>Ga0315333_10000430_pt1 | contig 13387 bp, 13 predicted proteins | sample M120034915metaG_FD_204521 | JGI IMG/M metagenome (GOLD analysis project Ga0315333, IMG submission 204521) | Ammonia-oxidizing marine archaeal communities from Monterey Bay, California, United States - M1 200m 34915 | ecosystem: Environmental > Aquatic > Marine > Intertidal zone | place: USA...
CCTTATACACGGAGAACTCTAAAAGAGTCCGTTGGGAGATAAGTACTCAGTACCATAGGCTATAAAATGCCGACGGTGCGGGTGTGGGGTACCCCCAGCACAGAACTAACACCACAAACCTTTTAGGCTTTTCTGCGATGGCTGTTAGTTCTAGTTAAGGCATCTGTGCCAACCGAGCTCAACGCAACTACTTTATTCGCCGATCAGTGAGTCGGTGAGGAAAAAGTCCGATCCGTTATCCGCACCGATATTAGACTTAATAGTGATGGTATTCTTTCCGGAGTACCATATGCTTGAGCTTCCCCGGCCATCAGGATATCCCCAGGTGGGGTCATCAGCATCATAATAGAACATTTCTTCTGAGTCATCGCTAAAAAGCTTTTTTTGGCGGTATGGATTAACAAATTCAGCATGTTTTAGATGAAAATAGAAATAGGACGCCATGGATTTCGCATCGAGTGAGCAAGAGACATTTTCCTGTTTTCCGTCTTTCTCGCGCATCAGTGTGATATGAGTCGCCGCCGCACAATGCGTTAAGCCTGCAACAATCATATCTCTTGCGCGTATATGGTTTTCTTTAGCTGCATTGATCTTTGCAGCCGTTATATAGCCGTTGTACATCGGTATCCCTACAGCGGCCAGCACACCAATGATCGCCACCACGATCAACAGTTCGATCAGAGTAAAGCCTTTGGCGTGTTTCATCCTGCCACTATACCTTTACTTTGTGAAAGCCTATTAGAATTATTGGGTGATTTTAGTAACCGCCTCTTAAACATGGGCAGAGTCAGGAATTTTACAAGGATGTTGTGATAATTCGGTATCTTTGTGCCTGGAATATAGGCCGCATCAATCATTGGGGGTAAGGCTATGAAAAATCGATGTGACGACTACTCATATTTCTCTTTGAATGCCCTGTCGTACCTTACGACATTGTTAATTGGTATAGCTTTTGGTCTGTCGATCTCAATAATGACCTTTCATTTATCGGAAAATATTTATAAAAGTACTGTTAATCTAATTTATCTGATTATCTCACTGGTTGCGTTGGGCATAGTTTTTAGAGGCATTACTATCTATTACTGGTACAAGAGCAAAGAATGATCAGTGGCTAAAAACTACGATCAGCCCATCGAGACCGACGATTGTCTATGAGCAGGGTCCGAGATCGCCAGGCCAATAGTTGATCGGTGTGCTAACTACCTTCCGCTGCCATATGTCGATCCATTGCACAAACCGATCCCCCAGTCCTGGCATCCACATTGCATCAGTCGGGAGTGGCCGATCATGGGTAGGGATGAAAGTTAAGGGGTATTTTTAGACCAGTATTGCGCGAACTTGCTTTTTACGAGCACAACTTATTGAATTTAATCAGCATGCGCTGTAAACGGGCATTTTTCACCTGACCCCGGTATTTATCTAAAACCCGTGAAATTCAAGATGTATGAGCCCCAAGCGGGTTTATGCTACCATTTCACTATTGGACTAAGAGCCCGCATATAGATACACATACGATGAGGACTGAAATGATGATGCGCATGAACCCTACCAAAAAAAATAAAGGCTTTACCCTTATCGAGCTGCTGATTGTTGTCGCGATTATCGGCGTGCTGGCAGCGGTTGGAATCCCCATGTACAACGGCTATATCACCTCGACCAAAATTGCCGCGGCCAAAGAGAATCATGCCCGTGCCCGGGATATGATTGGAGCAACTTTAGCTAAATGCGCGGACTCAAGCGCCACGTACACAGTAAAAACCAGCGCCACCGCAACTGCCAAGGAAGACTGCACCGACCTGCCCTCCGCTATAGTCACCGCCCTTGTCGCTCATTTCGGTCATGACAAGTGGACTAATCCGTATAAACCGGCTGACGCAGGAGTGGTGGCAGGAGCTGGCGGGAAAGGTGTGGTTGGCCTCACTTCAACTGCAGACACGATTACGCTGACAACTGACGTAGATGGCGTCGCAACTAACAAATTAAGTACCGTACTGACTAAAGAGTAGCGGATAGAAGCGTTTGATACCGCAACGCTTCGTTCATGCATTCGATAGGGCTGGGGACTGCCAGGCTAAGTGTGAGGGGCGGTGCTATTAAGGACGGCTTTCAATTCATCTTCTAGCCTAGGCCATTTGGGTTGTAGTCCGGTTGTCTCGTCGCGCCTGGCAAGTTATTTTGTGTCGGAATGAGTGAGAATTTCTGCTTGAGAAAATGATGAAACTCCCACGCGCAACTCGCGGCTTTACGCTGCTGGAGTTATTAATTGTCGTGGTCATCATAGGCATACTGGCCGCGGTCGGCACGCCCATGGTGACGGGATATATCGCCGACGGTAAGCAAAAGGCAGCCGAGGCGGGTCTGCGGGCAATCTACCTCATGCAAAAAGATTGGCTTCGAGAAGAGGGTGTGTACTACGGCACTGGAACAGGCAGTCATACCAGCAAGATCAACACCGAGCTTTTTTCAGGTAATTCGACTTTAGACGAAAGCGGTGATTATTCCTTTCAGATAGTCGCTGTCGACTCTACTAGTTTTGTCGCCTCTGCAATTGCTGATGGCAAAGATACGTTGTGTATAAACCAGAATAATAAAACCGGTTGCGATTAATTACCTAGCTGCCCAGCAGCCTTAAGCATTGGTACGTTACAAAGAGCCCAATATGCGAAATACAAAAGGCTTTACCCTGATCGAATTATTGATTGTCGTCGCGATCATCGGTGTTCTGGCCGCGGTTGGAATACCCATGTATAACGGGTATGTCGCTAATAGTAAACGTACTTCGGCGATGGAAAATTTCAAGAGAGTTACTAGTTTCATTGACACAGAAATTTTAAAGTGCCGCGCGATGGGTGGAACGCCGATGCGCTTGCTGGACAAAAACGGAACGGTCACCACGATACCCTGTCCAGTGGATTCGAAGGATGACAAAACCAATCAGGCATTTGAGGACCACTTTGAGGGATTAGGGATGAAAAATCCATATTTTCCTGGCACGCCGGCGACAGTTCGTCCTTCCGCCAAAGCGTGCGCCGAAGGCTGCATCTCGATTGATGGGCACAACACGGTGTTTTCCGTGACCATGGGGTATATCGACGCGGAAGGAGAATATAAATCAATGCCGGGGTGGGTCAGATACCTGCATCAGATATCAGGATAAGTTCCGAAGCGTCCGGCGATGGTCAGGGGAAACAGTTTCTGGCTTTAGTAACAATCGTTAATCAATTATCGATCGTTGCTCATTAATTGATGGTATGCCCTGCTAGCGCATAGGTGTTTCGAGTGGGACTAAAACTGATTGCCAGACCTTTATAAATTTATAAGGGGCTCGTGTGTCGGCGCGAGCCTCAGGCTTAGCAGCACCATCAACCGATCCCTGGCAGGGTCAAATTAATCAAATCAGTTAGTTCCCTAGGCGGAGTCGATCAGCGTCTCATATTCGGCTTCACCAACCACTGCGGCGGGTCTTTAACCTAAAGTGTCTCCCCCATCATGAACATCGGGGTATACATCGCCAGCAGGATAAATCCGATGGTCGCGCCCATAAAAACAATCATGACCGGTTCCAGCATTGCTGTTAAGCGGTCAACGACTTCATCCATCTCTTCCTCATAGTAGTTTGAGATAGTTCCAAACATCTCTTCCATGTTGCCGGTTTTCTCGCCGACCGAGACCATCGCATGAAAGGTGGTGGGAAAGATTTTCGGTTCTTTTTGGTAAAGCTCAGATAACGGCTCCCCGGAAAAGACGCCACGTTTAACCTCAACGGTCGCCTCTTTGATTATGAGGTTGGTCATGGCGCTGGCGCAAATATCCAATGATTCGAGCACCGGAACACCGGCCGCACTGAGATTTCCTTGAACCATTGACAGCTTCGACAGGGCAGATTTTTGAATCAGCGAGCCAAACAACGGCAACTTTAAGGCAAACTTATGAAATCGTTTGCGGAACTTGTAGCTTCGTTTGATGGTTTGGTTAAGAATAATAATAGATCCGACTACGGCGCCCAGAAGAAGGCCGCCTCGCCAGGGATCGCGCACGAACTCACTGATGTTGATTACGGCTTGTGTGACAGCGGGCAGGCCGCCGGCAAAACCTGAGAACATATCCTGAAAGACTGGAACTACATAGATCATCATTATGGCGATAACCGTGATTGCCACAACCAGTAATATGGTGGGGTACACCATTGCGCTTTTGATTTTTGATCTAATTTTCTGACTTTTTTCAATTCCTTCGACCAGCTTTCCAAGAAAGGTGTCCATTTTTCCGCTGGACTCACCAGCCTTTAATAAATTAACGTAGATATCGTCAAACACGGCGGGGTGTTTAGCAAACGAGTCAGAAAGCGGGGTGCCCGATTCAACATCGATCTTGATCTGCTCGATCACTGACTTCATTACTTTATTTTCAATTTGAGCCGTGATCAAAATGATGGTATCTAAAATAGGCAGACCGGCCCGCATCATGGCTTCTAGCTTTTTGGTGAATAAGACGAGCTCTTTCACCGGGACTTTTTTGCCAACCCGTCGTCCCGGTTTAACAGGATCTGGGGCTTTTTCTTCGACTTGCTCAGCGCCCGATAGCCGAGTCAGACTGGTAATGATAATTTTTTGTTCTTTTACCTTAAATGCGGCTTCGTCTCGGTTGATACCTTCAATTCGGCCACTGGCATACTGACCGTCCTTGAGACCTTTCCACGCAAAAATTGCCATAAGATTAGGTTTAACCCCGATTACATTAAGAGTACACGTCGGTACTCTTGGGCGGAAATATCTCCTTGCAGCATCAGTGAGCGACCCATGTTTTGCATTGTCATGAAACCGTCCGCTTCGGTGGCTGTCTTCAACAACTCGAGTGTCGTCATTCCCTGGAGAATGCCTTCGCGTAGGCCATCGGTTATACGCAAAACCTCATAAATACCACGGCGACCGCTACAACCAGTGTCGCTGCATTGGTCACACCCAACACCTTTATATAACTTGCTGCGAGAGGCCTCCTCAACTGTAAAGCCCATGGTCAGGTACTGATCTGTAGAGACATCTTCGTCGATCTGGCGACAGTTATCACATATCTTACGAGCAAGCCTTTGCGCAACAATTGCCGCGAGCGAGGAAGAAATCAAATAGGGAGGAATGTCCATGTTCAGCAGTCGGGTAATTGTGCTGACAGAATCATTCGTATGGAGCGTACTCAGTACCATATGGCCGGTTAGTGCGGCCTTAATTGCGATATTTGCGGTGTCCTGATCCCGAATCTCGCCGACCATTATGACTTCTGGATCCTGGCGCAGGAACGACCTTAGCGCCGAAGAAAAAGTTAGGCCAATTTCGTCTTTCACCTGCACCTGGCCCACGCCCTCCATGTTGTATTCAACAGGGTCTTCAGCTGTCAGGATATTAACCCCAACCTGATTGAGTCTTCCAAGTACGCTGTACAACGTAGTTGACTTTCCGCTACCCGTTGGGCCAGTCACTAAAACAAGCCCCTGGGGAGAATCGACAGCAATTTTCAGGGCCTTTTCGTCTGCCTCGGACAAGCCCATCTTCTCCAGAGATAGATTTGCCGATGATCCGTCTAGAAGTCGCATGACCACCCGCTCACCAAATGCTGTAGGCAAAATAGATACACGCAGGTCAATTTCCTTCACCCCATTACGCGCTGAGAAAGCCCCGTCCTGAGGCAGTCGCCTCTCAGCGATGTCCAGGCTCGACATGATCTTAATTCTGGTGGTGACCGCAGCGTAGTGGGCGCCAAGCGACTCAGAAAACCGCTGCTGGTCCTGCAGTACCCCGTCTTTTCGGAAGCGGATTCGGGAGGACGTCTTATAAGGCTCTATGTGTATGTCACTTACACCAGCGGCGATCGCATCACTAATAACTTGGTCAACCAATGTAACCACTTCAGATGATAACGCTGCCTCATCTTTCGGATCCTTATCCTTGTCCTTTTTTTCACCAAGGCGCCTGGCGAGTGAGCCTGAGACTGCCTTGGGTTTCTTGCGCTCGATCGTCTTTAATGAAGAGGGTGCAGGCGACGGGTGAGCCGTGTCTCCGCGCAATAGGCGATCTAGAACGGATGCCATATCAGAGAAAGTAATAACGTAAGGGATTACCTTCTTATTGGTGATCGTTCGGACGCCAGGTACCGTATTAAGAGAGTTAGGCTCCGATATGGCCACTTTAAGAGTGCCTGCCGACTCTTCGAACGGCACAATTCGGTTCTGCTCAATAAAAGACATCGGTAAAAGCTTAAGTGCATCGCCTTGTACGTCTTCCATTCGCTGAAGTCGCGCCACTTCGAGTCCATACATCCCGCCAATACCCTCTGCGACGGATTCTTCACTGGTAAAGCCGAATTCAAGAATCGTTTCAATCAGACCCCTGTCGCTTTCGCTGCTTGCGGTAATGGCCTGATCCAGTTGAACGTCTGAGATCAAGCCGTTGGTAACTAAAAACGACGCGAGGTGAGTCGCGGCGTCTTTTTTGATTTGAAAATCAGCTCTTGCTGCCATTGGATAGAACCGTGTTGAAAAATGGGCGGCGGACTAGATGATCCGAGGGGCCAGAAAGACCAGTAATTCTTTTCGCACATCTTTGTCAGATTTGAAGCGGAACAAATGCTTGACAACTGGAAGGTCACCTAAAAATGGAACCTTATCCTCACCGTCGGACGTCTCCTGGGTAAATACTCCGCCGATAACAACAACAGTATTGTCCTTAATTAACAATTTGGTCGTTATCGAGCGCGAGGTGATCGGTGGATTCCGGGTAGAGGTGTTTGCTGATTTTTTCTCTACCGAGACCGTAAGAATGATATTTCCATCGCCAACGATGCTTGGAGTCACAATAAGTTTAATGCCGGCATTTTTAAACTGAACTTCCGTGCCGCCACTTTCCGACGCGCTCTGATAAGGAATTTCATCGCCTTGAATAATAACCGCTTCCTGGTTATCGAGAGTAAATACACGCGGGTTGGAGACAATTTTAGAAAAACCCTGCTTTTCCATAGCAGAGAGCTCTGCTTTTAATAGTGTGCTTGCACTTTGAACCATTAATCCGACACCGGCGCCACCGGTAACAGCAAAATTAGTTGCGAGCCCAGACAAGTCACCGAGTTTGATATCCCCAGGCGTATCCGGTTGAGATCCCGCAACGCCTCCAGTGGTTACCTTAGTGATCTTGGTGGTGCTGTTGGGGTTGCCGATAACACCAACGTCTGAGACGCCAAAGCGTGCGCCAAATTCTTTACTGAAGTCATCGGTTGCTTCAACAATGAACGCTTCGATAAGAACTTGTTGTGTTCGAACATCAATCTTGGAGATCAGTTGGGAAATTGAATCCAGATCCTGACGGTTGCCCTTAATAATCAAGGCCTTGATCCGCGTGTCAATCGCAATTTGTACACCGTAGGCATTGACGCCGCCGCCGTCCTCTCCGATCCCCAGAACCTCCTGAAGTTCTTTTTTAACCACGGTTGGTTCGGTGTAAAAAAGCCGGAAGATCTCGGTAAAAAGCGGTCCGATCGCTTCTTCTGCCTCTAGAGCGGCAATTAAATCAGACCTTCGCTGACGTTCGAACGCCTCCTGGGCGATAAGCGCTTCTTGCTCGTGAATGCGGATGATGGTGCCTTCTTCATTAACATGCTTAGCGAGCGTGCGGATCTGGAGGATAGCGTCCAAGGCCTTATTCCACGGCACATTAATCAGTCGGACCGAGATCGTACCGCTCACTTCGTCTCCAACGAGGATATTTTTTCCGATGACCTCAGATAACATCGTCATTGCATCGCGTATATCGACGTTATCCAAATTAATCGTTATCGGAAACAAATCCTCTCGTTGTTCATTGAGATCCATATAGTTCTTGGGCTCTTGCCTGCTGACAAGTTCACGTTTTTGTGGGGTGAGCCCCGATTCAAAAGTGTCTTCAAGATCAGGTCCGGCAGCAACGGTTCGTTCAACTTTGGCCAGGCTGTCAGTAGCAAACTGTTTTGGTTCGATCAACGAGCCGTCTTCACCGGTCTGGAGCAACGGCCATTTACCGTCCTTCGCATTTCCTAATCCATCTTCACCAGACTGCGTTGGATTAAGAGCGACTTCTTCGACAGGCGTAGGGTCTGGGTCAACCTGCACGGGTGTTGAGGCAGGCTCAGCATTAAGATCTTGGACAATCTCCTGATCTACGACTGCAGGCTCAGCATTAAGATCTTGGACAATCTCCTGATCTACGACTGCAGGCTCAGCATTAAGATCTTGGACAATCTCCTGATCTACGACTGCAGGCTCAGCACTATCGGTAACTGGATCAGCGAAATCCTCAAGGACAATGCCCTGATTTTCGAGTACCGCGCACGAGGCCAGGAAAAAGGAGGACAACAAAACTGCCAGAAGCCTAGTCATTGGTCTTCTCCGCCCCTCTATTACGCACCTTTAGCCGGACTTCCTCGGGAGCATCGTCCTCACCACGCTGTACAACTGTAAACCCTGAGCTATCAAACGCTTTGATGTACCCGTCTTGGTCGCCCAAAAGGTCCCCAAAGTGCAAAATATAGGTTCGCGAATGAGGGGCCGGAGTTCGAATAATAGCAACCCGCTTAGTCTTGGGGCTGCTCGCTTGTGTTGTCAATATGCCCATGAGAATGTAATTGTGCACAGGCCAGCGCTGGAGCGGAGGTTTTTCCAGATCAGGCTCCTTAACGGGCTCCACAATTTCGGCCGGTTGTTGCGGCGTTTTAAGGGTGTTAAATGGGTTTCCGGCAAAGGCGTGACTCGAAAAAACGACCACAGCGCAAGCTCCGATATAGGTTGAACACCTATTCATCTTGAGCTACCCGTCGGTAATGAAGCGGTCAGCATCAGAGGCCGGGAAACGGTAGGTCGAAAGCGTAGTCGCAATATCTACTATGCCGCCGTCGCCTTCATCTTCCCCAGTTCGAACAGTGATTTTCTCGCGTTCAATGTTAATAATCTTTTTCTGCTGGGCAAGATCACGACGAAAATTAGTGTAACCAAGGTAGTCTCCAACAAATTCAAACTGAACACTGATTTTGTAAAAGGCGACCTCTTTTTTCGAGGGTAAACCTTCGCCTTGACTGATAGGAGGTTTATCGGAGAAAACCGGCACCTCGCCGCCTTTCTCGAGTTTGGCGACCAGCAGTTCGTAGGTTAACGCTAACAGACTGATATTTCGGTAAAGATCTTCAAGTTCCTGCTTATTATGAAATAGTCGGTTTAACTCGTCGAACCGGGCATTACCTTCACTAAGTTTAGCCTGGTTTTGTAAAATCTCTTGATCAAGAAGCAAAATTTCAGCTCTAATCTGGTCAGTGCTGTCGATCATTGCTTGCATTTCGTTGATGCGTTTTTGCTCGGGAAGATAAAAGAAATAAAGATAAGTTCCAATCAGTAACGCAATGAGGATGCCGGCAACCAATTGCTTAAGGTATGGGCTCGATTGAGCCCCAGCTCCAGCTCCAGCCCCATCCCCAGATTGACCTCTTTTTGTGAGACCTTTTAAAAAGCTTCCGATGTCAACGTCAAGGTCCATAACGATTACTGCTCCGACTCCGTTTTGTTGGCAAGAGGTTCGAGAGTGCATCTTAAAGAAAAGTTTTTCAATGCCAGGCCATCCTCCATTGAAACAGACATGGTCTGTAAGGATGCCCTGCGAATATGCGAGCTGCTGTCGAGCTTACTATTGAATTCAATAATATTCTGGTCGCTGAGTGACCTTCCGATAATGGTAACCGCATTGCCATCGTAGGCGATCGAATCTAAAGCAATCCCCTCGATTACCGAGTTATTGATCTCAGTAAGCAGTTCATACATAGATGCCTGGTTAGACTCGAGACTTGCGCTTGCCTCTAGTAGTCCGGAAATCTTTCGAATCTGTCGGACAAGCTTATCCAGTGTTGCAAGCTTTGTATCGCGCTCGTTGGCCGCAGCATGATAGACGGCCATTTTTTCAGTAACCGAATTCTTTTTTTCACTGACATCAAAAAATGACCAGCCCGCGCCTGCAAGCACGATGAGCACAACCAGAATCAAGATGTATTTGGAATAAGCTTTCGCTTTTTCTTTAGCTTTTATCGCATCGCGATTGGGCAGCAGATTGATATTGTTGACACCGGTAACGTACTGGTAGTAACCGAAAATATCGAGTTTGCGCGTTGCTAATCCAAGTACCGCGGCAAACATCGATGAGTTGGGCTCTGCGGCGACTTTTTGCTCGATATTAGCCGGCACCCTTACATCGGCTAATGGATCGAATGCTTCGAGACGGCTATTTGGCAAGCCAATCTGGAACTGTGCAATTGCGTCATCGATAGAGGGCAGGGTAGAGGCAACAAAAATTTTTGCAATAGTCGAACTGTATTTGGATTGGTAACTGGAAACGACTTGAGACACCTGCATCGCGTAACGTTCAAATAACTTTGTGTTGTCACCGCCGGCGTCAGTCGGATTGGTGTTTAGGAGATGCTCCTTGTCAACATCCGATATATATATCTCTGCAATAAAAGGCGCACCTTCTTTATCAATGATCAACAAAAAATTTTCAAACGGGCCGAACTCCAAAAGACCAATGGGTTGTTTAAAGTTGAGATCTTTTTTCAGATCTAACGCGTTGCGTAAACTAAAGCAGCGAACGTCCACCACAACCGGATTGAGCCCGGCGCTACGAACTATGCCCATGTAGTCTTCGATATCACTTAACTTGGACGCCACAAACAAAATGTCCATCAGGTTTTCAGTGTTGTGCCGCTTAATAACCTGGTGAAAAATAGAATATTCATCTATAGGATCAGGCAACTGCACAACGTTATCCCAAAGCGAGTCTGTTTTGATGGCCTCTTCTAGTTCCTCGTCGGACATCAACGGCAGGTTAACAACCTGAATAACGGCGCTGCTTACAGGGATTGATACAGCAGCGTTTGATGTGGAGACCTTATTTTTCTCGCAAACCTGTTGCAGTTTGCTGGAATAACCATCGGGGTTATTTTTTAGATCATTGGTATCGATTTGCCCCTGAACGTATCGATAACCCACTTTTGTGACGGTCCAGCGTTTACCGGATTGCTCGAGTTGCGCAATGCGGATGTAACCGGGCATGATGTCTACGCCGACGACATCTTCCTGCTGAACAATTAATTTGCTTAGTCGAGCTTTTATTGCACCAAGGAGTTTATTTGCCATTGCGGTATGACTGTCAATATTGAATCAATGGATTGGGGCAACGGAACTTGTGCGCCGAAAATGATGGAAAGGGACAGTTATCCCCGTCCATCAATCAATTCTGATGACAGATATCCTCCATCGGTACGTTTCTAGTTTTTCAACTTCACGATGGCTTTCGGCACCGCCGGTAGGCCATTTTTTGAAGTTCGATGCAAACTTGCTTTTAGACCCTAGATTTACCCTAAAAGTGAATAGGAGTAAAGTATATTTGGGTATCAAAGTAATAACAGGAATCAAAAATGACCGTAGAGAACAGAATAGCATCCTACACTGAAGAATATGACCTATCGGATCTTCATATTCATGCAGATAGGCCAATATCGATCAGAGTCAGTGGGCAGATCGCCACATTTGCTGACGATACGGTAAGTGCCGAAGAGTTGGCTGTTTTTATACACGAGAGCCTGGAATCGGATGAAGCCCGCGAGACCTTCGAGGTGGATAGGGAATTTGATCTGGCGATTGTCATAAGCGACCTGCGTTATCGGGCGAACTTCTTCCATACGTCAACCGGGCAGGCAGCAGTTTTGCGCAAGATCGAGACTGAGATTCCAACCATGCTCGATCTTGGATTGCCAGCCGTAGCTCAGGATATGGCCAATCAGGTGAATGGACTGGTTCTGGTTACAGGTCCGACCGGATCTGGCAAATCCACTTCGTTGGCGGCCATGATTGATCATATCAACACCAACCGTAATGAGCATATTCTGACGATTGAAGATCCAATTGAATACATTCACACCAACAAAGAGTCTATTGTTGCCCAGCGTGAAGTTGGACGAGACACTAAATCATTTGCGAATGCCTTGCGTGCCTCTTTGCGTGAAGATCCAGATGTGATCCTGGTTGGAGAGCTTCGAGATCGAGATACTGTTCAACTTGCATTAACCGCCGCCGAGACTGGCCATTTGGTGTTTGGCACCCTGCATACCTCCGGCGCTCCAAATACAATCAATAGAATTATTGATGTATTCCCGCCTGAACAACAAGACCAGGTCAGGTCTCAGGTATCTCAATCTCTACGAATGGTGATGACACAGAAATTGTTTCGCAAGACCGGAGGAGGTCGTGTCGGCGCATTCGAGGTTATGGTCTGTAATCCGGCGGTACGTAATCTAATTCGTGAAAATAAGATCTTCCAGATAGAAAGTGTTATGCAGACCGCCAGAGGCGACGGAATGGTCACGATGGACGCTGCGATCCAGCAACTCAAAGGCTCCGGCCAAATCGAAATGCAATAAAGCCGATCGCAAAAGAACGACAGCCCGGATCAACCCGGGCGCAGCAAAGTGTCTGAGGAGTCCAATGTGAAAGCGCAGGTCAGATCCACTCGCAAAGAACGCGGGTTTACTTTGCTAGAACTTATAGTAGTGATCGTACTGGTGGCATTAGTCTCAACTACATTTTTAAATTTGGGCGGCTGGAATTGCACGACCAAAGTTCGTAACGATTTTGACGACTTGAACGGGTTTCTCCAGACCCTGCGCGCCCAGGCAATCAGTTTTAATCGTACTACCCGAGCGCGCTTTGAATCGACGAAGCAGGTGCATCCAGAAGTATGGGTTATGCACGGGATGTCAGCAGATTGTGAGGCGGATGGTTATCTTCATCTACCCTTAACTGACGAGGGTGCGGTAATTGCAGATCATGAAGCGTACTTAAATAAGTATGATCTGATTCCAGATCGCTCTGAATATGCGGGTTCTACGGGTTTCAAAGTCTGCTTCAATCCTGACGGGACCGCGACTCCTAAGACGATTTCTGTTACAGCGACTTGTGGTGATAAGACCATTCACTACAAGACCCAGATTTTCGGGGCCACCGGGTTTTTTGAGACTACTAAACTTAATGCGACAACCAAATCGTTCGATGAATTGTAAAGTGAATCAAGAAGCTGCTGAATCTGCGTTGACAGAAAACGGCTTTACCCTCGTTGAGGTAATGATTTCAGTAGTCATTACCGCGATTGGTATTACGGCTGTGTTTGGTTTTATCGCCGCTTCGGATGAGGCTATTCAAAAAGCACAGCACCGCGATCGCCTTGACATGATCGTTACCGACATCATTGAGACAGTGGTTGGCGATAAAGAAAATATCGCAGAATATACAGGCAAAAACCTTAGTGCATGTGCAACTTTGAGTACGTCTGCCGGA
>Ga0315333_10000437_pt1 | contig 13344 bp, 13 predicted proteins | sample M120034915metaG_FD_204521 | JGI IMG/M metagenome (GOLD analysis project Ga0315333, IMG submission 204521) | Ammonia-oxidizing marine archaeal communities from Monterey Bay, California, United States - M1 200m 34915 | ecosystem: Environmental > Aquatic > Marine > Intertidal zone | place: USA...
GGGCCGGGAGATGCCGGGCTGCTCACGATGCGCGGTGCCGAGTTGTTGCGCCGGGCGGACGTGGTGGTTTACGACGCGCTGGTCAACCGCGAGTTGTTGGCTCTCGCGCCGAACACGGCCGAAGTCATCTTCGGCGGCAAACGTCCCCGCGACCTGGCCATCCCGCAGAGCGAGTTGAATCGGTTGCTCACCGAGAAGGCCAGGGCTGGCAAGACGGTCGTCCGGCTCAAGGGCGGCGACCCGTACATTTTTGGGCGGGGCGGCGAGGAAGCCGCCGGGCTACACCGGGACGGCGTGCCGTTCGAGGTCGTGCCGGGTATTTCGTCCATCATCGCCGCGCCGAGTTACGCCGGCATTCCGCTGACGCACCGTGATCACTGCTCGAGTTTCACGGTCATCACCGGTCACGAGGATCCCGACAAGGACGAAAGCGCGCTGGATTGGGAACGCATCGCCCGTGAGCCGGGCACAAAGGTGTTCCTAATGAGCGTCGAGCGCATCGGCAAAATCGCAACCGCCCTCGAAGCCAACGGCCTGCCCGCCGACACGCCGGTGGCGATGGTCCGCTGGGGCACGATGGGTCGTCAAAAAACGATCACCGGCACGATCGCCACCATTGCCGGCGAGGTGGCCAAGGCCGATTTCAAGGCGCCGGCGGTAACGATCATCGGCAGTGTGTCGACGCTGCGCGACACACTGAACTGGTTCGAAAACCGGCCGCTCTTTGGCCAGCGAGTCGTGGTCACCCGCACCCGCACCCAGGCCAGCAGGCTGTCGGGGCAGCTCAGGGAACTGGGCGCGGAAGTGCTCGAGATTCCCACCATCAAAATCATGCCGCCAAGCAGCAACGAGCCAATCATCGAGGCTATCACCGGCATCGGTAGTTACGACTGGATCATCTTTACCAGCGCCAACGGCGTGGAGCATTTCTTCGACTATTTTTTCAAAGCGTTCCGTGATGTGCGCGACCTCGGCAGCGTCCGCTTTGCCACCGTCGGCCCGGCCACCGCGAAAAAGCTTAGGGAGCATCATCTCCACATCGACCTCATGCCGGAAGTTTACACCGCCGAAGCCACGGCCAAGGCGCTACTTGACTACCAAAACGTCGAGAACACCTCGGTGTTGCTCGCCCGCGCCGAGACGGCCAACTCCAAGCTGCCCCGGTTGCTCGAGGACAAGGGGGCGATCGTCGATGACATCGCGTTTTACCGGACGATGCCTGAAACAGCGGATCGCAACGGCGCCGCGGAAGACTTTGAGGAGAATGGCGCAGACTGGATCACGTTCGCGAGCAGTTCAGCGGTGAAAAACTTCGACAGCCAGTTCGACTTGGCCAAGCGCTGCGCGGACAACCCAAGCCTCAAGCTTGCATCGATCGGCCCCGAGACCACCAAGATGCTCAAGGAGCTTGGCCTCAAGCCCACCGTCAAGACGAAGGATTACACCATCGACGGCTTAGTGGCCGCGCTGCTCAAAAAATGAGGGTGAGCCCAGCCAAGCCTTACCCTATTCGATACGAGATTTTTTTGACCATCTCACGGCCCATGGCGTGCTGTATGCGCTGCAGGATTTCGTGTCGTCGATAGCGCACGATCTCGTCCAGCCACACGCTCGAGTCCACGGAGACAAATAGTGTGCCGTGGTGGATGTTAACCGGCTGAGCGTGGCCGGTGATGGTGGGGTCAATCGTCTGGTTCCACACTTTCAACACCTCTGTCTCGGCGCGGCGGCGGTCGAGTTGAAGCGCACCGAGAACGTTCTTCACCACGGCACCCGCGTTGAGTGACTTGCTGCCGTGCGTCTTCTCCAGTGACCGCACGTCGACACCGCGCCACTCACGCAATATCCGGTCGCGCGGGCCAAGGCGGCGCGGCCGGCGGCTTTTGAATCGGCGTTGAAACGGAGATAAGGACATGCAGCGAAGCCGCACCAATCAAACGGCTCGTTTTGGCCGGAGTCAACCCGGGAATTATTCCGGCGATTCTGCTTGCAAATCAAGAGGCACTTTCCGACCTTTCCCCTGTTATGACACTCCGATTCGTTCTGTCAGCGATGGTGCTCGGCGGACTGCTCGATTCAGCAGTCGCCGCCGATAAACTCGAGAAGCGTAAATCGCCCAAGGGTGCCAAGGCGTACATCATCACCCCAAAGGATGGCAAATCCGTGAACAAAAAATTCACAGTCCGGTTTGGACTCAAGGGCATGGGCATCGCCCCGGCCGCCATCGACAAGGAAAACACAGGCCACCACCACCTGTTGATCGATGTGGACAAGCTGCCCAGCCTTGATCTGCCACTCGTTGCCACCGAGAATATCCGGCACTTCGGTGGCGGCCAAACCGAGGTCACACTCGAGTTGCCGCCCGGCAAGCACACGCTCCAGCTCGTGCTCGGCGACTGGATTCACCTGGCCCACGATCCGCCTGTGGTCTCCAAGAAGATCACCATCACGGTGAAGAAATAAAGCCGGCGGAAAAAACTTTCACAATGCCCCGGCCAAATTCCGGGGCTTTTTGTGAGCTTGACCCCGGCCTTATTCCACCTCACAAAAGCGGCATGACCTTCCGTTTTATTTTGGCGCTTGGCCTAGGCTTGTCGCTTGGCCAAACGGCTGTCGCCAACCACTTGCTGCGAGTCGATGCTGGCCAACACGAGCGCAGCGGTACACCGGTTTCGTTTACGCTGCCGGACGTTGGCCAAACGCATTGGCAACTCACCAGTCCCAGCGGAAAAGCAGTGGCCATCCAGACGGATGGGCTCGGCTCGGCCTCGTTCATCGTCGGCAAACTCGATGCATTCCAGACTGCCGTTTACAAACTCTCCCGGGCGGCCATGCCTACCCATGCCAATGTCGTCAGCCTGGCCAAGCAAAACGGCAAGTTGCGGATCACCATCGGCGACAAAACCGTGCTGCATTATCAGGCAGAGAAAAGCGGGTTGCCCCGCGACGATCTCGAGCCGATTTACCGCCGGGGCGGCTACATTCACCCGGTCTTGACACCAAGCGGCACGATCATCACCGACGACTATCCGCACAACCACAAACATCATCACGGTATTTGGTTCCCTTGGACAAACACGATTTTCGAGGGCCGGAAGCCGGACTTTTGGAACATGGGCAATGGCACAGGTACGGTCGAGTTCACCGGCCTTCAAAGCCAATGGAGCGGCCCGGTACATGCCGGTTTTTATAGTTCTCACCAGTTCGTCGACCTCATCGCAAAGCCCAAAAAAATGGCTCTCACGGAAACGTGGCGCATACAGGTGTACGCCACCGGGCAGGCGTATCACCTCTTTGAACTGGAGTCGGTGCAGCGTTGTGCCAGCGGGAGCAAGATCCAGTTTCCACAATACCGCTACGGAGGCCTGGGCTTCCGTGGCCACGGCGATTGGGATGGCAAAGAGAACTGCTTTTACCTCACGGCCAACGGCGAAGCCGACCGCATCAGAGGTCACGCGACGCGGGCACGCTGGTGTCACGTTGGCGGACAGACCGGCGGCAAATGGGCCGGTATCGGCGTGTTGTGCCACCCGGGCAACTTCCGTTTCCCGCAACCGATGCGCATTCACCCGAGCGAGCCGTTTTTCAATTTTGCCCCCTCTCAGGCCGGCGACTGGGAAATCAAACCGGGCGAGGATTACGTGTCGCGCTACCGCTTCGTTGTCACTGATGGCAAGCCGGACGCCGAGTTGCTCGAGCGCCAATGGCGTGACTTCGCCTTCCCTCCGCGAGTCGAGGTGTACGCTGCCGAGTAATAAGGCTTACTTCAAAAATGTTGCCGCGCCGATTACAGCTGCGATGAGCAGCAGGATGAGAACAGCGCGAGGCTTTGTGTGGCCGGCGCGGACGAGAAGGTGAGAGAAGTGGTTGTTGTCGCCGACCCACACCGCCTGGCCAAGCCGGCGGCGGATGAGGATCACCGAGCAGAGATCAGCCAGCGGCACGGCGAGTATAAGCAACGGCGCTAGCACGAGCCACTCTTGAGGGCTGGTCTTCGAATAAAAATCGGGGAGAATAGCCAGCACGGCAAGAAGGAACCCGACGACATGGCTGCCGCCGTCGCCAAGGAACACGCCTCCACGCGGAAAGTTGAACGGCAGAAAGCCGACCAGCGCGCCGGTGAACAGGAACGCCAGCGAAGCTACGAGGTACTGCCCCTCCAACCCGGCGTGCCACGCAAAGAACCAGCCACCGATCATCCCCAGCCCAGCGCACAAGCCGTTCATGTTGTCCTGAAAATTCATTGCGTTGGTGACGGTCAAAATCCATAAAACAGTAACGGCGTAGCTGAAAATTGAACTCTCGACGTGGATCGTCACGCGGATGCCGCTGGCGGCGACCGCGAGCGCGATCAGCACTTGGCCGGCAAACTTCCACTTGGCCGACAGGTCGCGCAAGTCATCGATGACACCGAGCACAAGCATGGCCACCGCGCCGCCGAGAATGGCGGCGAGTTGCCAGACGGGCTTGGCCAAGCCGTAGGCGACGATACGATCGAACGAATCCGGCAATGGACCAAGCCAGACCCACAGGGCGGCGGCAAAAATCGGCACAGCCAAGCCGGTGACCACAGCCAAGCCACCGGCCAGCGGCACGGGTTGGTTGTGAATTTTCCGGTGGCCCGGCGCATCCAGCATCCCGACATGTTCACACCAGCGTCTCCACAGCGGCAGGGAAGCCGCCGAAATCATCGCGCCACAGAAGAGCGCCAACAGATAGAGTCCAACCTGAAACATCAACTGCCAAGTTGGTTACGGAAAAGCAGCCCGGCCGTCGAGTCTCGATGGAATTTTTGGCGATCTGCTCGACAACAGAGCGCGGAAGTGTACAGTTTTTGCCACACATGCAGAGGATCAATCGAGGCCAGTTGTTGAGTGTCATCGGTCTGGCGGCAGCGGGGCTATTGCTGCCTGCCCAAGCCGCAGATGACGCGAAGTTGATCGCCCGGGGCAAGGCGCTCTTTCAGGCAAAAATTTGTTTCACCTGCCATCAAGTGGACGAAAATGTGCCGGCACCGGCCGGTATCGCCATGAAGGCGCCCAAGTTCATTGGCGGTTTTTGGGGTAAAAAACGCACCGTGACTCTCGGCTACGGCGGCCCGGAGGACACGGTTACTTTCGACGAGGCGTACTTCGCCGAGTCGATCCGCAAGCCAATGGACAAGGTGTCCAAGGAGGCTGCCGCACCGATGCCGCCACCACCCGCCGTTAACGACGAGGAGATGGCAGCGCTAATCGCATACGTGCGATCGCTAAGCGAAGGAGGTAGCGCGGAGGATTCCACCGGACTTATCGCCAAGGGCAGAATCAACAACTTCACCTTCGCCGCCTACAAGGGCAGTTGGAATAAGTTACCAGACTTCTCAAAGCTGAAGCCTTTCAAGAAAGGCAATGCCAAGAGCGGCACAGCGGATCCCGGTCTGGCCGGCGTGGGCGAGAACTTCGGTGTCGTATTCGAGGGCGACATCGAGATAGCCAAGAAGGGCAACTATACGTTCAACTTGGGCTCCGACGATGGCACGCGCTTATACATAAACGGCAAGTTGGTGGTGGACAATGACGGCGTTCACGGCATGCAGGCAAAAAAAGGTGAGATCGCCCTTGAGTCAGGAGCCGCCAAACTGAAGTTGGAATACTTTGAAAAAAGTGGCGAGGAAAGACTAGCGCTCGACATGTCCGGCCCGGGTATCAAACGCCTCCAGTTGGCTAAACAGACCATTAAGCCACAGCGCAGGGGGCCGGCCTTCCCGACCGGCAACCCGATCACCATCACCGATGAGGCGCGCATCTACCGCAACTTCATCGAGGGCGCTAGCCCGCGCGGCATCGGCGTCGGCTATCCTGAAAAAGTGAATCTCTGTTTTGATGCCAACACCATGCAGATCGCGATGCTGTGGCACGGCGCATTCATGGATGCGGCCCGTCACTGGAACGGACGCGGCCAGGGGTTCCAGCGACCGTCCGGCCACTACCTAATCAACCTCACACGCGACCAACCATTCGCCCAGCTTGACAGCGCGGATGCTGCCTGGCCAAGGGTCGAGGGTCGCGACACCCGTGCCAAGGGCCTTAAGTTCCGAGGCTACTTGCTTACTGGCGAACAACGCCGCCCGATCTTTGGATACAAAATTGGTGACAGCCTGCAGGTGGCCGACTACGCCGAACCAAACGCCGGCGCGCTGCCGTCCATCACCCGCCGACTTCGCATAAGCGGAAACGGCGAAGTGTGGTATCTTGCTGCTGCCGGAGACTCGATAACCGAAGAAAACGGTGGCTACAACATCGGCGGCACGTTGCTGCGTGTTAGCTTCCCTGAACTCGAAACCAAGCCGTTGATCCGTGACAATAACGGACGCAGGGAACTGCTCATCAAGCTTAATATCGACGGCCAATCGACCCTCAAGCAGCAGTACGAGTGGAATCTGTAACCCCGGAAACAAAGAAGACTTTAAGATGATGAATCAACTGACACGCTTCACACTGCTGACCGGGTTCGTGCTTAGCCAAGCGGTCGCCTCCAACGCCGCCGACCCAGGCGAGTCCGACTACTACCAGATCGACGCCATCCCGATGCCGGAGGGAGTCGTGGTCGAAACCAGTGGGATCGAGATGCTCCCCAATGGCAAGCTGGCCATCTGCGGCCGCCGCGGCAACGTCTATGTCCTGTCCGACCCATTCGGTCCGCCGGACAAAATCAAGTGGACTCTCTACGCCGAGGGCCTGCACGAGCCACTTAACCTTGCCTTCACCGACGACTGGCTCTACTGCACCCAGCGCGGTGAACTGACCCGCATGAAGGACGTCGATGGCGACGCCCGCGCCGATATTTTCGAGACCGTCAACGACGGCTGGGGCATCACCGGCGACTACCACGAGTACGCCTTCGGCACACGCCCCGATCCCAACGGAGATATGTGGATTGTGCTTTGTCTCACAGGATCGTTTTCCAGCCAAATCGACTATCGTGGCTGGGCCTTACGTGTGACGAAGGAAGGCGAACTTATTCCGACCTCAAGCGGAATTCGCTCCCCCGGCGGCATCGGCCTTAACCACCTCGGTGAAGCTTTTTATGCCGACAACCAAGGGCCGTGGAATGGCTCGAGCTCGCTGAAGCCGCTCTCGCACGGCTCGTTTCAGGGCCACCCCGGCGGCTTTCGCTGGTACGACGTTGCGGCGGCAAAAGCGGCGATGGGCAAACGGCCCACGGAGCCGAAGACTAACAGTCGCTGGGTGGCCGAGCGGCCCAAGATACCGGAGTTGGTGCCCTCGGCCATCGTGTTTCCGCACGGTATCCTGGGCAACTCCACCAGCGGTTTTGCCTACGACAGCAATGGCAAGTTCGGTCCATTTAAGAACCAGTTGCTCGTCTGCGACCAGACTTTTTCGGTGGTCAACCGGGCATTTCTCGAGAAGGTCAACGGCGTGTATCAGGGTGCGGCATTCTCGTTTTTAAAAGGCTTCGGCTCCGGCAATATCGCCGCCTACATGCATCCCAATGGCAGTCTATTCGTAGGGGGCACCGACCGCGGTTGGGGCGCCCGTGGTGGCAGGCGCTTCGCGCTCGACCGCGTAACGTGGAAGGGCGGCGTGCCGTTCGAGATACACGAGATGCGCGCCAAGCCAGACGGCTTCGAGTTGACCTTCACCCACGAGATCGATGCCATCACCGCCGCTGATCCCGCCTCCTACAGTATGAGCGCTTACACCTACATCTACCGTGCCGACTACGGCAGCCCAGTCGTCGATAAAATGACGCCGAAGATTGTTGGCGCAGAAGTAAAAGGCCCCAAGACCGTGCGCGTGACCGTCGACAAGCTCATCCAAGGCCACGTCCACGAGTTGCACGCCAAGGGCGTGAACTCGGTCAATGGCCTGCCAATCCTGCACCCGGTCGGCTACTACACGCTCAACGAGATTCCGCCGGGCGAGCTTAACTAACTGTTTGATCAATCGCCAAGCCTTCAAAAGACCACCGCCTCAAAAGGGCGTGGTTTTTTGTCTGTTTTATGTTCAAGCGAGGATATCATTATCAAGGAACTGATGATGAAAGCATCGAAGGCATTCACGCTGATTGAACTACTGGTAGTCATCGCGATCATAGCCATTCTGGCGTCGCTGCTGCTACCTGCATTGAGTCGGGCCAAGTGGAAAGCCAAGCAGATCTCCTGCTTGAACAACGAAAAACAGATGGGGATCGGCAGCCAATCCTACGCAAACGATGATCCGCGGGGAGTGCTCTCTGGCGTGGACTGGAACGGTCCCAAATTCAATGCCGCCTGTGACGATGACATGAACTGGCTGTTCCCGGCATTCCTGCCCAACCTCAAGTCGGTGACCTGTCCCGACACTCAAAATTTCATCCGCACCCAAGACAAACGGGGCAGGAACCTCGCCGTCCGCGTCACCGACCGGCGCTATATCGAACGGCTCCATGGTCAGACGGAAATCTACACCGACCTGCAACGATTCGCCGGCGACAAGGGAACGAAACCGGGAATCAGCTATGAGATTTTTGGGTGCATGAACTGGAACGGGGCACCGAACAGGCGCTACACGAAGGGGTTCCCGTATGTCGGGCCGTCCGGCTGCCAGGGCATCCTAAAAACCGAGTCCGTGGTCAGCAATTATGTACACGCCAACAGCGGGTTCGGCCTAGAGGGACACGTAACCGGGCCGTCCGAGATCTGGCTTATCAAGGAGGCTGATTACTCCTATCCCGGTGCGATGAATAATTATCCAGACGAGGGCGACAACCATGGTGAAGAGGGCGAGAACGTATTGTTCGCCGATGCCCACGTGGAATTTATCAAGAGGGAAAACTACAACTACAGCCTGGAACTGGGAAACGACGCCCTACACTACGGACCACGCTGAAACACGAGTGGCTCAATCCAGGCGCTTGGCCGTCCTTCTACCGGTATCTGTTCCACACTTCCGGCACCGCCACCCACATGCCGGGCTGCTTGGGCCTGGAGTTGAAATGCTCCGCGATCCAGATCTTCTCCTTGGCCATGCGCTCGGCGTGGCCGTCGTAAAAGCCGATAATCGCCCCCTCGTTGTGCCGGTACAGCGTCGGCCCGCCGTTGCCGACGTTCTTGTAGGCCTGCACGCTCCCCTTCTGGCCGAGCTTGTCCCAGCCGCTCTTGTAGTTCGCCCCCTTCCAGCGTGACCACCAGTCGTGGCCGTCATGAAAAATCAGCTTGCCGGAAGGCTCCCTAACCGCGCTGAACCGATGCCCGGAGTGATCCTTCGAGGCCAGCGACCATCCGCGCCCGTCTGAAGGAAACCAGTCCTCAAAGTTGTAGCTATAGCTCGTCAGCGTGCCCCGATTATCCTTGTCCGGTAGGTTAGGGTTGTTGGAAAAAGCGTACTGAGACGGTCGCCAGATTTGCGTGTCGGCCGGGCACCGGAAATCCGTCGGCGTCTGGTACCTGGAATTACCCTTGTTGTCGTAGCCGATCAGTTTGCGGAAAGCCATGTTCGACATCCAGACGCGCCGGGCGCCGGTCCGGCGGTTGATCTCGATGAGCGGCACGCACTGGTCGTCGTGATCGTTCGCATACAAGGCGTTCGCGATGCAGAACTGCCGAACGTTGTTCAGGCAACCGGCGCTCGCCGCACTGTTCTTGGCCTTGGCCAAGGCTGGCAAAAGCAGCGACGCCAGGATGGCGATAATGGCGATCACCACAAGCAACTCGATCAGCGTAAAGCCGTGGGCCAAGCGCTTGGCGAGGCAGGAGCGAGAGTTTGTTTTCATCGTCCAAAAATCAGTGACGCTTGGCCAAGCGGAAGGCGCTGAAGCTCAGCACGGCCGGCACGGCACCACCGTCCCAATCCACGACACCCAAGCCGGGGCCGCCCAGTCGCCGATTTGCAGGTCCAGTTGCTTCACCACCCGAACCAGGTGCAGCAGGGCCACCAAGGCAAAGCTGCTGCCGGAAACGAGCAAGTAAACGCGAAGCAGCATGGCTCAACACGGTTGATGGCCCCAGTCGGTCTCCTTAAGCGACTTCTCGTACAGGGCCATCTGCTCTTCTTCCGACAATTCGTCGGCCGGCTTGGCCGGGGTGATCACCAGCGGCTCGCCGCACTGGGGGCACACCACATTCCTGCCCGCCTCGGGTTCGTCAAACTGCGACTGGCCGCCGCAGGCACTGCAATTCACGGTGATCACTTGCGGGACAATGTACCCCCGGTTTCCGCCCCGTCAAGAATCGGTTCAGACTTGGGAAGGCCAATCACTCGACGGTCAGCGGGCCGTCGAAGTGGGTGAGGCTGATGACCTCGGTGTTGGCCTTGTGCGGGCCGTGGCGTTCCCCCTTGGGTGCATGAAACAGAGTCCCTTGCGTGTACACTTTTTCAGACTCCTCCCATTCGCCGGAGAGCACGTAAGCCCACTCGTTGGCCAGAGGATGCGTGTGTGCCGGGATGATTGAGCCGGCCTCGAACTTCCGCAGCACCGTCACCGCGCCGGTCGATTCGTCCTTGTGCAAAATCTTCAATTCCACACCGTCGTACGGGCCGGGCTGCCACGGCTTGTCGTCCGCCCGGGTGGTGTACTGGAACATTATTCGTCCTTAACCGGGTTGGTCAGTTGGCCTATGCCCTCGATCTCGATGGTGACTTCGTCGCCGTCCTTGAGCAGCACAGGCGGGGTGCGAGCGAAGCCGACGCCATGCGGCGTGCCGGTAAGGATCACAGTGCCGGCGGCAAGCTGGGTGCTGCCACTGAGAAACTCGATCAGCTTCGGCACGTCGAAGATCATGTCGTCGGTGTTCCAGTCCTGCATCACCTCGCCGTTGAGGACGGTCTTGATGCCAAGCGAGTTCGGGTTCGGAATCTCATCTCGGGTGACCAACACCGGGCCAAGCGGACAGAAGGTGTCGAACGTCTTGCCGCGGCACCATTGGCCGCCACCTCCGTTCTTCTGCCAGTCGCGCGCGCTGACATCGTTGGCGCAGGTGTAGCCAAGCACGTAGTCGAGCGCGTCTTCTTTCGAAACGTTTTTACAGTCCCTGCCGATGATGACGGCGAGCTCGCATTCATAGTCCACCGAGTCGCTCTTCAACTTGGTCGGCAGGAGGATCGGGTCGCCGGGGTTTTGCACAGTGCTCGGCATTTTCATGAACAGCACCGGGTTTTCCGGGATGTCCGCCCCGCCCTCCTCGGCGTGTTTGCGGTAGTTGAGGCCGATGCACAAAACGGCAGCCGGCTGTATCGGCGCGAGCCGTTTTTTGACCGTGACCGGCTCGCCAGTGTCGTGGTGTTCCCTGAAGACACAACCCTCGATTCGAGTCACCGAGCCGTCTTCGTGTTGAGCCCCAAACTGCGACTCATCCTTGTCATTGAGAAATCTAACGATCTTCATTGTTTATATTTCGGATGCGGAAACCTACCAGCCGGCTTGGCCAAGCAACAGGTAAAAGCCGAGGCTGATCACTCACGCGGTTACTTCTTGGGGCGCCTAGCTCTTGGCTGTGGCCTAGTGGCACCCCACTTTGCCCGGCGATCCTTCTCGTGCAAGGTGCGCTTGGCATCTAGATATTTCCCGGCACGAACTGGCTCGTGCGACGCCGTCGCGAATGCTTTCATTTTGGCCAACAGATCGGGATGCTGCGCCGACATATCGGTCGTCTCGCTGATGTCTTTATTTAAGTCATACAACTCCCATGGCTGGTTCTTTTTGGCCTTGATCGCTTTCCATTGGCCATTGCGAACAGCGGTTTGGCTGCCAAACTCCCAGTAAAGCATCCTGTTTTTTTTCTGTTTTCCACCACTGAGCAATGTCGGAAGAAACGATAAACCGTCGATGTCGCCTGGGGCTTTTGCGCCGGTGAGTTCTGCCAGGGTAGGTAACACATCCGGGTGATAAAAAATCAAGTCGCTGACCTGGCCAGCCTTGATTTTACCCGGCCATCGGGCGAGGTACGGAATGCGAAGCCCACCCTCGTACAGGTTACCTTTGCCACCACGAAACTCGACGCCGTTTTTCGGGTTCACGTTGGGCCCGAAGAAACCGCGCGGGTGTTTGCTGCTTCGAAAGCGATCCTGCCCCCCATTGTCGCCCGTAAAGAAAACAATCGTATTGTCCTCAAGTTTCAGCTCACGCAACAGATCGAGTACTTGACCGACATTGTAATCCACCATGCTCACCATCGCCGCGTAGTTCTTCACATCCTGCCCAATGCTCGGATCGTCGATCCACTTTTCACTCTTGTAAAGTTCCCAGGCCGGATCGTCCCTCGGGACATCGTACATGCCGTGCGGTGGCGTGATCGGAAAGTAACAAAAGAACGGCTTGTCCCTGTTCGCGTGAATGAACTTCAGGCCTTCCTCCATGATTCGATAATGCGAGTAAGTTTTGCCCGAACGGCCACCGACGTTGCCTTCGAGCTTCACCTCATCGCTGTTGCGTATGAGGTAAGCCGGATAAAACGAATGCGCGTGCACTTGATCGTAGTAGCCGTAAAAAGCGTCGAAGCCATGCTGCTCGGGCAAGCCGGTTGAGTCGCGGCCACCGCATCCCCACTTGCCAAAACCACCCGTCGAGTAGCCAATATCCTTGAGGATCGATGCGATAGTCGGCTCGCCGGCACGTAGCGGCGTTCCCCCGTCGTTCGCGCGAACCGAGGCATGCCCCGCATGTTTACCGGTCATCAAATTACAACGCAACGGCGCACAGACCGGTGCCCCCGCCAACGCCGACGTGAAACGGATGCCCTCTGCTGCAAAGCGGTCGATGTTCGGGGTCTTGATGTACGGATTCCCCATGTGCGACAGCTCGTAGTACGCAAGCTCATCGGACATGATGTAAACGATGTTCGGCTTCTTCGCAGCCAACGCCATGACCGCCGTGACCACCAAAACCGCGGTTGATAAAAAGAAACGAATACGCACGCCGAAAGACTACCGGTCAATCTCCGATTAGAAAACGGAAAAAATGAATGGATCAAAATCAAAACCGTGCGGCTCTCGATCTTCTCCTTCAACCTGGCGAGTTCCTCTTTGAGAGCCTTGCAGCCCCCCTCTTTCCCAGCCAACCGAACACCAAGAACATCATCTTCATCATGAAGCCCTTCGGTGTCACAACGGAGGATATTGTTTATGCGGTAAAAAGAAGGAGATCGATCTCCAAGACACTAGCAAGCACAGGGTATTAGTGGTCAGGAGGTGTTTCATTTGCCTTCAGCTTTTAATTCTTCAGCGTGGAGAAGTGGAGCGGGTGAAGGGAATCGAATCGTTCCAAGCGGTTTTAGTGACTTCTGCATCCAAACTATTTTGTTTGGCATGAGTTGTCATAACAGGGGAATAGTGGGTAAATGCGCCGATTTTATCAGCTCTAATT
>Ga0315333_10000442_pt1 | contig 13237 bp, 22 predicted proteins | sample M120034915metaG_FD_204521 | JGI IMG/M metagenome (GOLD analysis project Ga0315333, IMG submission 204521) | Ammonia-oxidizing marine archaeal communities from Monterey Bay, California, United States - M1 200m 34915 | ecosystem: Environmental > Aquatic > Marine > Intertidal zone | place: USA...
CACCCCCTTGTAATGTAAGAGGAACCCATCTACTAGTGTTCATTTTTACTTCATCACTCATCATTGTCATGCCTATGTTCCACATCAAAGGAGCAATGAAGAAATCTACTACACAAAGGAATAAATATACTACTGCTGCCCAATCTCTCCAATGTTCGTGTACTGTTTTATTTATTCCCAATTGATACCTTTCTTAACGGATATGTATATATATTCTTCTCTGGCATCTCAATATATCTTGCTTCACCACACTCTAACGCATCCTTCACTCTCTGAGCAAAAGGTTTTAACATTTTTCCACCACTTTTATTAATATAATAGGTTCTTATACACTTGTCATGATAAAATTTACCTTTATAATCAATAACTTTACCCTTAGTTGTCATTCCAACATGTTTGAAATTGGATGCTTTATAAATGACTCCACTATGACCATAAAATGTATCAGCGTATGATACTATCAGATCATAATCAGTATTTTGTTTCAACCATCTCAGTGTCTTACCAATAAAATAACTCTCTGTATTTTTTGGTGTGTTATCAATACAACAGAGTCTTTTTAATTCAATTACTTTACTTTCTTCTTTTGCGTACTTTTTCCAGATATTAGGCATCCCTAGAGGGCCATAAATCATCGCACCAATCAAGTTACCTTGGTAGAATAGACCAAAAATCTGAGAGATTCTCAATCCATTTACACTACCAGAATAGTGCCAATTTTCAATAAAAAGTCTGGTTCTTTTTAGATCTGTTAACTTAACAACAAAATCTTTTACATCACTTTTAGTATAGTCGAAATTATCTTCACCAAAGAGCAATTCAACTAAATTCAATTTGTTCATCTATATGATCTAGTACTGCTGATGCTGTTATTTTATTTGATTTTATTCCTGGATGTACACTATCACGCGCACATTTATCTTGTTCTATGATATTTGCTTCGAGACTACAAAATTTCACTCCATAATTCTCACATATATGCTTCACTGCCATTACATTTTTTAATCGATTTAGTTCACCATTCCATCTGTTAATTGCCCATTTTTCATATGTGAATTTTTGCTCATTATCCTTTTCTCTTCTGTTATATTTTCTTCTATCATAAGGTTTATATAGACCATATCCTGCAAAGTTTAAATCACTTGGATAACAAACCTTAACACTATCATATGCAGTTGGGCTGTCCTTATCAAAAATTTCCAATCTATCATCAAAAGTGACCATATAACATACAATTTGCGGTTTTAATTTACCAATCCAATAACTTGCTAAACGAAAACATGTATCATTAGCCGCACCACCATTCCCCAAGTTAAATTCCTCTAACCCAAGCATATTTGCTACTAGATATGTCCAACATGATTCTTTAGGCATCCCAATTCCAAAAGTTAATGAACATCCCAAAAACATGATTGCGGGGCTATCATTAAATTCATTACATCTAAAACCATGAGAATTAAATTTATACTCTATACTATCTTCTGTCCAATTTAATTCTTTGACTACTTCAGAATTATGTTTACAATTATAATTCCAAGCTTCTTTTGTATCACATGGATAAAATTTAAAGGTGAGTCCCGCATCATCAATATGCAGAGAATCATGTATTTTCATATAACAGGGTAAATGTGATATTTCAAAATAGTATAAACAAATCCCGCTAAGAATATACCCATACCAATTTCATGTATTCTTTTATTGTTACTAAACACCATCGGAGCCATGACACATAACATAATGACTCTGCCAACAAACTTGAGTGATTCAACCTCTCCCTGAAAAAATACGAATAAATTTCCTATGAGTAATAGTTGTAATGTCCATGCTAGACCTAGTATGACCTTATGATTATGGTAATAATATTCCTTTAGATTAACCTCTTTGTCCTTATATGTCTCTGGTTGTGGTGCTACTACTTCACTAACCATAAAGAACATGAATGGCACTCCCAAATATAATAGAAATGTGAATAGGTTCCATCCCTCATTTGGGTAATAAGATAAGTCTCTCAGGGGATAGGATGTCCACCAAAATAGTATAATAGTGAAGAAGGTTATGAAACAAATGGCAGTATGAGGCCAGTAAAATATAACATCATCATTTGGATCATCATTATAGTTCTTTGCAAATAAAGAGCTGTAATTTATCATTAATCTCACCATAGACAAACCTAATATCACAAAAGCAATCATTGACAAATGTGAAAATGCTACCATTTATTTTTCCCATTGTTTTAAATTCCTAAATACTTTCTCTAGATGGCTGCGGAGGGTGGAGTCGAACCACCAGATTCTCTGCCAACAACAGATCGCGTTTGCCTATTTCGCCACTCCGCAGTTAGTTAAGGCACTTAGAAGTCTTGTCACACCTATTCCTCCACCAAATCGTGGAAAGAAATCATTGCTTAAAAACTCTTCTAATTCCTTTTCAACTCGCTCATGACCAAATAATTCGTACAATAAATTAGCATATTCTCCATCAGATATTGTATGAAATTGTTCTCTCATTTCATCTGTATCTGCAGACCTTTCCGCTGAACCTATAGTTTCCATACCTCCCATAATAACATCACATTTTTTCGCTATATCACCTTCCTTTTTCATGTTCCAAAATGGTGATGTAGAATAAGGGAAATCAGTAATAAATGCTACTCCGGATGCATGCATTTCTCCCATATTAGTTTCTTCTTGATGGGTTAATTCTTCTACGTTAAATATATTACACCATATTTCATAAGGATGTCTTAAATAATCTGTTGGAAGAAATCCGAGATGCTCACATAAATTATGTTCCAGTTTTATTAAATCTTCAAATTGTCCTGGAGCCTCAAATTCAAACATTGGGAAGATTAATTCATGTCTTCCTTTTACTGGATTATCTTCTTGTCTATATGATGTCGATACGCAATAAACCCCTGGAAGTGTGGGGTCTTTAAGTAACTCATATTCCAACCACATTTGACCAGTTTGAGGTAAAGGCCAAACTTCACCAGAGTAATTATAAGTAGCTACTGTGGTTGGGTCTTCACATGCCGCAAGAATCGAAAGACGATTTTGCGTGTGAACTTCAAGGAATCCAAGGTTAGAAAAAAAGGTACGGAGTTGAGTTACGGTTTGAGTAAAATCTTGAGGTGTTATTAGTGTTGTCATGAGTAATTTCTTTTTTATTTATAATATACAAAATTTCTGATTAAGGTGTCGGTTTAACTTTCTTACTTTTTCTAACTTTAACGAGCCAGCCTCTGCCTCCCTTACATGGCCCGTCTGGTACACGATAAGACTTCAAAGTTATAATGTCTATATATTCTCCTGTTCTCCATAGATAAACAGTTTTAATACTTTCATATTCTTTTGCCACTCAATTTTTCCTCAACATCTCTTAATGTGAAGAACTTTCCATGTCCGGCTTTCATGTATGAATCCCATCCTACTGCCCATCTAAATAATTCAAATTGTCCTGTACCACCTTCCTCTATCATAACATTAAAACCCAATTCTTTCATTTCAGCAGAAAGACTTTCTGCCTCTGGTTTGTAGTTTCAAGAACCACAATATTTAATCATCCACTTTGGCATTTTCTAACTCCCCCCTTCTATCCTTATCTAAAATCGCATTTCTCAATCTACGTTCCACATCTTCTTGTCGAAGAGGGAAAGCTATTACATTATTTGCATTATTTTCTTTAATCTTCTTCAGTATCCAATCCTTCATAATTATCACCTCCCGGCACTTCTTCCCAAAATGAACATCGAAAATTCTTTCCATACGCATCTATTTCCTCTTGAGGATATCCATTTTCTACCAGCCACGCATTAAGATCTTTAGTCTGTATGTTTGGCACCACTTTTGGAAAACCATACTGTTTCCCACCAGGAGGAAAAATTAATAAGTCTGTCTCCATTATTTATCTTTCAATCATTAACGCTATCCTATAGCTGTTATATAAGTTTCTTAATTCTTTTTGGATCTCTTCTCTAGTTAATTCTCTTGTTTTAGTATAACTAGAAGTTTCACAACTGATTTTAAAAGTAAATATACATTTTATATTATTAATACTATACCCTTCGTTCATTCTTTATCCAGCTGAATCATCCTGACAGACACGGGAACGCACTTCTTGTGTTTTCCACATAGTTGCAGCAAATTCTAGTGCTTCCGCTCGTGTACTAAAAAATCTTCTACTTTTCATATCATCTAATTTTTCTTCATCTTCTTTTTTCCACCACTCTACCCAAATATTCATGAGTTTCTCCTATTCGAACAATATAGAAATTGATTCGTTATGATTGATTCTTCTAATCGCTTCTGCAAACATGGGTGCTATTGATAACACTTCTACACTATTATTTCTACCAGTCGGTACGGAGAAATTATGTCTCAATTTCTCTTGCTGAATAGTATCTGTTATTACCAAAGTTGATAAAGCCTCAGAATCTTCCATTCTCTGAGCACCACCGTTACTTAACACCCCGTGAGTGATATATGCCATGACTTGACTTGCACCTTCATTTCTTAATGCTTCAGCGCCCTTTATTAATGTTTTTCCAGTATCTACAATATCATCAACTATTATACATTTTTTCTTCTTTACATCTCCAATAACATTCATCGCCTCAGCTTGATTGGCACGCTCTCTACGTTTATCAATAATTGCAATATCCAATTGTAATTTTTTAGCGACTTTCCTTGCTCTAGCAACACCACCAGCATCAGGAGAAACTATAACTCCATTCTTTGCTATTATCATGCGTTTAGGATGTGTTTCTAAATCTTCAACAAACAACGGCATGGCTCCCAAATCATCTACCGGTATATCAAAAAATCCTTGTATCTGTCCAGCATGTAAATCCATTGTCACTATTCTATTAGCGCCCGCCACTTCTAACATATTCGCCACCAACCTACCTGTTATTGGTGTTCTGGAAACCGGTTTTCTATCTTGTCTTGCATAACCGAAATAAGGAATCACGGCAGTAATTCTACCAGCGGATGCTCTTTTACACGCATCTATTATAATTAACAATTCCATCAAATAGTCATTAGCGGGATTACTTGTACTTTGTATAATGAATACGTCCTCACCACGAACATTCTCTTTAATCATACATGAAAGTTCATTGTCTGCAAATTTAATAAGTTCTACTTCACATAAATGTTGTCCACAATGATGTGCGATAGACTTTGACAATTGTTTGTTTGAATTACCAGCAATTATTTTCATAGTTTATTCATATATGAAAGGGTCCTGTTCTCTGAGTTCTTTTAATCTCTTTTTATATTTCTTCCTTATTTTATACTCATCATAAGGCCTTCTAATATATAGCCAGAGATTGATAAGTTTACTTTTAAAGTCTTGAAAAATCTTCAACATTTATCTTTTTCCCTATAAATTTATTACCTTCAACATTTGGATGACTTTTATACTGATGTCCCTCTGGAATTTTATTTTCTCTAATAGCAACATGTTTGTTTAAATCAAATTTACTATAAACATTATCTACTCCCCATAACCTATTTAAGTGTATACATTTCATTATTGGTTTATTAATTGACCAAACATATCCTTTAATTTTATTTTCTTTACATATACTATCTATTTCATTAGCACATGACCTAGTGAATAAATCAAAAATATCATTAGGCCATAAACCTTTTATACGTTTTGATAGAGTCTGATTAGCTGTATCATTCTCTTCCCATAGTTGTTTCGGTGTTATTGGGTAAACCTTCCAACTATCAATAGAAAATCTCATCTTTTGATCAGTTGATATAATCCGTTTTTCTACTCTGGAGCGAGCTTTAGTATCCTTATATTTAAGTTCCATTTGTTGTGGATATACTAAAGAACATCTTGGCTCCCAACTTTCTTGAAACCAAATCTCATCAAAATTACTTAAATCATTATGTAAAATTATATTAATGTATTGATACCAAAACCAATAGCCTTCTCCATGTGTGGCTATGACTGTTAATTCCTTATCTCCTAAATGGTCAACATAATTGTACCATCCTGGACTTTCTGGAAGCACCACCTCAGATTGATTTATAGATTTGGCATTGGGTACATACTCATAACTACCCGCAGAAAAACTACAACCAAATATTAATACTCTACTCATTTTTGAGCTGGAGCAATATCTTCATAACTAGATCCCCTTCTATATGAATCGAAATAAACAATATGAGTATTCTTTTCAGACCTATAACGATAAATACCATATTTGAAATAAGGCCCCTTTGGATCAAAATAACCAATAGGCCCCCTATACGCTACTACTTGTTCACCATTTAACCACACATTCAAATATCCATCATCTTCTGTACTCCAACGCACTTGATATATAAGATCATTCCATTCTCCAAGAGTGAAATTTGTTAAATTATAAAATTTTCTTTTCACATGTGATGTGGAGTCAGGAGAATTGGGAGCACATCTTTTTTCAGTTTCATAACGAACTATAATTTGAAAAGTTTTAGTTAGATGAAGTTCATTTGATAAAACCGAAGGTCGATCACACCACACTTTATCTCCATTTATCATATGGCTTGTTCCATGCCACTGCCCAATAACAAGTCGTTTTAAAATAGGTTGAATATCTTTAGGAATAAAAATACTCATTCCATACCACGTTTCATGATTAAGAGGAGCATTCCATTTCTCACTTAATTCTGCACGAGAACTCTTTTTGAACCCATCTCCCCAACCATCTCCAGGACGGACTTCAAAACGATATGCAGTATTTTGTTTCTGTATTGACCAAGACTTAATATCTGCCTGTTTATTCCACGGCCCTCCTGTTGTAGCCGTACATCCAACTAAAAATATAAGTGGTATAATTAATAATCTATTCATGACTTTTCTCATTTACTACTTATATTATATCAGGGTTTTTCGGAAAAGTCAAGTTTTACAATACTTTAAGCCCAGTATTTTGTTCAAATTTCTTAACATCATATTCATCATTAACAATGGGTTCACCTTTAAGATTGAGTGATGTATTCAATATCATAGGACAACCAGTTTCTGCTTTCCATTCTTCCAATAATGTCCTATGGGGATTATTTTCAACTATCTGTAATCTTGAAGTACCATCAGCATGAACCACTCCAGGAAACTGTACTTTTGTTCTAGATTTAGCATTATATGTTGAATTCATATATGTCGAAAAAACATTTCCTTGAAAATATTCATTAACATCTTCTTTCAATATCATTGGGGCAAATGGTCTAAATTCTTCTCTACCCTTAATTCTATTTACCCTATCTTTAATGTCTACTATTGAAGGATCTGCTAACAAACTACGATTACCTAAAGCTCGTGGACCAAACTCTGCCCTTCCTTTTGCCACACCTACTATTTTGCTATTTTTTAACGTTTTCACTATCTCTTTTGTTGGATATTCACCTCTTAATTCATATCCAATATAGGGTGATGGATCTATCTTCTTTTCTGTTCTCGCTAATACGCATCCAACCGCCGAACCAGCATCACCAGGATTTGGTGGTATGTATACATTACAATGCTCTAATTGAGAATTTGCTTTTACATTTAATGCACATCCACCAACAAATACTAAATTGCCCTGTATATTTTTAACTATGTCCCAAAGAATACCTTCATATACTGATTGAGCACACGCTGAGATCTGCAGTTTACCCAATCCATTTAATTTCACACCTCTATGAAAGTTAAAATTGTCATCCCACAATTTTCTTATTTTTCTATATCCCCCAGGAGTAATATTACCAAGTGGTGCCGCTCCCATCATAATATATTCTTCTTCATTTGGTTTCCACCCCGCCGCTTGAGTCATCGCAGAATAAAATAAACCAAGTGATTTAGGATATTTCCAATGAAGGCCCTTTCTTTTTAATTTCCCACCCTTTGCTTGCCATGTTGTCAAAGTGTCCCATTCACCTATTGCATCAATAACTAAAACTGTACATTCATCAAATGGTGATGTATAATAACCATATGCGGCATGTGATAAGTGATGAGTTGTATATGTTAATTTATATTTAAATTTTGGTAAGACTAATATTGGTGATTGTTTTGCGTAGGTTCTTCTGAATGATTTAAAGATGGGATTTTCATAATAATATACTTTCTCTGGAATACCATATTTCTTTTCAACATACTCAATCAGATTGGGCGGAATTATAGGATCGTTTTTCTTTCTAGAAAACCGCTCAGCGTCTGTCGCAAATAATAACTCATCATTTTTAAATACTGACAATGCACCATCATGCGATCCCTGTGTCACTCCCCAACATATCATCGTCTATCCTTTCGCAGCATGGACAATCTTGCCCATGAATCCTATTCAGGTTCAATTGTTTTTTTACTCGCCGTTGTCTGGCTTTTCTTTTAGCTTCTTTTTTCTTAGTCAACTATTAACTCCTCAAGTTCTTCAATTATTTCTTCGATTGTAGAATTATTTTCAAATATTTCATCATCCATCTCTATATGAAATTTGTCTTCACATAGTATTTTTATTTTCATTTGTTCTAAAAAATCTGGTTCCAAAGATTCTAAACGTGTAGTAATTAATATGTCTTCTTCTTCAATATTTAAATATTTTATTAATATTTCATAGAACTGTTTTTCTACATCCATGTACTCTCCAAATAATTAGTAAATCTAACCACTATATATGTTTTCTAATTATTCTAAGAAATATCTTTACTTACTGTTAATCATTGTCCAGAGAGTTTTAAATTTTACATCTACTGATCTTGCAACATCCCCCTCAACTTTATGCAATCCAAAGTTTAATTCACTTCTCAGTTTTTGAAGTTTTGTTTCAATTGTTTTTACTTGGGTTCTTAATTCTCTCTCTCGAATAGCAAATTTTTCCTTAACTTCCTCTTCAAGTGCTTGAACTTCCATTTGTTTTTTATTTAATATATCTACAGACTTTTTTATACGAGTCTCTATATCTTGAAGATTCTTTTGAAACGCTTCTAAATCACGTTCAAGCTCCAATGCGTTGATTAGGGTAATTTTAGGAAAATTAATATCTCCCATATATTGCCAACCCACTAAAATTGCCATCACTACTATGATTAACCATTTTATAACTTCACTATAAATTTTTAAAATCTGTTTACGTTTGTGTTCCAACTGTTATCCAAGCTGCAGAGGTCTTCACCTTCAGAGTTTCAGTAGTCGTATCATATACGATTTCTCCTTCCAATCCTGCTGGTAAACTGCCTGTTGCATATGATGGTACATGCAGCGCTGTCGTTGCGAATGTTGTTGTCACATTCTGAGTTGTCACATTTATAGTTGATGATACTAATCCCATTCTTATTCTCCTTGTGTTTGAGTTTCTTCCTCTGTATCCAGATTCCAGATTCCCAATTTTCCTTTAATTTGTATAGGTAAATTTGCTATTTCAGGGTTTTCAAATACCCATGCATATTTATCTTTCTCGTCTATGTCACAACAGCCCCATTTACTAGCCTCTTCTACAGTTACTTGTTCTGATATTCTTAAAATATTAACAAGTTCCACTTTCCCTAATAAAGAACCATGAGTTGTCATGAAATGCCAATCTAAATGATTGGGTTTCAGTCTTTCAATACCATTTGTTAAATATATAGAATTTTCTTTTGATGGTTGTTTAGCTGAATGTATGTATAATTGACCTCGATACTTTGTATTCCAAGATCTAATCTCATACTTTTTTACCCCCGCTAAAATTAAAAAAGCGAATGGATTTTTAACTGTTAAAACTTTTAAATGATTCATTACTTGATCTAAGGAGCTTCCTGCCTCCGGTATGCTTGTAGAATGTCTGTTTTGTCAAGTTTGTAAGTTTAAGTGCATCTTTTAAAGTTCTACCATTTAAAACCAAATTCGAAGCTTCCTTTACTTTAACTTTTATCTTTACCTTTCGCTCTGGTTCATAATCTGTATATCTTTCAATCGCCGGCCATCTTGATTTATTTCTTGTCATGGCCTGATGTAATGTCCAATTCCCTCTTAAATAATCAGAATAAGCCATCTGTGCTCTCTTTTTTGTTATAGAAAGATCATATGGCCTACCTGCTGGAATATGATATACTGGAACAAGCGACTGTTTACCCTTTTTTGTATTATATTTTGCTATTCTATTAATTGGAAAACATAACCTAATTGGTGTATTGATATCAATTTTATTTCCAAATTTATATTCAACATCTTCCACCATCTGTTCATGACTTGAACAATGTTCATCAAATATATCCCACATCCACCAATGAAATGAATTGGCATAACATGCATCTTCAAATGTATACTCATCCATAGTAACAGGCCTCCAAGGATCACCTGTTACTGGATGATAATCACACAATTCTTCTAAATATGTTCTTCTAATTAATGAAGTCATTTTTTAAAATCACGCCCCATCTCTTGATCTCTTTCAGCAGATTTCAACATTTGTTTAAAATCTCGCTGTTTTTGTTTTCTTGCCTCATCACTTTTCATTCTTTTTTTAAGAGAGGGCTTAGCATAATATTTTCTAGATTTTAATTCCTTAAAAAGTCCTTCATTTACTAAAATACTTTTCAATTTTGAAATAGCTTTAACTGAATTATTATCATAAACTTTAATACTTATCATAATTTTCCTTCATGGTTTTTTTTCAATTTTTGGTTTAAATGCATTCACACCATACATTTTATCTACATCTATATGCAGCACTTTTACAAGAACATCTTTTATACGTAAAAAACGTTTATCTCGAATAATAGAAACATTAATTCTATCACCAATATGATAGTTTATTAATTTGTCTGAAAATTCAACACCATTATTTATAAATGTATTATCTATCCCTATTATAGTATCCCATGGCCGTAAACCTTTTGGTATTGTTTTATCTACATACTTTTCATCATTCATCAACAATCCATATGTATTTGGAATTGTCACAGTAATTGTAGGAAAATCTTTTGATATTTTATCTAGTTGTGATTTTTTTCCCCATAATGGAATAATCATTATTCCCAATGCAGGGCGATCAGCTTTACCTGTTGTTATCATCTGAGCCACTGAATTTCTAACAATATCACTCCTAATTGCTATACCAACTCCTGCATTAGAATTGCCTCTAGATACAAGTAATGAATTAATTCCAACAATTTCACCCTTTGAATTAAGAAGAGGGCCTCCGGAATTTCCTTTATTGATTGCAGCATCTGTTTGAAGTGCTTTAATATAGGGATGTCTCGCATATCTTTCAGTACTAGAAATTATACCCTTTGATAAACTAAATACCATTCCCATAGGATGTCCAAGTGCAAATACTTCTTCTCCTAGTCTTATGTTATTTTGTGGGGCAAACTTTAGAAATGGTACATCTTTTCCTTTACGATTGAGAACTTTAAGTAGGGCTAAATCAGCTAAAGGGTCTATACCTATAACTTCTACTGAATAATCTCCCCAATCATTATCATCAAAATAATATAATTTTATACTTTTTTGGTCATGAACACAATGATAATTTGTTACTATATATCCTTCTTTGGTAACCACTGCTCCAGCACAAGTAGCCGTAGGCGTAGTTATTCCTGGATTATTTACTGTGCTCACTTGTAATAATACTACTGATTCTCTCGCTTGTTCAATTATTTCTGTAGTGATATCTGATGCTTCCAGAGTACTAGAGAACATGAATATAGAAAAGCATAACAAAATAACTCTTTTGAGCTTGTTCATCTTTTCCTTAAAAATTTAATGTGTTAGGTTCTTGAGGGGTTCTCTCTAATTCTTTGTTTTGGTCTGGTAATGACTCTTCTCTTAATGAATTAGTAGAATTGTCTGCTCCCTCATCTTTTTTAAGTTCCTTTTTTGTTTCATTATCTGGTGTCGGCATTTTCATAAAAAAACTTGGTAAAGTTTCATACTTTCCAACGCATTCCATTGCTTTCAGCATAAAAAGATTTCCTCCCCATTCTGGATCAATAACCTTTTTTTTGTATTCCTTTACTTTATGTTCTTTTCTTAGCATATCCATTACACAAAAACAATGTTCGACCATTTGTCTTTGTGCTATGGGGCTTGGTATCTGACCTAGAATAGATGGATTGCTTAATACTACCCATCTTATAGTTCCTTGATAACATGCGCCTATTGTATCATAGATAAGTTGTGAAGTCCATGTATCATCATCTAATATTTTCGGAAATCCTCTTTCTGTGAACTGAGGCTCTTCTCCAGTTTTTAACTGGTTCCTTGCTTTATTCAGTTCATCTGCGCTCGCTTCTTCTGCTTTTACTACCGTAAGTTGCATGATGAACATACTCACAGGAAGTAATATTATTAAAAATATTAAAACCTTTTTTATAAAATATATTGGCGTAAATATTGTTTTACTAATATAGTGTCTCAACTCAAACCCAACTTTCTCTATTTAAAATTTAGATCCCTCATCGTCAATTGTTTATTCAATGGATCACTAAGGTAGGCCTACCGCTTTCCTATTGATATTTAGGTGTTTGGAGATGGTGCGCCAGAGAGGATTCGAACCTCTGGCCAACAGCTTAGAAGGCTGTTGCTCTATCCGCTGAGCTACTGGCGCATAGAGAATGTTTGCTTATAGTTGAACAAAAGTACTAATATCTGTTCTAATTGTATCTGCACAATCTTCACAACCTACAATCCAAGTGGTGTGTTTTCTCACCCAAATAGTTCTGATTGTGTTCGCATCTACATTATAATATCTAAAACTAATGGTATTGTTAGGATATTTGTCCCAACATGTACCCTTTACTAAAGTCTTTCTCACTTCACTGACACCATCTTTATCTACAGTAGCAAATTTTGTTGATGGTATTGGGCATGCTATAACTTTTGTACCTTCAAAACTACTACCCGTATATTCCGCTGCACCGGATGTAGTAATCAAATAAGATCCAGGCGTAACTTCTTTATAATTGGCTAAAAATCCGGGTGCTAATGATTTTTGGTATATTTTAGAACCAATTATGGTCGTCATATGTCTCCAATGATAATCACCTTCAGGAATTCCAAAAAATTTATCTTTTTTAGGAAGAACTGAATGAGCGATTTCCGGTTCTTCTTTAGGAAGTTTTATAACCGTTTTTTCTTCATATACTTTGATTTTCTTACATCCAACACATTTTCCATCTTTAAATGGACAACCTGAGGGCACAGTACAAACATATTCATAGTAGACTGAATCTGATTCAGTCTTTTCTGTAACTTCAGACTTATCTGGACTTTCAGA
>Ga0315333_10000462_pt1 | contig 13057 bp, 9 predicted proteins | sample M120034915metaG_FD_204521 | JGI IMG/M metagenome (GOLD analysis project Ga0315333, IMG submission 204521) | Ammonia-oxidizing marine archaeal communities from Monterey Bay, California, United States - M1 200m 34915 | ecosystem: Environmental > Aquatic > Marine > Intertidal zone | place: USA...
TCGCCGCGCAACTTGGCTTCGAGATCGAGCCGGGGACATTTGCCGCCGTGCAGCAAAATGCCGCCGCCATCCGTGAGGTGAGCGCCGAGCGCATTCGCGATGAGCTGCTGAAACTGTTCCGCCCGTCACACGCTGCGCGCGGGCTCGACCTGTTGCACGAGAGCCGATTGCTGCCCGAGGTGCTGCCGGAACTGGCCGCCACCATCGGCTGCGAGCAGCTGCCGGAATATCATCCCGAGGGCGATGTATTCACTCACATTCGCCTCATGCTCAGCCAACTGCCGGCCGACGGCGACACGACACTTATTTGGTCGGTGTTGATGCACGATATCGCCAAGCCGGCGACCTTTACCCGGGAAGCGGAGGGGCGCATCCGTTTTTTGGGCCATGAAAAAGTCGGAGCCGTCATGACACTTGAAATCATGAACCGCCTGCGCTTCCCCAAGGCCGAGAGCGCTGCGGTGAGAACCTGTGTGCGCCATCACATGCAGTTGAAGGACGCGCAACAAATGCGCCCCGCCACGTTGCGAAAACTATTCCTCCGCCCGACCTTTCCAGTCGAGCTGGCGTTGCACCGGCTCGACAGTCTCGCCTCTACCGGCAAACTCGACAATTTCGAGTTTTTGGAGGGAAGTTTTGCCGAGTTCCAAGACCAGCCGGAGCTGCAAAAACCGCTAATCGACGGCGACGACCTGATTGGGCTTGGCCAAGTGCCGGGATCGGAACTGGGCAAGCTGCTCAGCGACATCCGCAACCGCCAACTCGCCGGCGAACTCACCACCCGCAAACAGGCCCTCGACTGGGCCCGCGATGTCCTGGGCTAGGCCGGCAGTGGTTTTTTCCAGATCGGAACCTTCTGCTTCATCTCTTCGATAAGGAATTGGCAGGCGGCGAACGCCTCCGCGCGGTGCGGTGCGGTCACCTCCACCCACAACGATGGCTCGTTCACTGGCACCAAGCCGAGTCGATGAACCACGCGCATCGAATCCACCGGCCACCGCTGTTCAATGGCGTCGAAAATCAGCCCGAACTGGTGGCGGGCCATTTCCTCGTGGGCCTCATATTCGATCGCGGTGATCGATACATCGCCCTCTCTCCCGCGCACCACGCCCGAGAAGCAAACGAGCGCTCCCATGCCGTCTCCCATTTCGCGCCGCTTGGCCAAGGCATCCTCGTCAATTGCATTAATTGAAATGGTCAGTTCCGTCTTCATCAGTCAACCGCCCTGGACCGGCGGAAAAAAGGATACCTCATCGCCGTCACAGAGCACAAAATGGTCATCCTGATAATTCACTCCGACGGCTTTGAGCGTGCTGTTTTTTGCCTCTGCAAGTTTCGGGAACTGTTCGCAGACCCGTTCGTGCAGCTTGGCCAGTGTGGTTCCGTTTTCGATTTCGATCTCCGTTTTGTTGCAACCTGCAAAGTCGGCGAAGTAAGACCAGAATTGAACGGCGATAATCATCTGCTCACTACTCACAACTCACCACCATTTTTTTCAGTACGCCAATATGTGGGAGGTTGCGGTATTTTTCGGCGTAATCAAGGCCGTAGCCGACAACGAACTCATCCGGTATTTCGAAGCCGATATAATCGGCAGGAATGTCATATTTGCGACGCGCCTTTTTGGAGAGCAAGACACAGGTGCGGACCCGGCGCGGGGCCATTCCTGTGAGTTTGTCGATGACGGCGCGGAGGGTTTTTCCGGTATCGAGGATGTCGTCCACGAGCAGCACGTCTCGCCCGGCGACGTCGAGTTTCAATTCCTTGGTGAACACCAGTTCATGCGACTCGGTGCCGTCGCGGTAGCTGGACACCCCGATGAAGTCGAGCCGCAGCGGCAGGTCGATTTCACGCACGAGGTCAGCCAGGAACATTAGTGTCCCGGTGAGCAACCCGACCACCACGAGGTCGCACCCGGCGAAGTCCGACTGCACTTGTACCGCCAACTCCCCGACGCGCTGCCGGATTTCCTCCTCGGAAACCAGCACCTTGGCGATGTCTGTGCTGGGATCGCTCATGGGGCGGGTGACGGCCTTAAATGTGTCTCGAGTCGGCCTCGTCCTTCTCGATGTAGCCGCTGTCTTGTCGCTGGAAGTTGACCTCGTTTTTCTTCACGTATGCCGCGAAGACATCATCGGCGCTCATGCCGAGCACCTGCGCTAGGCTGATGAGGAAATGGAACAAATCGACAACCTCGACACGGGCGTTTTGCTCGTCAAGTTTCTGGTATTTGGCCCACCACTTCCACGGCACGCTGTCGGTCAATTCGGCGATTTCCTGGCTCATGGCACGGGAGTAGTTGAGCACCCACTCGGTTTTCTGCTGATCGCTCATCCCGTCGGTCTGCACACCGATTCGCTCATTGAGTGACTTTTGCATTCGAAATAGTTCACGTAATCGATCCGGCTGGTCCACGCGCCAACTCTCCGTGTTCAACCCCCGACAAATCAAGGTTATTTGAAGAAATCTCGATGAGACGGCGCTTTGCTTGGCCAAGCGAGGCAGTCTGCCAAACTAATTGGAAGTTGACGGTGGCCTCGGCGAAAACTGCATCGCGACATGCACCCGGCGATTTGTCTTGAAGAAACAGGGCTTCAAACGAACGATGCCGGTGATCCGGTGCTACGTTTTTTTCATGACAACAGTAACTTAACCTGCCTTTTGTCCGTATGATCATGGTTGCCGGTTCAATGCATCGCACATTTCGATTTTTAGCGCTTATGGCGCTGGTTTGCCTTGCGCTTGGCCAAGCGCATGCAGGTACATTGAAGGAGGCGCGCCAACTGTATGCCACCGGTGAGTACGCCAAGGCCATTAAGGCTAGCGAGGAGGCTATCGCTGCGGACGAGTACGACAGCGGCTGGCGGTTGTTGCTACTCCGGGCGCGGTTGGCCACCGGCCAGTACCCTGAGGCCAAGCGGTTGGCCACCCAATTGCTGGAGGATTACCGTTACCGATACAATGCCGAGGCGCTTTGGTTGTTTCATCTCGCCTACGAGGCCACCGGCGATACCCAGCAGTCAGCCCAAATGCTGCAGATCATCATGCAGTTCCTCAATGGACAACGGGCCATCAGCGACGAGAACACGCTTGTCTTCATCGGGCGCGCGCTGCTCAAGGCCGCCGTTTCCGACCCCAAGCAAGTCAAGGAGAACCTGTTCGACCGTGTGCTCAAGTCGACTCCCAACAATCGCGAAGCGCTGTTGGCCACCGGCGAACTGGCCCTGGCCAAGCGCGACTTCAAGTTGGCCGGCAGGACGTTTACGAGGGCGATCGGGCATTATCCCGAGGATGCCGACCTGCTGTACGGCTTGGCCAAGGCCTACGCCGAGAGCGACCCGTCGCAAATGGAGGAACCGCTGCATACGGCGATGTTCACCAATCCCGACCATATCCCGTCGCTGCTGTTGCAGGCGCACAACCAGGTTGATGCCGAGCAGTATGAAACGGCCAAAGGCATCCTGAAGGCCATCTTCAAAATCAACCCGCATCATTCTGGGAGTTGGGCGCTGCAGGCCGCCATCCACACCGTCCGAAACGAGCCGGACAAAGCCAGGGCGGCTCGCAAGAGCGGCTTGAAGTATTGGAATACCAACCCGCTGGTGGATCATGAGATCGGGAAAAAGCTCTCGTCGAAATACCTCTTCACCGAGGGCGCGGCGCATCAGCGGCAGGCACTGGCTTTCAGCAAGGGTTATATCCCGGCCAAGACGCAACTTGCGCAGGATTTGCTGAGGCTTGGCCAGGATGAGGAAGGATGGAAACTGGCTGGGGAGGCGCACGATGCCGATGGCTACGACGTGACCACGTTCAACCTGCTCACTCTTCACGACACGCTGAAAAAGTACGTGACGATCGACCGCAACGGCTTCCTGCTGCGGATGACCCGCGACGAGGCGGCGCTGTACGGCGACGAGGCGATCGATCTGCTCACCGAGGCCCGTGGGTTGTTCTCAAAAAAATACGACACTCAGATTGAGGGCCCGGTGATCGTCGAGATTTTCCCCGAGAAAAAGGATTTCGCCGTGAGGACGTTCGGCATCCCGGGCGGCGACGGCTACATGGGGGTCTGCTTCGGCAGACTTATCACCGCCAATAGTCCCAAGTCGCTCGTTGGCTTCCAGCAGAACTGGCAGTCGTTACTCTGGCACGAGTACTGCCACGTCATCACCCTGCAAAAGACACGTAACAAAATGCCGCGCTGGTTCAGCGAGGGCATCTCCGTTTACGAGGAGCGGCTGAGGCATAGCTCGTGGGGCGAGCAAATGACGCCGGAGTACCGCAACTTCATCCTCGACGGCGAGATGACACCGATCGAGCGGCTAAGCATGGCCTTTCTCGTGCCCAAGAGCCCTGAGCATATGCAGTTCGCCTATTACCAATCATCGATCGTGGTTGAGTATCTCGTGAAAAATTTCGGTGAGGAGTGCATCAGCAATATTCTGCACGATCTTGGTCAGGGCGTGTTCATCAACATCGCCATCGAGCAGCACGCCGCCCCCTTGGCCAAGCTTCAGGAAGGATTCACCGTGTTTGCCACCGGCTTGGCCAAGGCGTTCGCCCCTGAGGCGGACTTGGCCAAGCCGAATCCGCTCGAGGTCAATCCGCTCGACAAAAACGCAATCGTCGATTGGCTCGAGGCCAACCCAAATAACATCTGGGCGCTCAACACCACCTGCGTCAACCTTGTCGAGGAGGAGAAATTTCTCGAGGCAATCCCGTTGCTCGAGAGATCGATCAAGCTCCACCCGAGACAGCGCGGCGCTGGCTCGCCCTACGGCATGCTCGCCCGGGCGCACCGCGAGCTTGGTCAGGCGGAGGACGAGCTCGCTGTTCTGGAGCAATGGGCCGCCATTGAGGACGCAGCGACAAAACTTTACGGGCGGTTGATGGAGATCCACTCCGAGCGCGAAAACTGGTCAGCGGTAGATCGTCTAGCCAAGCGTTTCTTTTCGGCCAACCCACTCTCACCCATCGGCCATCGTTTCATGGCGCTCACCGCGCAGCAAACCGGCAGGCGTGCCGACACCATTCGGCCGCTTACGCGTCTGCTATTGCTCGATCCAGCCGACCCGGTGGATCTGCATTTCCGTCTGGCCACAGCATTGGCTGACACGGCGACGGAGGAGGCCAGGCGCCACGTGCTGCAGGCGCTCGAGGACGCGCCACGGTTTCGCGCCGCGCAGAAACTGCTCATTCGCCTGGCCAAGCCGGATTCGACCGCTGTTGAAGCCAAGGCACAATGAATTCCTTCCGGAAACCCTCACGCTGGCTTGGCCTTGGCCTGGTGATCGCCGCGCTAACGCTGGCCACGCTCGTGGCGTGGAGCCAGCACGATTGGCGTCGAGGCGAAGGCGACAAACGCGGCGGCGTGGAAAACTGGGACCGCGACGAGGAACTGCCCAACGACACATTCACCTTCGCCCGCATCCAGTACGACTCGTGGGGAGGCAGTTGGCGTGGCCGAGGCAAGTGGTCAATCGATTATCCCGAGAGCGATTTGAACATGTCATTTCGGCTGCAGCAGCTCACCGCGCTCCAGGTCGATCCGGAAGGTACGGTGCTTAACCTGACCGAGGACAAGCTGTTTCACTATCCGTTTATTTACATCATCGAGCCCGGCGAACTGACCTTCAGCGGCGACGAGGTCAAGGCGCTGCGGAAATACCTGCTGACAGGCGGCTTCCTAATGGTGGATGATTTCTGGGGCGAGGAGGAGTGGCAAAATTTTGAGCGCGAGTTTCAGCGTGTGTTCCCGACGCGTGAAATTGTCGAGTTGCCGCTTGAGCACGAGGTGTTCCAGAGCGTTTTTGCTCTCAAGGAAAAACCGCAGGTGCCCAATCCCCGTACGGCGATTCAAGGCGCGTCCTACGGAATCACTTGGGAGCGCAGGGACGCGGAGACGCCGCACTATCGCGGGGTTTACGACGACGACGGCAGGCTGATGGTCATCATCTGCCACAACACTGATCTCGGCGATGGCTGGGAGGAGGAGAGCCGCGCTGGCGAATGGTATTTCAAGGAATTCTCCGAGCCCAAGGCGTATCCGATGGGCATCAACATCATCTTTTATTCAATGACCCACTAAACATGGAAAACACTGAAACCAGACACGAGGAGGATCGGCAGGCGGTCGAGCAGATCGCCGCCAGCCGCGAAAAAATAGAACAGGAACTTGGCCGGGTCATCATCGGGCAGAAGGCGGCGGTCGAGGAGATTCTCGTCACGCTCTTCGCCGGTGGAAACTGCCTTATAACCGGCGTGCCCGGTTTGGCCAAGACGCTGATGGTGCGCGCCATCGCCGGGATCTTTGACCTCGGTTTTCACCGCATCCAGTTTACGCCCGACCTCATGCCTGCGGACATCACCGGCACCGAGATCCTCATCGACGGCGATCAAGGGAGGGAGCTGCGTTTTGTAAAAGGCCCGGTGTTCACCAATGTCCTGTTGGCCGACGAAATCAACCGCACACCGCCCAAGACGCAGGCCGCCCTGCTCGAGGCGATGCAGGAAAAACAGGTGACCGTCGGCGGTGTGAGCCGCGAGTTGCCTAAGCCGTTCTTCGTGCTCGCCACGCAGAACCCAATTGAGATGGAGGGCACCTACCCGTTGCCGGAGGCGCAGCTCGACCGCTTCATGCTCAACGTGTTCATCGACTATCTGCCGGAGGAGGACGAGGTACGCGTCGTCAGCGAGACCACCCAGCGCGACGACGTTCAGCCGAATCCCGTGTTCAGCGCCGAGGAGGTGCTGCGTATCCAGGGTGTCGTGCGCAAGGTGCCGGTGGCCGACTCGGTTGTGCGTTACGCAGTGCGCCTGGCTGCGAGTTCGCGTCCCGGCCAGGTCGGCGCGCCGGACTTTGTCAACGAGTGGGTTAACTGGGGTGCCGGCCTTCGCGCCGGCCAGGCGCTCATCCTCGGGGCCAAGGCGCGCACCCTGTTGCAGGGTCGCTCCCACGTCACACCAGATGACATCAAGGCGCTTGCCGTGCCGGTCCTACGCCACCGTATTTTGCCCAACTTCAAGGCCGAGGCCGAAGGCGTCGATGCCGATAAAGTCGTCGAGAAACTCCTCGAGACCGTCCCCGTACCGTGAGTCGTCCCGCCACAACGCACCGTTTTTTGGATCCGAAAGCCCTGATGGAAATCAGCAGCCTTTCGCTCCGGGCGCGTGCCGTGGTTGAGGGGTTCATGAGCGGGTTGCACCGCAGTCCGCGCACCGGCTTTTCCACCGAGTTCACCGAGTACCGCCAATACTCACCCGGCGACGACGTCCGGTTCCTCGACTGGAAGGTGATGGCTCGAACCGACCGCGAGTTCATCAAGAAGTTTGAGGATGAGACCAACCTGCGCTGCACGTTCATGGTCGATTTTTCCAAGTCGATGGAGTTCGGCGGCGACGATGCCGGCGTCAAGAAAAGCGACTACGGCCGCACGTTCGCCGCGTCGCTGGCGTGGTTTCTCACGCAGCAGCGCGATGCCGTCGGCCTGGCGACGTTCGACCGTGACCTGCGCGAGTTCATCCCGCCGCGCTACCGGCAGGACCAATTGAAAACGATCCTCGGCCGGCTCGAGACCCAGCCGGCTGGCAACGCCACAGACCTTTGCCAGGCGCTGGAGAAGCTTGCCTCGCTCGTCGGAAAGCGTGGCATGATTGTACTCGTGTCCGATTTCCTTTCGCCGCTCGACGAGATGGAACGCTGCCTGAGCCTGTTCACCGCCGCCGGGCACGATGTCCGCGCCGTGCAAGTGCTGCATCCGCGCGAGGTTGATTTCAGTTTCGAGGACGCCGCGATTTTCGAGGACATGGAGAGCGGCCGAAATCTCATCCTCGACCCGGGAACGGCCCGTGAGGCGTATCAGCAAAAATACAATGCGCACAACGCCGCGCTCGACGCGATTTTTAGCGCGCAGGGCATCCCCGGGTTCCGCGTGACCACCACCGAGCCGCTCGAGCGGGTGCTGCAACGTTTCCTAGAGGAACGTCCCGCGCGCGCCGTGGTCCGGCAACGCCGCTCGAACGCGAGGAATGCCGCATGAGTTTCCTGACACCATTTTACCTGTTGGGCGCGCTTGCGCTGGCCATCCCGATCATCCTGCATCTGCTGCACGATCGGCCCAAGAACAAACAGGAATTTGGCAGCCTGATGTTCCTCGACAAGACCAAGCCGCCGGTGGATCGCAAGCGGCGGCCGTCGCACCTGCTACTGCTGCTGCTGCGCTGCCTTGCATTGTTGTTGCTGGCATTCGTTTTTGCGCGGCCGTTCGTCACGGTCGATGACCCGGCTGATGCGGCGCAGCGCGACCGGCAATGGATCACCGTGCTGCTTGACCGCAGCGCCAGCATGCAGCGCGGCGATTTGTGGGAGCAGGCCAAGGCCAAGGTGCAAGCTACGCTTGACCAACTCGGCCCGGGCGACCGTTTCTCGCTGATCGCTTTCGATGACTCCACCGAGCCGTTGGCCGAGGTCAAGTCGTGGCTCGGGAGCCGGTCCGAGGCGGAGGTAAACGTCCCACTCGAGCGCTTGGCCAAGCCTGGCTTTGGCGGGAGCAACCTTGGCCAGGCTCTCGTACTCGCCGGCGAGTCGATCGAAGGGGACGAGCCGGTGGCGGATGAGTTGGGAGCGGACGAACAGCCTTTGGCCAGGCGCGAGATTATTGTCATTAGCGACCTGCAAAAGGGCAGTCGTCTCGGCGACGTGCAGGGCTACGAGTGGCCCACAGGCATCAAGGTGACGCTCGAGCAGATTGGCGAGGACGACCAGGGCAACGCCGGCATCGAGCAGGTCGCCTCCCGCGTGCCTTGGGCCACTGCCGAGGCTGCGCCGTCATTCCGCATTAGCAACTCAGCCAACGGCATCGGCGATGAGTTGGAGTTTCTGGCACACACCGCAACCGGCGAGACTCTCAGCCAAACGGTGCATGTCCCGCCGGGCCGCAGCCGAGTGGTCGAGTTGCCGGGCGAATGGGCTAGGAAGTCCGTCGATCGACTGGCCATTCGGGGCGACGTGGCGGAGTTCGACAATCAGTTTCATTTCGCGCAAAACCGGCAGCAGACAGTGCACATCGTTTACATTGGCCAGGACAAACCGAACGATGCCGAGGGCTCGCTGTTTTATCTGGCGAGTGCGTTTCAGCAGTCGACTACTCTCGATTTTCAGGTTGAGGCGGTCAGTGGAAAATCGTCCGGTCCGCTGCCGGAGGCGGATCTGTACGTCATCGGCGATACCGTTGACGACCCGCTGGCCCAAGCACTTGGCCAGGCGATCGAGGATGGTGCCACCGCGCTAATGGTCGTGCAGTCGCCGGGCCAGGCCGCGAACCTCGGACAGTGGCTTGGTGTGGACGGCGTTGTCATCCGCGACATAGCGTCGAGGGACTACGCGCTGCTTGAGTCGCTTAAGCTGGACCACCCGGTTCTGGCCGTGTTCCGCGACGCGCGATTCAGCGACTTCACGAACCTGCATTTTTGGAAACATCGCGAGCTGCAAAACCTGCCAGACGAGGGCATCGACGTGCTCGCGCGCTTCGACTCCGGTCCGCCGGCCTGGCTTGCGGCGCGGCGCGGCGACGGCCGGTTGCTGGTGATGACCTCCGGCTGGACACCGGCTGACAGCCAGCTGGCGCTCTCAACCAAGTTTATCCCGCTGCTCTACTCGGTCCTTCAGCCGGTGCTTGAGCGCAAAACCCAGTCGCGGCAGTTTGTCGTCGGCAGCAAGGTCAACGTGACGCGGTTCAACAACGGCCAGGCCGGCGGCAGCGTCACTGTCATGCCACCCGGCGGCGGGGCGGAGGCGGTATCGGTCGACACGTTTTTTATGCCGCCCGCCCCCGGCATGTACACAGCGAAGGGCAGTGGCTGGTCAGAGACGTTCGCGGTGAACCTCACGGCGGCGGAGAGCCGCACCGAGCCGATCGTAATGGATCAATTTAAAAAACTAGGCCTGCCACTGACCGATTCGGTTGCCTCTCCCGGTGAGATTACGACTGTCGCCGCCACAGCGGAAAAGACCGAGGCGCACCGCCGGGAATACTGGCAATGGGCCTTGGCGGCGGTACTTTTGTTTGTCACTCTAGAGACCGTTCTGGCCGCCAGAGGCAGTCGGCCAGCAGAGCCAGTCATGATAACATGAATAAACCGAACACACTCCAGGAACACCTGACGTTTTACCGCCACCAGCATCGGCGACAGAAACTCTACTCCGGCTTGGCCAAGTGTTGGGCCGCCTGCGCCGTGGCCAGCTTGGCCGTGCTGGCGCTGGGCCAGGCGACGGGTTTCGTGTGGTCTCTAATCGGGGTATCAGCCGCTGCGCTGGCAACGCTTGTTTTCGTGAAAGTGCTGATGGTGGACTGGTTGACACTGGCCGAGATCGTCCGGCTGATCGAGCGACATCATCCCGGCCTCAACAAGCTGCTCGAGACTGCCTCTGAGCAGATCGCGAAAAACGACCCGGACAAACTCGACTACTTGCAACAGCGCGTGCTGGCTGACGCCCTGAAGGCCAGCCGCGAGCAGGGCTGGGAACTCGAGGCCAACGGTCGCCTGGCCTTGACGCATTTGTATCACGGTGCGGCGTTGTCCGTGTTCCTGGTGGCTTTTTGGCAGATGTCCGACACCACCGCGTCGCAAACGGTTCGCTCAGCCAAGGGCAGTGTCGTGGTGGAGCCGGGTGACGTGGAGGTGGAGCGCGGGACCAGCCTAATTGTCTCGGCCAAGTTCACCAGCAATAAGTCCGATGTGAAGTTGGTCGTAACGGAACCGGGCCGAGACCCACGCTGGATGACAATGGTGCAGAGCCTCGACGACCCCACGTACAGCTACCGCCTGGCCAATGTGCAGTCCAACGCTGTGTACAGTGTGGTGTCTAGCGGGCAGCAGAGTGACCTGTATCGAATGACTGTGTTCGAGTACCCGGAGCTCAAGTCGTCTCAGGCCAGGCTCGATTATCCCGAGTTCACCGGCCGCGAGGACAAGGTCATCAAAAACACACGCCGCCTCACCGCCGTCGAGGGTACCGGGTTGACGTTCGATTTTCAGTTCAACAAGTCGCTCAAGTCGGCGGTGCTCAAGGCCAGCGAAGGAGAGGGCGACGACATTCCACTGAAGCAACTCGCCGATGGCAGCCGGCAGTTCCAACATTTGCGCGACTTTAGTGAGCCGGGCGAGTTCCGCTACGAATTGCACCTTGAGGATGCCGAGGGACGGGTCAACCGTTTCCCATCCCGGTATGTTTTCAACGTTCTCGAGAACGCTGCTCCGGCGCTCAAGTTCGAGGCGCCGGCAGGCGACATCGAGGTGTCGGCCATCGAGGAGATGCGCCTGCAGGGTGTTGCGCGCGACGACTTTGGGCTGGCTGATGCCGGCTTCGGCTACCAGCTGGCTGGCGAGGAACCGCAGTATGTCTCCCTTACTGCCGATGGATTGGCCACCAATAAACTCGCCGTCGCCCACGTGCTTCGCATGGAGGACCTGGGCGTCGAGGTGGGGCAGGTGGTGAGTTACTTCCTGTGGGCCGACGACCGTGGTCCGGATGGCGGTTTGCGCCGGGGATTCAGCGACCTGTTTTTTGCCACGGTACGGCCGTTCGAGGAAATTTTTCGCCAAAACCAATCCGCCACAGAGGGCATGCGCCAGCAGCAACAACAGCAGGGAGAGGGTGGCGAACAGGGTGGTGAACAACAGCAATCCATCGCCAACCTGATCGACACGCAGAAGGACATCATCAGCGCCACGTGGAATCTCAAGCGCCGCGACAGCGACGACGAAAAACTGGCCGAGGACATCCAGGTCGTACTCGACTCGCAGGGCGAGTTGCTTGGCCTGCTCGAACAGGCGTCGGCTCTGCTGCAGGACTCCGAGTCCGGCGGCCAGGCGTATCAGGCCAACGAGGCGATGGAGGCCGCGGTAGACAGGCTCGCCAAGGCGAAAGACGCCAGCGGCGAAGCGGTCGGCCAAGCGCTCTCCGACGCGATCATCAACGAGCAGACCGGCCTGCAGCATTTGCAGAAACTGCGCGAGAACGAGTTCCGCGTGTCCCGCCAGCAAGCCCGTCAACAGCGCCAGCAGCAACAGGGCCGCGGCAACAGCAACCGCGCTCAGCGCCAGCTTGACCAGCTCGAGATGCAGGACACGCGCAACAACTACGAGTTGGAGAGCAAGGCTGAGCGCCAGCAGCAGCAGGCCCAGCAGCAGGGCGAGCGTGCCGAGCAACGGCAGACCATGAACCGCCTCAAGGAACTCGCCCGGCGGCAGTCGGACTTAAACAAGCGGCTGCAGGAACTGCAGATCGCCCTGCTCGACGCCGAAGATGAGGCCGAGCGCGAACGCATCGAGCGCGAACTCAAGCGCCTGCAGGATGAGCAGCGCAACCTCATCGACGATCTCGACGAAGTTCAGCAGAGGATGGATAGCAGCCAGAATGACGAGCTTGCCGAGTCGCGCCAGCAACTTGAGCAGGCCCGCGAGCAGATGGAGGAGGCCGCCCGCAACCTCGAGCAGCAGCAGCTTTCGCAGGCTGCCAACTCCGGCTCGCGCGCCAGTCAAAACCTCGACGAGGTCAAGGAGGATTACAAGGAACAGACCGCCAATGAATTCGCCGATGCCATGCGTGAAATGCGCCAGGACGCGCGCGAGCTCGACAGCAATCAAAACGAATTGAACAAGGCGATCGAGGAGGATCGGCAGAAAACATTCCGCTCCCTTAGCGATGAGGGCGACCTCAAGGAGGCGCTCGACATGGCCGAGTCGCAGAAGGGGCAGCTCGATGAGTTGCTGCAGCAAATGGAGCAGGTCTCCCGCGAGGCCGAGGACTCGGAGAAGCTGCTATCACAGGAGCTGGAAGATGGCATTCGCCGTGCCCGGCAGGAGAACATGGAGGAGTCGATCGACCAGTTGTCGCTGCTCATGCGCAACAATCTTCCGAACGAGACAGGTGACATTCAGCGTGAGTTGACCGAGAACATCTCCGAGCTGCGCGGGACGGTTGAGGATGCCGCCGAGAAAATTATCGGCAGCGACGAGGACGCCATGCGCTTCGCCGCCGACCGGCTCAATGAGT
>Ga0315333_10000478_pt1 | contig 12818 bp, 11 predicted proteins | sample M120034915metaG_FD_204521 | JGI IMG/M metagenome (GOLD analysis project Ga0315333, IMG submission 204521) | Ammonia-oxidizing marine archaeal communities from Monterey Bay, California, United States - M1 200m 34915 | ecosystem: Environmental > Aquatic > Marine > Intertidal zone | place: USA...
AGTCCCTGCATTCGTTTGAATGCAGGGATTTTTTTATGGAATGACGGAAAGAATGCCAATGGAGACTCATAATAACAGGAAGCTAACCGAAGTCTGGAGATTATATTGTGCTGCGCCGCTGTCTATGGCTTAAGTTGATAGCGTTTTCCATTTTAATAGTCATGGTCTAGTGTGTTGTTATTTGATATACCTAATTAACCAGTAACGATAAAGTCCAACTGAGGTTCCCCTGTGATTAAAACTTGCGCGTTGATTTTCTCTATCATTTTGCCAACGATAGCCTTGGCTCAGCAATCGGATATCACCTTTATAGTTGCTGGGAAAACATCAAATCATCGCCAGCAAGTCGATGGAACAATAAAGACCCTGAATTTCCATTTCTTCGCTGAAATTTTCTTACAATCAGATGGTGAAGCCACTCTAGCCAATATTAGTACGCCATTGACCAATAACCCGATAGATTTTTCTGATAGCGGATACGCATTGGAAATGCACGGGGGTCGCTACAAGACAGAACAGGAATTGGAAAGCAATTACCCTGATGGTAATTATAGATTTCAGTACGCGGCACCGAGTATCGGCTCGGTGAGTCATTCAATAGTGATGACTAAAACAAGAACCAGTGGTTCCAGTTTACCGGAGGCACCGAAGATTGAACTATCCCAAGGGGGGTTGCCGGTAGCACCAGACCAGATCGACCCAAATCTCGACTTAAAGGTTACATGGAGCGAGTTTACTGAGGGCGGCCAAGATCCGCTTGGCATCATGGATGATTTATTGTTTGTTATAATGGCCAATTGCCATGGAGAGCGCATCGCACATAGTGGCCGACCATTTGAGAATAGGCCTTACCTCACCTATGCTGATCATTCTTTCTTGATCGATGCGGAAATCTTAATTCCCGAAAATGCTTATCAGCTATCGGTTGAGCATGCCATTCTCGATACTTCGATCAATTATGGAGTGCCGGCCTTTGCAACCTTTGCTACCACGACTTTTTTGGATTTAAAAACTACTGGATTCGCAGAGGGAGACGCAGGGTGCCCGCGGGTCCTCCAAATCTTTGATGCAGGACAAACCGTGCTTCCATGAAATCGAACCTAGACATAACACAAAGAGCCATTTCGGGACTGAAATACTTGTTTGTAGCTGATGCTATTGCAATGCCAGTCCATTGGTATTACAGGATAGCTGATATATTTGCTGAATTTCCGGGTGGTATTTACAAACTCGAAAATGCACCCTCTTTCCATCCGGGCTCAATTATGTCGTTGCATTCAACTCTAGGTGGAGGGCGCAATACAGCACCACGATTTGGTAAGAAGAAGGAGGTGGTCGGCGCTATCATTCTCAAAGATAAAGCAGAATTTTGGGGTAAACCTAATATTCACTACCATCAGGGAATGTCTGCCGGGGAAAACACATTAAATGCTCATTGTGCAAGAGTTCTAATGCGAACAATTATCGCGCTTGAGGGAAAATATGATGAACCTGAATTCCTAAGTGCTTACGTCAACTTCATGACTTCTGATACGCCTTTGCATCCTGACACCTATGCTGAATCGTATCATCGTGAATTTTTCTCAAATTTAGCGGCTGGACTTCCAGCAAACAAGTGTGGAGGCGTCACTCATGATACGGCCTCCATAGGAGGCCTAGTCACAATAGTTCCGCTAGCAATCTGTTTAGTGCTGAGTGGATTGAAATTAAATGAAGTAAAAAAAATAGCTCGCTCACATTTACGACTGACTCATCCAGACCCAGGTCTTTGTCGAGTGTGTGATTATTTTGTCGAGCTTCTCAGGTCGTTACTTCTAAAAAAACCGGATGAGCAGATCGATGACTTGATAGATAACATTTCGGTCAATAGTGTAGGCGAAAGTATGAAAGCAATTATTGGACAGGGCCTGCCAGATCAAGTGGTTATAGGGCGAAAATATTCTTCTGCATGCTACATTACTGACTCGTGGCCGAGTGTTTTGTACTTGGCTCTAAAATACCAAACTAACCCTTTGAAAGGGCTTTTTGTTAATGCCAATCTCGGCGGAGATAATGTTCATAGAGGCTCGATTTTAGGAACCATATTTGGCTTATTGGGCGGTTCTGAAGCCAACTATCTATTTGAAAAACTGACAGATATCAAAACCTTACAGAACGAGATAAAAACCATGTGCAATATCTCTTCGCTACCAGATAAGCCAAGTGCTTAAAACAAGCCAGTGAAAAAATATAAAAAGTTAGTCTGGGTGCGTAGGTCTCATTCTTTGATGTGTCATGGGTGCTATAATGCGACTTGGAAAAGATCTCTATCGAGGTGAATCATGTTTACAGTTCAACCACTTGCTTGTGCGCTTGGCGCCGAACTTTCTGGTGTTGACCTGACTTTAGAGTTGTCGCCTAAAATTGTTAAGGAGTTGAGACGACTGCTCGTTGAATACGAAGTTGTTTTCTTTCGAGACCAAGATATTAGTCCGGCGCAACATCGGTCGCTCGCAGCGTCTTTTGGTCCCCTGCAAACGCACCCAGCTTATAATACTGTGGGAGGGTTTCCAGAAATCACAATTCTTGAAAGCACAGCGGAAAATCCTAGTAAGATTGAAGCTTGGCACTCAGATATGACGTTTCGGGCACATCCACCTCTCGGTACTGTGCTTAGGTCGAAAATTATTCCAGCACAAGGTGGAGATACGCTATGGGCGAGTATGACTGCAGCCTACGACGGACTTTCGACTCCTATGCAGAATTTTCTTGCAGACTTAACTGCTGAACATGATTTTAGCTATGGTTTTAAAGAAAGCTTAGCGGAGCCAGGAGGTAGAGATCGACTTGCCCAGGCGGTTGCTGACAACCCCCCTGTAATACATCCCGTCATTCGAACTCACCCAGAAAGTGGCAAGAAAGTAATTTTCGTAAATTCGCTATTTACTACTCGAATACTGGAATTGAATAACAGAGAAAGTGAAGATGTACTCAAATTTCTCTTCGAGCATGTTGTTACAGTAGAATACAGTTGCCGGTTCCGCTGGGCACCCAATTCAATAGCCATTTGGGACAATCGCAGTACACAGCACAAGCCCATCAATGATTATTTTCCTGCCCACAGAATGCTGCAGCGAATCACTATAGATGGTGATATTCCTTACTAACGCAGATTAAGGTAGAGCTTCCGCTTCCTAGCGCGAAATAAAATCAACAATCCAGCTTGCCACTTGTAAATTATTTGTTTCATTCTTGAATGAGTTAATAGCTTGTCTGTAATGCTTTTCACCGAATATTTTCAGACGCATATCTAATAGGGCGCGGGCATAGCCTTCGCTGAATTCTGGATGACCCTGAAAGGTAAGTATGTGATCACCCAATCCCATGGAGGAAATAGGGCAAGTCTCAGTGCACGCAAGAAGTTTGCCGCCTGGTGGTAGTTCCAGGACTTGATCTTTGTGGTTGGAAGGTATGTTAAATTCACTGCTTTTTAGTCCATAATCCTTTGCCGCATCGGTTAATTTATTCTTATGTACGCCTACACACCACCCAGTTTCAGCTTGACCGGTTTTGCCACCCAAGGCCTCTGCCACTAATTGATGACCAAAGCAGATGCCAATAATCTTCTTTTCCTCTGAGTGCAATTTCCTGACGAAATTCTTTAAATCATTTATCCATGGAATGTCATCATAAACACTAAGTTTACTTCCAGTAATGACATAACCGTCAACCTCATCGATATCAGATGGGTACTCCCCGTGAACGACTTCGTAAGTTATCAGACTAATATCTGGATCTACCGGGTGGAAGAGTTCAGCAAACATGTCTGGATACTCACCATGCTTCGCCGCAAATTCCGGTTTAACGGCATCTGTGTTTAATATTCCTAACTTCATACTTTTGGTTATGTTCTAAGAGAAAATTATACATTTTTCAAATGGAATGATTTTGGCTGAGTGAGTTGTTGATATCCTAGTTCAGATAATGTGGCTCCTCGTCCAGTATTTTTTACCCCAGTCCAAGTTAAAGCTGGGTCTAGGTAGTCACAGCGATTCATGAATACTGTTCCTGTTTGTAATCGATTTCCTAAATGCTCTCCCGCCGATTGGTCTTGCGTCCACAATGAAGCAGTCAGACCTAAATCGCTATCATTCATTAGGTGTATCGCTTGTTCGTCATTGCCTACAGACATTATACCAACTACTGGCCCAAAGCTCTCTTCTGTCATAACAGACATAGAATGGTCAACATCGATTAGCACTTCAGGAGCGATATAAGGAGTGCCTTCAGCAGCATGGTGGAATTTAGTGGTATCAATACAAGGCTTCGCCCCTTGTGTGATAGCGCCTTTAATTTGTTGGCGAACCCAATCGGCGGCGCTGGTTTTTACCACTGGCCCAAGTGTAGTTGACGGGTCAATCGGGTTGGAGAGGATCAATGCATTTACCTTTTCAATATAGGCTTCGACAAATTGAGTATAGAGAGAATCATGTACATAAATTCTTTCGATGCCACAACACGATTGCCCGGAATTGAAAAATGCACCATCAACTAGTTCGGTCACGCTGTAATCAAAATTTGCATCCGCGCGTACATAGGCTGGATCTTTTCCGCCGAGCTCCAGTCCCAGTCCTGTAAAAGTGCCAGCTGCAGCGACTTCGATCTGTTGGCCTGCCGCTACCGAACCGGTAAAGCAAACGAAATCGATATCTCTCGAAGAAACTAGTTTCTCTGTAGTTTCATGGCTCAGGAATAGACATTGCAATACGTTATCTGGGAGACTGGCCACTTGAAAGGCTTTTACAAAAGCCTCTCCACACAAGGGCGTTTGTGCTGAAGGTTTTAATAACACACTGTTTCCAGCCATGAGTGCAGGGACAATAGAGTTTACCGCCGTAAGCAGTGGGTAGTTCCAGGGAGCGATTGTAAAAACAATACCCAGAGGTTCACGGCGAATAAATCTCTTGAAACCGTCTTCAGGCGTTGGAACAAGATCCGCCAAAGATTGTTCAGCGATACCGATCATGTGTCGTGCACGTTGCGCTAAGCCCTTCACTTCGTCTCCGCTGAAGGCAATTGGCCGACCCATTTGCCACGAAATCTCTTCGGCAATCTGATCTTGCTTCGATTCGAAATACATCACAGCCTTCTCACAGATTTCAGCACGCTCTGAAATAGATACTTCTTGCCATTGTTTTTGTGCTACCCGTGACAATTCAACAGATTGTTCAAGGTCGCGTATGCTCATTAGCTTTCGTTCAGCATAGATGGATCCATCAATGGGTGAGATGCATTGCAGATAGTTGTTATTTTGGGTTTTTTCATAATTTAATTTTATTGTTGGAATGTAGTGTCGTCCCGCATATTATCTGCTCGGCCAACGAGACAAAAAACATTACGAATGGATCATTATATAAAAACCACTCTTTGTAGCACCACAAGGAAGCCAGTGCGAATGTTCGTTATTCCAATTTTAATCCGAGCATGGGTCGCAGGGGTTCTGTTCTCACTGGTGAGCGTTCCAACTTCAGCAGCTGGTATTGACGCCACAATAAACAGTGCAATGCAACCCATTGCGGATGCTGTGGCCAGTTTCATTTTTTTTGAAGTTGGTATTTTTGGTATACGACTCCCTCTTATTATCCTATGGCTCATTGGTGCGTCGATATTCTTCACCTGCTACTTTAGATTCCTGAATTTGCGTGGCTTCAAACACGCCTTCGAACTTTTAAGGGGTGATTTCACTAAACCGGGCCAACGCGGAGAGCTTACGCATTTTCAGGCTTTAGCCACAGCAGTTTCAGGCACAGTGGGAATTGGTAACATAAGCAGTGTAGCAATTGTTATTTCTGTAGGTGGCCCGGGAGCAACTTTCTGGTTAATGGTTGCCGGACTTTTAGGAATGTCTACCAAATTTGCAGAGTGTGTTGTTGGAGTCAAGTATCGCAAGCTTAATTCCGACGGGAGCGTCTCCGGCGGTCCTATGTACTATCTGGAAGAAGGCTTAAAGGAAAGAAATTTAGCTTGGTTAGGTAAGCCTATGGGATATTTCTATGCCTTATCAATCGTGATTGGGTGCATGGGGATTGGAAATATGTTTCAGTCAAATCAAGCATTCGAGCAGTTCGTGGTAGTAACTGGCGGCGAAACAGGATTTTTTGCCGACAAAGGTTGGCTCTTTGGGGGAGTCTTGGCCAGCATAGTTGGGGTCGTTATTCTTGGCGGAATCACCAGTATTGCCAAAGTAACCAGCAAACTAGTTCCATTTATGGCGGGGATTTACATCATCGGCTCACTAACGGTAATTTTTCTCAACGCCGAAAGGGTGCCCTGGGCAATTGGCGCGATAGTTACAGAGGCATTCAACTCAAGTGCTGTAGGCGGCGGTATGCTTGGTGTAATGATTATGGGTTTTCAGCGTGCGGTTTTCTCAAATGAGGCAGGCATAGGATCGGCAGCTATCGCCCACTCAGCTGTAAAAACTCAGGAACCAGTTACTGAGGGTTTTGTTGGATTAATGGAACCCTTTATCGATACCGTTGTAATTTGCACTTTGACCGCTCTGGTTATTTTAACCACTGTCTATGAGCCAGAATTGGCTGGTGCAGGTATGCAAGGCATTGAGCTTACTACACGCGCTTTCGGTACCACTCTTGCCTGGTCAGCCATTCCACTAGCATTAATAGCGATTCTGTTTGCGTTCTCGACGCTCCTATCTTGGTCGTATTATGGTTTGAAAGGTTGGACCTATATAGTAGGAGAATCCAGAAAAGCAGAGAATATTTTTAAGATTATTTTTTGTTTGTTTGCAGCTCTCGGCTGCATGGTTCAATTGGATGCGGTTCTTGAATTCTCAGACGCCCTGGTTTTTGTAATCGCCTTACCGAATATCATTGGTTTGTACATTCTTGCACCAATCATCAAGAAAGAACTTAATAGATATCAGGAACGGCTACGTAATGGCGAAATTCAGAATTTGCGAAAACATTTGAGTAGGTAAGGAATCAGACTAAGACTAAGACAGTTGTTTGTAGTTGCTTTCAACTATCTCTTCTTTTTGAATTTGAATAGTCAGGATAGATTCATTTTATTCCTAGCCCAATTCGTTCACCGAGTTGCTGTTCCAGGTATAGACGCCAAATAGTACCTCTAGATCCGAATTTAAAGATCAGTATGATCGGGGTCCATGGAGCCGAGCCTGTAAAGATTTACTTGTAACTGATTCATAAAAATATTTATTAACTGCATCTCATTACTAGTAAATAATGTTTGAAGCTCTTGGTGAGCATGCATCAGCATTCGGTTTTGCTGTGCGACCAGATCATCAATGCTTAGTTCGCTTGGATTTGGAGAATCATTGGCAGACATTCTTGCATGCTTAACAAGTATGTCTAACACGAGCGATTGTCGTTCGTTACTCAGGCTGCCAGCAGAACGAGCGAGCTCTGCGGCATAGTCTTGTTTTAGCTGAGCGTTAGAAGGGCCATCTGTCTGGCGATCTAAAACACTTAGCTCAACAGAATTTAGCAATGGCGCCAATTTTTCCCGCAAATAAGCGTGGTTGCTAATAGTTTTTAATTCTTCTGGGCTAGACTTGCCAGAACTTACTTCGGCACTGAGTTTTGCGCGCTCGCTCAAAACTTCTATCAGTTTAGACTCGATCTGATTTTTTCGCGTTGCATTTCCAGACAGAGATTCAAGAAATATTCCAAATTGCACATTTATCTGCATGCGTGCAGTTTCTTCAAACTGCGTGCCTGCCTGACTGCGCTCAATCATTGCTCGCACAGAGTCTGGAATGCTCGAATCCTGTCCAAAAATGCTACTGACATAAAGTAGAGTTATTGCTGCAATAACAAGTTTATTTTTCATAGCACTAAATAACTCATAACCTATATACCATTATCTTATTTTACTGGACGGACGTAACGCTTGATTCCACCTACCGGCCCAACTTCAGCGCCAAAAATATTGCCATGGCTGTCTGCTACTACACCCTCGGCCGTGCATGTCCCTCGACAATCTGGCTGCGGGTCAGGAATTAGGAACTCAACTTCGCCTGTGATCGCACTTCCTACTCGGATACCACGTGTCCATGCACCGTGATCAGGGTTTACTGAACCTGATTCAGAATCTGCTGCATAAAGCACATCATGCTCATCAATATAGATCCCGCTATTACGGCTGAATTGGTACCAGATATCTAAGAGATTACCTTCTTGATCGAAGATTTGAATGCGATCATTGCCACGGTCTGCAATAAATAGACGACCTTTTGAATCCATTGCCATTCCGTGAGGTTGACGAAACTGCCCAGGACCCATGCCCCATTCACCGAAAGAGAATAGATGGTTGCCCTCCGCATCAAACTTATGGACGCGATTAGGAGTGTTTTCAGCACTGGAGTGTCCTTCGCCGACAAATATTGAGCCATCTGGTGCAACATGTACGTCATTGGGGGTATAGAAATATTCCTCATCACGGCCACCACCCTTCGTGCCTAGGGACATAAGATGTGCACCGGTTGGACTGAATTTATGAACCTGGTGGCCATAGTCTTCACCAGAATAATCTTGGACTTGATCTGTCCCGCGGGCATCAGCAACCCAGACATTTCCATCGTGGTCTACATGAATGCCATGAGGCCAGGTGATATAGCCTGCACCAAAGCTGCGAACAAGATTGCCATTCTTATCGAATAGCATGATTAAGTTTGTATCCGGGCTGCCAACACAGGCGTTAATGTTGCCGCCACAGCGTTCAGCGACCCAAATGCTCTCCCCGTCAGGATGTATATCCACTGTACTTGACGAACCCCAGTCCCGCCCCGCTGGTAGCTGAAAGTAGCCAGATTGCGTGGTGTAAGGGTTTGGCAAGTCGTTTACTGGCGGCATGTCTGACTGCGCAAACACTAAGGCTGGGGCGGTAATTAGTGTTAAAAAAGTGGTTTTTAATCTTGTGCGTATGGACATCGTGGGTCCTCTCAAGTTTCTTCTATTGAACGAAAGCGTGGTCAGCAAGAATAAAACAGGAGATGCCATTGATTCAATGAAACTTAGAAGAATTGTTCTTATTGTTACAGATTGTCAAACTATTGAAATAAATAAATAAATAAATTTATCTATCTAAAAGGTATCTATTAGTTATCCTCTTCCTGTAAGAACAATTACAGGCGTGAGAGAGATTTGGTTGAGATCTACTTAATTTCCTTAAATGAAAGTATTCTGCTGTTCTAGTTTCTGACCTTTCTGGTTTTTTAATCGAGATACATCGCCCATGAGAATTCCTTAATGAAGAAAATGCAATCTGATTCGTTATTCGCCTCTCTAATAGCATCCTTGATCATTGCTGTTGCACCTAGTTGCTTTGCTCAAATGCCGATATTGGAAATATCAACATTGGTCAATGATTACCGAAATGAGCACGAGCAAGAAATCCTCATTGATTTTGTTAATTTATTGTCTATGCCCAACGACTCGGCAAATTCCGAAGACATTGATGCCAACGCTGAATTAATTTCGCAGATGTTACAGAGTAGAGGGTTCGCAACGAGAACGCTTCGAGCAGGGCGCGCACCCTATGTCTTTGGCGAATTAACAACGCCCGGTGCGACTAAAACTCTGATGCTATATGCCCATTTCGACGGTCAGCCTGTCCAAGAGGAAAATTGGACCTACCCGCCATTCTCTCCAACGTTGATGAGCGCGCCTTTGCCAGACGGTGAACCTATAGATCTAGAAACAGTATCTGGCAGTTTTGACCCAGAATGGCGTTTGTACGCCCGTTCAGCAGGGGATGACAAGATGCCGATTGTTGCAATCATGCATACACTGGATGCTATGCGGGCGAAGGGCATTCCGTTGTCAGTTAATTTGAAATTGTTATTGGATGGTGAAGAAGAGCGCGGTTCGCCCACTGTCGGTCAGATTATTGATGAAAACCCAAGTCTCTTTGATGCAGATCTGTTTCTGTTTTGTGACGGACCTATGCACCAGTCGCGGCGTGCGCAACTGGTATTTGGTGTAAGAGGCAGCGGTACTGTCGATATTACGACTTATGGTGCTACTCGTCCGTTACATTCAGGTCACTACGGGAACTGGGCGCCTAACCCCATCATGCAGCTTTCTTATTTGTTAACGAGTATGCGCAACGAACATGGTCGTATACTGGTAAATGGTTATTATGACAATGTAGCAACTTTGACCGAAGCTGAGCGTGCGGCAATCAATACGATGCCAGATACTGCTGCTGATTTGCAAAATGAACTGTCGATTCATACGCCCGAAGGGGAAGGAGTTCGCTTGGAAGAATTGGTTACGTTACCGGCAATTAATGCCCGGGGCATCGTTGCCGGAGGTGTGGGGACTCAAGGTCGAAATATCATTCTACCGTCTGCAACGGTGTCACTAAATCTTAGAATGGTCCCTAATCAGCAGCCACTCCGGCTAAGGGAGCTGATCGAAAGTCATCTCGAGAAAGAAGGGTTCTTCGTTGTGCATGAAGACCCGTCTGCTGCCATTTTGCGCAATAATTCCAATGTAGTAAAACTCAATTGGCGTGGTGTTGGCAATGCTGGACTGCGCACGCCAATGAGTGATGAGGTCGCGCAACATTTGATTGGTATCATGCGGGAACTAGCGCCAGATCTAATCCTTACTCCAAGTATGGGGGGTACATTGCCACTTAATGCCTTTGATGATCGCCTTGATACACCTATTATCATATTGCCTTTGGCTAATCATGATAACAATCAACATGGACGCAATGAGAATATTCGCTTACAAAATATTTGGGATGCGATGGCAGTCTATGGTGTGTTGTTTGCGAAGTTTGGGGGTAGTTGATTAAGATAAAGGGTTGGTTTAATCAGTTAATAGTGGCTGACTAGATTAATCATTAATAAATATTAGAAATAGATTTTATTAATGCTGTTGCTACTGGTCTTCGTAAAAATAGCAAACAGGTATTATTTAGGTAGTGTCAGATTATTTTATTGACTAGGTCTTGCCAGGGTAATACTCATCATAAAATCCATATCACCATCCAATATTGTGTCACCCGCAGGCATTTCGTTTTCATCGAAGATATGTGCCATTAATGTATTAACTTGTGGCAGGCTCAAGCTGCCAGGTTGATCAAGAGGCATGGTGTTGGCAATGCGCGCATAGAGCGCTGCAGCAGGAACGCCGGCCCAGATGGCATCGAATGAACGCCCGGTAAATTCCTGCACACTGTGGCAACGTTGGCAAAGAGTTTCGAATAGTGCTGCACCGCGTTGTGCTTGTTGTGTAGTATAAATACCGTCCATTGAGGTCTCTGGTACTTGTTCGGTGCAGCTTGCGAGCAGCATTAAAGTAAAAGCAAATACTGCTCGCGTCATCCCTGATGGCATTGAATTATGACCTAGGTGGATTATCGAATTGCAAAGCTGAAGGGCACTGATCGCCTGTGGCGTCTCCCCGTACCCAGGCTTCAAGTGCCTGACGTTCTGGGTCGTCTTTCGAATACCAGCGTCTACCACCGTTGTGCATCAGATCTCCTCCCGCGTCGGGGTGAAGTGGTTTGTGCAAGAAGCGGCTATAATCTGGTCGCCCGGGATCAACGAAACTGAGGAGTTCTTCAAATGCTTGCTCAGACTGCTGCACGGTCCAGTAGCTGTTTTCTGGTGGAGGCACAGCAAACTGTCCACTGTGACATTCCGTGCAGGGCATTGCATTGTCAATTGGATTGACAAAAATGGGCTGTACACAAGAACGGAAGAATGCAAAGTCAACATCAACTGTAGGTTCTGCACCTGCATTTGGGTCTCCACTAGCGATCCATTCAGAAATTAAACGGTATTCGCTGTGATTCGTTGAGTCCCAGAATATGCCGCCGGAATGACTTTCCCCGCCAGCAGTGGGCGCGAGCGGAGCCATGAGTAGGCGGCTGGTTTCCGGTGCACTGGGATTGACCAGCATCGCTACATTCTGGAAATTTTCTTGTGACTGCGCTTCAGTCCAAAACACTTCCCCATTTTCTTCGGTCAGTGGTACGAGGCCCAAAGGAGCGTTCGCCTGGACTGTATGACAAGCCACACAAGCTGTGTCGGAGCCAACGAAACCGCCGCGATAACGAATAAAAATTGGTTCAACTGATTCCTTATAAAATGCGTAATCCAATCCCTTAGGAGTATCACTGCTTGTTGTTCCGCTTCCAGTCTGAGCTGCGGAGGGAATAGCAGGTGAAGATTCTTGTTCATTGCAGGCTGCAACCAATAAAGTAAGTGTGGTTAAAAGCAGCCATGATTTTGAGCGGCTTATCATGGTGCCTCTCCTTCCCAATCTGCTGGCATGATGGCTGTAAAAATTCGTTTAGGCGCTTGTCCTACTGGAAAGCGTTTGATCACTTCCTGCGTGTCCACGTCTACAACAGCCGTTTGATTGTGGCCTGATACGCCTACCCAAAGGTGTTTGCTATCGGGGGTCGTAGTAATCCAGGCAGGATTACCAATATACACTCTCCCCAAGTATTCAAAATCTGGAAAGGAATAGCCATAGATATGAGAAGTGGCACGACTAGAATGCCAAACCTGACTCTGGTCAGGCAACACCACGACGCCGTGGCTTGGTGCACTCTGAATACCGTCGGCTGTCTGGTCCATGCGGTCCCAGGAATCTGTTGGCGGGCTGATTTTGTTCAACACCTCTTGAGTTTCCCAATCAATTTCCCAGAATCCATGCCAGCCACCTACGTTAACAAGCATAGAGCGGGTTGAACCATCTTCATTTACGGTAAAGGTCAAGGGCCTAACACCTCCAGTGAAAGGGTTTTGCGAATAGGGGATAGTCGTTTCGAAC
>Ga0315333_10000490_pt1 | contig 12755 bp, 10 predicted proteins | sample M120034915metaG_FD_204521 | JGI IMG/M metagenome (GOLD analysis project Ga0315333, IMG submission 204521) | Ammonia-oxidizing marine archaeal communities from Monterey Bay, California, United States - M1 200m 34915 | ecosystem: Environmental > Aquatic > Marine > Intertidal zone | place: USA...
CAATAATAGCCCCCTGGGAAAGTACTGAAATCGTATCAGCAAGACTAAAAACAACGTGCATATCATGCTCAATAATAATTTTAGTCATGCCGCCTTCTTTAATTTGCTTCAGCAGTTCGATTGTTGTATTGGTGTCGTGTCTGGCCATGCCAGCTGTCGGCTCGTCTAATAACAGTAAATCTGGGTGCTGAATTAAACACATTGCCAATTCAAGGCGGCGTTTATCACCACGTGACAAGCTACCGGCTGTCTCGTCAGCTTTAGCCTTCATTCCAACACTTGCTAATACCTCTTTAGCCTCTTGAGTGATTTTTGTTTCACTAGCAAGACTTCGAAACAACTGAAAATGAAAGGGACCATCACGCTTTGAAAAGGCCGGTATCATCACATTCTCTAGTAAGCTCAAGTCGGGAAATATTTCTGGAGTCTGAAATACTCTCGCCAACCCCATCTGGTTGATCTCGTGTGGGCTTTTGCCAATAACGTTTATACCGCCATTAAATGTAACTGAGCCTGAATCCGGTTCTAATAAACCAACCAATACATTAAGCAAGGTAGATTTCCCAGCGCCATTTGGACCAATAATCGCATGGACTTTGCCTTTTTCAATTTTTAAGTTGATATCTCTTAAAGCTTGTAAACCGCCAAAAGATTTATTCACATTATTTATTTTTAATACAGGTTTAGACATAACATTACTCCTGTTTAGTGGTGCTTTCACTGTCTTTCATACTTATTGTTAGATAGCGCTTCTTAATCTTCTGAAAACCCTCCATCAAGCCGCCTGGTAGGAAAATGATAATTATCATGAATAGTATGCCAAGGGTTAAATGCCAGCCTTCACCAACAAAAGGCACAGTTATTGCTACAAGTAGATTTTCAGCCCACAGTGGCATGAATGAAAAGAAATTGTGAAGCACTGCTTCATTAATAGCAGAAAAAATATTTTCTAAGTACTTAATAACTCCAACGCCAATTAGTGGGCCAAATAATGTGCCAACACCACCAAGAATGGTCATCAGGATGACCTCGCCGGACGCTGTCCATTGCATTCTCTCAGCACCTGCTAGTGGATCTGTGACTGCCAGCAATGCGCCAGCAAGGCCAGCAAACATTCCCGAAATTATAAAAGCAGTGATCAAATAGGGGCGTGTATCACTGCCAACGTAGCGCATTCTATGCTGATTCGACTTAATTGCCTTCAGTTTCATGCCAAACGGGGAGCGAAATATCTTCATTGCAACGTAGAAGGCTAGGATTAACACCACTGCGCAGAAGTAGAAGCCAGAATAACCATTCATTGACATGCCAAACAACTCTGTTGAGGGTAGACCTGGAAGTGGATCAGAAAAATAATTGTCTATAATTCTAATGTCGTGCATTCTTAATTGTAGTCCGGTTTCTCCATTGGTGATTGGAATTAATACTGAGTAGGCTAGGTTATAAAACATTTGTGCGAAAGCCAGCGTTAAAATAGAAAAGTAGATTCCTGATCGGCGCATACTTACAAAACCAATGGCTGCAGCAATTAAACCAGATATTAAAGTTGCAAATAGCATTGCAGGAAGGACATTCATGGTGAAAAGCTTAAATGACCAAACAGCCGTGTAAGAACCCACCCCAAGAAAGACTGCATGGCCAAAGGACAGATAGCCGGTGAGGCCAAATAAGATATTATAGCCAACAGCAAAGATTCCGAAAATGACAAACTTTTGCAGCAGATCTGGATAGTTTGCACCAATCGGATCTAGCCAGATTGGCATCGTCAGAACTCCGGCAGCGAACACCAAGATAGTTGTCAAATCACTCTGTTTTTTGAATATGTTCATCAGCCGCTTCATTATCAATCCTCCATCACGCCTTTACGTCCCATTAAACCCCTTGGGCGTGTTAATAAAATTACAACAGCAACTAAGTAAATAATAATTTGGTCAATGCCCGGCAATAGTGAACTAACCACAGTCATCGAAGCTAATGACTGGAGGATGCCAAGCAAAAATCCTGCTGCAACCGCACCTCTGAGAGAGCCCATCCCTCCAACAACAACTATTACAAAAGAGATAACCAGGAAATCCATTCCCATATGGTAATCGGGTGGTAGAATTGGAGCGTACATCGCCCCAGCGACTCCAGCAACAACTGCTGCTAAGCCAAATATAATAGTAAATTTTCTTTGTACATTGATCCCTAGGAAAGCCACCATTTGACGATTAAACATACCCGCACGAACGACCATGCCAAAAGTGGTCAGATGGAGAAAGGCAAATACCGAAGAAATAATAACAGTGGCGGAGGCTAGGTAGATTAAACGCCACCATGGGTAGACAAAATTTTCACCAAGGCCTATCCAAGTGCCAATGGCTGCACTTCCAGACACAATATCCGGTGCTGGTGTCGGGATTGGGTTGGCACCAAAAAAGTGGCGAATGATTTCTTGTAAGACAATTGCCAAACCAAAGGTAACTAAAATTTGTTCGGCGTGAGTGCGCTTGTAAAAGTGTCTGATTAGACCGCGTTCCATCGTTAGGCCGATCAACATCATAGTCGGTATTGTTACGATTATGGAGAGTGGTACTGCATAATCTATGACGGCAAGTCCTGTTTCTCCAAACCAGAGTTCTAAATAGGGTTGTTCTATATAGGCATCAAAATAAGTGATATTTGGATCAAGCACCTTTTTTGAAATAGTGAGTATCTTTTGAAAGGTGACTGCACAAAATGCGCCTATCAAAAAGAGTGCGCCATGAGCAAAATTGACGACACCTAGGGTACCAAAAACTAATGTTAAACCTAAAGCGATTAGTGCATAAGCACCACCCTTATCTAGGCCATTAAGTAACTGAATTAAAATTGAATCCATTTTGCTGTCTATCTCCTTTGTATCAATGTCCTTAAACTAAATATTGACCATCAGTAGTATAGCTGATGGTCAATATCGATGTAACAAAATGTTTACTTACACTGTGTAAGGTCCTAGCTCGCCTCCAAAGATTGATGCGTCATACTCGACTTCTGCACGTGGCACTTCCTTAACAATATCTAGCAAGTCGTAAGAGCTTGATGGATTTTGTTTTCCACGCACAACAAGAACATCTTTGAAGCATTGATGATCTTCAGCGCGATACTCAGTTGGTCCATTACCCATGCCATCAAACTTAAACCCTTCAAGTTGCTTAATAACTTTAGGTGGGTAAAAAGTTCCAGCATTTTCACAGGCATTAGCATACAACAAAGTTTGTACATAGCATGTCTGTGCTGCCATCGATGGTGGGAATCCATACTCACTACCAAACGACTTCACAAAAGCTAAAGAGCCTTCGTCCTTAAGCTGCCAATCCCAGTTTGCTGTACCAAGAATACCTTCTAAGTTTTTACCTGCACCCTGCGCCATTAAACGGGAATACAGAGGAACGATAATTTCAAAGTTTTTACCATTCACTTGCTTATCACGTAAACCAAACTGAACTGCCTGTGTGAGAGAGTTAATCATATCCTTGCCATAATGGTTAAGGATAAGAGTATCTGCACCCGAGTTTAAAACAGGTGTTATAAACTGAGAAAAATCACCAGCACCAACAGGAGTTCTTACTTTCGCTGTTGTTGACCATCCAAGACCTTCCGTGGTTTCTTGGATTGATTGTTCTTGAGTCCAGCCCCAAGTATAGTCAGCCGTTAAGTGGTAGGCTTTGCGCTCAGTACCCATTTCTTCTTTTAGTACTGGTCCTAAAGCAGATCCAGACATTTTAGCGTTAAAGAAATGGCGGAAACCATAGCGACGCTTATCTTTGCCAGTGGTATCGTTGGAGTGTGTTAAACCTGCCATAAATAACACACCTAACTCTTGTGCAAGTCCTTGTACAGCAATTGCAACTCCAGATGAAGAGCCACCAGAGAACATTATGACACCATCTTTTTCAATCATACGTTTTGCAGATGCACGTGCTGCGTCAGATTTAGTCTGTGTATCACCAGTTACATAAGTAACTTTTTTACCTAAAATACCATTTCCTGTTAATGACATTGGTTTCATGGTATTCATTAAGCCTCCATCACCTTCACCATTTAGATGTTTAACAGCCAATTTAAATGCTCTTAATTCATCAGCACCTTCATCTGCGTATGCACCTGTTTGTGGGACATTAAATCCCAATGTGACAGTAGAAGAGTCACCAGGATCATTTGCGAAGCTTTCTGCAGCCCATGCATTTTTTGTAAAAAACATAGGTGTAGCAGCAACTGCTGATCCAGCTTGTATCAATTGTCTACGGGTTATATTTTGTTTATCGCTCATTAAAATCTCCTTAATTAAAATAATTGATTCTTTATAACTATAAATAACAAATAGATATAGTTAGATATTATAATACTCTTATATTTTTTTAATTGTCGACAATTTATTTATAAATATAAAGATAATTCTAAATATAGCCTTTTTTTTAATAAAAAAGAATAAATTGTCGACAATTAATAAAATTACTGTATACAATTTTAAAAAAATATATATGGAAATATGGTAATATATTGCTCAAACTATTATTTTAATTTAGAAAACAATAAATACTAAAAGTGGTAAAAAAAACACAATCTACTATAGCTAATAATGTATTTCATCAACTTAAGAGTGAAATTATCTCAGGAGCTATATCTCAAGGACAAAAAATAAGTGAAGTGAGTTTGTCCACTAGACTTGGTGTAAGTCGTGGCCCATTACGTGAAGCACTTCGTCTGCTTGAAGCTATTAATTTAATTGAACGAACTCCTCATTCTGGCTCTAAGGTTGTATCACTAACTTATAGAAAAATTCGTGAACTGTATCAGATTCGTGAGTTAATGGAGGGTTTTGCAACTCGCCTTGCTGCTACCGAGATGACGCGTCCTGAAATTGATACATTGTATCGTTTATTAGATTCACATCACAATCAAATTGAATCTTCAGGAACTCATGTTTACCTACAAGAAGAAGGCGACAAAGACTTTCATTACTATATATATTCCAAGTGTAATAATCAATGGCTATTTGATTATATTGATAACAGTTTGTACCAATTAATAATGATGTGCAGGCAACAAACAGCCCAAATTCCTGCTAGAGCTGATTTAGGTTTAAATGAGCATGTAGCCATTATTGATGCAATATCTAATAGAGATCCTGAATTTGCAGAAATTCTCATGCAGCGTCATATCAAGGGTGCCTGGGAAACAATAAAAAGAATTATTGTTGAAACAGATTTGGAAAGTAAGTAACTATTCTGTCGAAGTACGTTAAATAAATATAAGTTTTAATTAATACCAAAATAAGGAGTTTTTCAATTGGAAAGCAGTGGTAAGAAATTCAAAAAGTTAGTCGCTGAAAATAAGCCACTCCAAATTGTAGGTACTGTCAATGCCTATAGTGCTATTATGGCTGAGAAGGTGGGGCATCAATCAATCTATTTATCAGGTGGTGGTGTAGCTGCCTCGTCTCTTGGGGTTCCTGATCTTGGTATTACTACGTTATCAGATGTACTCGAAGATGCTAAACGAATCACTCAGGCAACTTCACTTCCATTATTAGTAGATGTTGATACTGGCTGGGGCGGTGCGTTTAATATTGCCCGCTGTGTTCGAGAAATGATAAAGAGCGGTGTTGCAGCCATTCATATTGAAGATCAGGTTTCTCAAAAGCGTTGTGGACATCGACCAAATAAGGCAATTGTGACTACAAGTGAAATGCTCGATCGAATTAAAGCTGCAGTTGATGCTAAAACTGATTCAGACTTTGTCATTATGGCTAGGACTGATGCCTTGGCTATAGAGGGAATGCAGTCTGCCATTGAAAAAGCACAAGCATTTGCTGAAGCTGGCGCGGATATGATATTTCCTGAGGCGCTTAATACTATTGAGCAATATCAAGAATTTTCTAATTCCCTAAGTGTTCCAATTTTGGCAAACATTACCGAATTTGGCCAAACACCATTATTTAGTAGGCTTGAGCTTTCTGAGGTTGGTGTAGATATGATTCTTTATCCGCTAAGTGCATTTAGAGCGATGAGCAACGCAGCTCTTAATGTATATCAACATATCTTAGAAGATGGTCATCAAAAAAATGTACTAGAAAGTATGCAAACTAGGGAAGAGTTGTATGATTTTCTAAACTATCATGAATATGAACAACAATTAGATAAGTTATTCAATAAGGAGAATAAATAGTGAGTGGGAAAAAAATAGGTGGTGCTGGTCTTAGAGGACAGAGTGCTGGTGAGACGTCAATATGTACAGTTGGAGTGAGTGGCTCTGGTCTTACTTACCGCGGCTATGATGTAGTAGATTTGGCTGAAAATACAACATTCGAAGAAGTTGCCTATCTTCTGTTACATAAGAAACTTCCTAACTCCCAGGAATTAAAAGACTATACAGAAAAACTTAAATCATTAAGAGGTCTGCAACCTGAACTTCGCAGTACTTTGGAGGGTATCCCTAAAACCGCTCATCCAATGGATGTTTTAAGAACGGGCTGCTCAGTTCTTGGTAATTTAGAGCAAGAGGAAGACTTTTTAAACCAAACTGATCATGCTGATCGAATGCTGAGTGCATTTCCATCGATATTAAGCTATTGGTATCAGTTTTCTCACAATGGAAAAAGAATTGATACAGAGACAAATGATGACACTATTGGCGGTCATTTTTTACATCTTTTACATGGCAAAAAACCTAGTCAACTGCACGATCAAGTAATGAGTATCTCTTTGATTTTGTATGCTGAACATGAATTCAACGCCTCCACGTTTGCTGCAAGAGTTTGTGCCTCGACACTTTCAGATATTCACTCCGCAGTGACAAGTGCTATTGGGACGTTGCGTGGTCCATTGCATGGAGGAGCCAATGAGGCTGCAAGTGCTATGCTTTCTCAATGGAATGATGCTGATGTTGCAGAGGCAGAGTTGCTTAAAATGCTTACAAAAAAGCAACTCGTGATGGGTTTTGGACACGCAGTTTATACTGAATCTGACCCGCGCAATGAGGTTATCAAACAATGGTCAAAAAAATTATCCTTAGAAGCAAACGACAAACATTTATATGCTGTATCAGAAAGAGTAGAAGCCGTTATGAAAAGAGAGAAAAATCTATTCGCAAATGCTGATTTTTATCATGCTTCTACCTATGAATTTATGGGAATACCAACCAAACTATTTACCCCAATATTTGTTCTCTCGAGAGTAACTGGATGGTGTGCTCACATTTTTGAGCAGAGGCAGAATAACCGAATAATTAGACCCAATGCAGATTATATAGGGCCAATTCTTCAGAAAGTAATACCAATAGATAAAAGAGGTTAATAAATGAAAGCAGATAGAGTGATTGCAGATCAAGTTCTGCAAGATATAGCAGATTATGTGATTGATTATAAAGTAGAGTCTGAGGAGGCTTTAGATACTGCTAGAAATTGCTTAATAGATACTATTGGCTGTGGTCTTTTGGCTTTGAAATTTCCAAGTTGTACAAGGCATTTGGGCCCATTAGTTCCAGGAACCACAGTAGAAAACGGTGCTAGAGTTTTTGGAAAGTCATTTGAGCTTGATCCTGTAAAGGCAGCTTGGGATATTGGTGCAATAGTTCGCTGGTTAGATTTTAACGATACATGGTTGGCTGAAGAGTGGGGTCACCCCTCAGATAATTTAGGCGCAATTATAGCGCTTAGTGATTATATTTCAAGAGTAAACATTGCTAATCATAAATCACCATTAAGTATAAAGGATGTGCTTGAATACATGGTGAAAGCTCATGAAATTCAGGGCATTCTTGCACTTGAGAATAGTTTTAATAAAGTAGGTTTAGACCATGTTTTACTTGTCAGAGTGGCAAGTACCGCTGTTGCAACACATATGTTAGGAGGCAACAGAGATCAAATTATTAATGCTTTGTCACAAGCTTGGGTTGATGGCTCTTCACTTCGAACATACAGGCATGCGCCTAATGCTGGCTCAAGAAAGTCATGGGCTGCGGGTGATGCAACATCCCGTGGAGTTCGCTTAGCAATGATGACGATGGCTGGTGAGATGGGTATGCCTTCTGTTTTGACTGCACCAGAGTGGGGGTTTTACGATGTAAGCTTCAAGGGGAGAGAGTTTAGTTTTTCCAGGAATTATGGCTCTTATGTGATGGAGAACATTCTTTTTAAGATATCTTACCCCGCTGAATTCCATGCTCAAACTGCAGTAGAGTGCGCAGTTATTCTTTACCCAGAAGTTAAGGATAAGTTGAATAAAATTGAAAGGATTGAAATTACAACACATGAATCGGCACTCAGAATTATTGATAAAACAGGCGTTTTAGATAATCCCGCTGACCGAGATCATTGTATGCAATATATGCTTGCAGTGGCAATGATTCAAGGCGATTTAGTTGCTGACTTTTACGAGGATAGCTTTCATCAACAGAATCCATTGATTGATGTGCTTCGCGATAAGATGGTACTAAAGGAAGATAAGAGATATTCAAAAGACTACCTAGATGATGACAAGAGATCAATTGCCAATGCATTACAAGTCTTCTTTAAGGACGGGAGTCAAACTGACAAAGTGGAAGTAGAGTATCCTGTTGGGCACCATCATCGTCGCCAGGAAGGTATCCCATTTCTTGAGAGAAAATTTCTTAATAGTCTTCAAAGTATTTATTCTAAAGAGTGTTGTGACAAGATATATACATTATGTCTCGATCAAAATAAAATTGAACAAACACCTGTCAACGAGTTTATGGACATGTTTGTGGTTAAGGATTAATGGAAACTGCTTATGTCTTATTTTGAGGAATACGAGAAATCAATCCAGCAGCCAGAAAGTTTTTGGGGTGAAAAGGCCAAAAGTATAGATTGGTTCAGCTTTCCAAAAAAAATACTCTCAGAAGATAAAGATGGTATTCATCATTGGTTTGCTGATGGCAAGATGAATACTTGCCATATGGCGCTTGATTACCATGTCAATAATGGTCTTAGTGAAAAAGCCGCTCTAATTTATGACTCGCCTGTTACTAATACTATCAAAACATACAGTTATCGTGAATTGAGAGACGAGACAGCAAAATGTGCTGGTATGTTGAAAGAGCATGGTATTGGTAAGGGTGACAGAGTTATTATATATATGCCGATGATTCCACAAGCTGCAATAGCAATGCTAGCTTGTGCTAGGTTGGGTGCCATTCATTCTGTAGTATTTGGTGGTTTCGCCGCTTCTGAGTTAGCGGTTAGAATTGATGATGCCAAGCCTAAACTAATTATGAGTGCATCTTGCGGTATTGAAGTGAACAGCATAATTTCTTACAAACCTTTGTTAGATAGTGCAATTGAGAAAGCTCAGTATAAACCTAAGAGCTGTATTATTTATCAAAGAGAGCAACATTTAGCAAAATTGACAGATGGTCGTGATTTTGATTGGAAGAGTTGTTGTGATGCTGCAAGTCCTGCAAACTGCGTGGAGGTAAATGGCGACGATGTGCTGTATATTTTATATACCTCCGGAACTACTGGTAAACCCAAAGGCATTGTGCGCGAAAATGGAGGTCACGCTGTAGCCATGAAATATAGCATGAGTGCGATTTATGACATAAATCAAGAGGACGTATTTTGGTCTGCTTCCGATGTCGGTTGGGTAGTCGGTCATTCATATATTGTTTATGGACCGTTGATTCATGGCTGTACAACTGTATTATACGAAGGCAAGCCGGTTATGACGCCTGATGCAGGCGCATTTTGGAGAGTGATATCCGATCATAAAGTCAAAGCTTTGTTTACTGCGCCTACCGCGTTTCGTGCCATTATAAAAGAAGACCCTAGTGGTAAATTTATTGGTAACTATGACCTCTCATCATTACAAACTTTTTTTACAGCAGGTGAAAGGCTTGACCCACCTACTTATGAATGGTTGGCGGAAAAATTTAATATACCTGTCATTGATAATTGGTGGCAAACTGAAACAGGTTGGGCTATTTCTTCTAACCTTAGAGGAATTGAAAAAATGCCTATTAAGCCAGGATCATCTACAGTGCCAGTGCCTGGCTTTGAGGTGCAAATATTAGATGATGAGGGAAACAGTCTAGATAGAAACCAGCAAGGCAACATTGCCATTAAATTACCTCTCCCGCCTAGTTGTCTAAATACTATCTGGGGGAGTGTTGAAAGATTCAAAGAGACTTACTTAGAAGCTTTTCCAGGTTATTACCTTAGCGGCGATGGTGGTTCTATCGATGACGATGGATACTTGTTTGTAATGGGGCGTACTGATGATGTCATCAATGTCTCGGGACACAGACTTTCTACCGGTGAAATGGAGGAAATTATTGGCTCACATAAATTGGTAGCTGAGTGTGCAGTTATAGGTAGAAATGACGACCTGAAAGGGCAGTTGCCATTTGGATTCATTATATTAAAGTCTGGTGTCGATATCTCTGAAGATGAGATTTTGAAAAACCTAGTAGCACTAGTAAGAGAAAAAATTGGAGCGGTTGCTTGCTATAAAGAGACTTTGATTGTTAATCGACTTCCTAAAACTCGTTCTGGAAAAATTTTGCGTAAGACAATGAAAAAAATTGTTGATGGTGAAGATTATGAAGTCCCTCCAACTATAGACGACCCAAGTATTTTAGATGAAATACAACAAGAAATATCTAGCCACTAATGGATGAATTTTTACCTATAGAAAATATGAAACGATAGAGATTTAAACACTCAAAGATTAATATATTGGCAGCAAAAGCTTGCCTCAACTTAATAATAAAAACAGAGGAAAAAAAATGGACGTAAAAAAAGCACTTGAAGAGCGGAAAATATGAAAGCTTTTGTAGTGGAGAAAATCGAAGATAAAAAATTTACAACAAGTGTTAAAGAAATTGAAAAGCCTGTTTTGGCAGAGCGTCAAGTTTTAATTAAAACTTCTTATTCATCATTAAATTATAAAGATGCTTTAAGTGCAATAGGAAATCCGGGCGTGACAAGAGTTTTTCCACATGTGACAGGTATTGATGTCAGTGGCATTGTTGCTGAATCCAGATCAGATGCATTTCATCCCGGCGATGAAGTTTTCATGACTGGTTATGATTTAGGAATGAACACAAATGGTGGCCATAGTGAATTTGTAAAAGTTCCAGAGGCCTGGCTAATCAAGAAACCAAATAATATCTCTTTAAGGGAATTAATGATTTATGGGACTGCTGGTTTAACAGCCGCTTTAAGTATCAATGAACTTTTAAATAACGGCATTACAAGTGGTGAAGTGCTGGTTACAGGCGCTACCGGTGGCGTTGGCAGTATTTCTGTAGCAATTTTATCCAAACTTGGATTTGATGTAATTGCGCTTTCTGGGAAAGAGCAACAAGTAGGTTACTTAAAAACTCTTGGCGCTCAAGAGGTCATCCTGAGAAAAGAGTTTGATGTGGAAAACAAAAGACCAATGGGCAAAGAAAGATTTGCAGGAGTGCTTGATACGGTTGGTGGAAATATACTAGCTGAAGCCTTAAAACAGGTAAAGTATGATGGGGTTGTTACGTGTTGTGGATTGGTAGCCTCAATTTCACTTAATACCAATGTATTCCCTTTTATTTTGAGAGGTGTCAGGCTGATTGGAATTGATTCAGTTGAGGCTTCACTAGATAAAAAAACGCAGATTTGGGAAAAAATTGCCAATGAGTTTAAGATCAATACCCTGAACGAATTAGTGGATGAAATATCGCTTGATGAAATTCAACAGGCTTATCAAAAAATACTGCAAGCAAAAGCAACGGGAAGATACTTGGTCAAGCTTTAATAATAAAAACGGATGAAAAAAAATGGACGTAAAAAAAGCACTTTCAGAACGTAAATCAACGCGGGCTTTTGTAGATAAAGAGGTACCAATTGAGGTTGTTAATACAATTATTGAGCAAGCTAAAACTGCGCCTTCTGGTGTCAATGCCCAACCTTGGCAAATAGCGGTTGTTACCGGTAATAGTAAGACAAAGCTTTGCGATAAGTTGGAGGAGGCATTTCGTGCTGGCAAAAAAGGTGCTATGGACTATAGTTATTACCCAAACGAATGGGTTGATGAATATAAAGAGAGAAGGAAAGCATGTGGCCTTTTGATGTACTCTACCTTAGAGATAACAAGAGAAGATAAACAAAAGCAATTAGACCAATGGGCACTTAATTATCAAGCATTTGGCGCACCTGTGATACTACTTTTTTTTATAGATAAAGTTATGGAAAAAGGCTCGTATATGGATTACGGTATGTTTTTACAATCGATTATGCTTTCAGCTGTTGGGCACGGGCTCGCAACATGCCCTCAGGCTGCTCTAGGAGAATATCCTGAAATAGTTAGGCAAGAATTTCCAAACTACAAAGACAAGGTTGTACTTTGCGGCATGGCTTTGGGTTATGAAGACAAGGATCAGATAGTCAATTCCTATAGAACGCCAAGGGAAGAGATAAGCCGTTTCGTAAACTACTATAACTAATAAAAATAGATAGATACTTAATTTTCCACCTGCTCTTTTGTAAGCTCAAGCTCAAATTGACTTAACTCAAGCTCGATGAGGGTGTTTGATAATTCTTCAGTCAATAATTTAATTTGAGCCTCATTAGCTAAAACTAAAGAATTGTTTTGATTGAGTTCAGATTGTTGTTGATTACTTCTACTTTTAATTAAATTTATCTCAGCCTCAAGAACTTGAACTTTGCTAGATGAAAGAGTTAGTTTTTTGCGGGTTGAGTTGAGCGCATCGAGGGAATTTATTAACTGATTGTCAAG
>Ga0315333_10000509_pt1 | contig 12553 bp, 23 predicted proteins | sample M120034915metaG_FD_204521 | JGI IMG/M metagenome (GOLD analysis project Ga0315333, IMG submission 204521) | Ammonia-oxidizing marine archaeal communities from Monterey Bay, California, United States - M1 200m 34915 | ecosystem: Environmental > Aquatic > Marine > Intertidal zone | place: USA...
GAAGTGATATAATGCTTACTATCAACTGGAATCCGAGGAAATTACGCAAAACATTAGAAGCCAACATAGTTAAGGGTGAAACAAAAGGAGATGCTTCCGTCTTTGAGTGGCCACCATCTGATAAAGATGATAAAGATAGATATCCTGCAGCAGCGGCAGCGTGATAATATGATATTAAAACATAAAAAGATTTTCGCTATTAATATGTGGGAATGGCCCTCCCAGTGCCCTCATTGTAATGAAACAGTTAAACAATGGGTAGATGCCGAGTGCATTTTCTATAATGGTATGTGTTGGGCCTGTTTCATGGAACATGAAATGTCCCGTCAACACGAACAGCAACAAGACTGGGAAAAACTCCAGATGCAGGATAGATATGACAAGCATAGAGCAGAAAACTCTATTTCTGAGTTCCAACTAATGTCTGGTCAAGATATCTATGACCAAGGATTACAAGACTCCGCAGGATTTGGATATATTACTCTGATTCTCGAAGATGGGACTTCAGGGAATGCAGATTGGTGCATTCCTACTATTCCTAATCTAAAGATGTGGGGGCATTATGACTGGCAATCAGATAATTATTATGTGTCTACTCTGGATTTAAGTCAAAGAGTCAACCAAGAAAAATTGGTAAGGTGGTTACGCCCTTCCGCATTAAAAGGAATAGAGGGTATGACAAAGATATACAAATCAATGTCTTTGGTAGAGAACATGAAAAACTATTTCGGTGAAAGTGAAATGGAAGCCGCCTTGTTGTCCCACTCTCAATCTCACTTACAAGATCTTGAACAGGAATACTTCGACACAGTAGAATACAAAATCTTCTCTGGAATATCACCCGTAAAAACAATACAAGTGGATACATTGTTCGGTAGTATCCACCTAAAAGGGAGGGGGGCTGATGGAAGTGGTGGAAGAAGGTTTGATCTTAAGCCGCCAATTGAAATCCAACTTCAAGATGGACCAGATTACCAAAGTATCAATAATAAGTATGTAAGATATAAATAAGTGTTGACTTCTACTGACTGCTATGAGTTGGGGCACCTACGACCCATTACCACCTGACGATAACAGTTTCCCATGGAGGGAAGGTCTTATCAGTGTCTTATTTATAATAACTTTAATATTGTTTATTATCTGAAAACCGTTGCACCATGGACCTATGAAGCATGGCAGCAAATTAACACCAATGAATAAGTATATAAGGGTGCTGGCGGGATTAGAAACCATGAGCGAGGAGAAAGATCGACAAAAGATGGCCATCAGCCTATTGCGACAAGGCAAGGTGATGCGAGTAAAAGATGATTACTTTAAAGTAACAGGCAATTCTGGTAAAGATTGGAATGTGGCCGTCTGGGACGATGAAAATATCAAGTGTGCTTGTCCCGTTAATAAAATGCGAAGGCAAGAGTGCCACCATATCAAGGCTGTGCAAATGTATCTCATATCCGCCCGAACTGGCTGGAAAATGTGGTGAAACCACAGTTGGACCAGTGCCTTTATATAGGAAAGCACGGTGGTAGTAGTATGGCTCGACTAATAATGACTATTGAAAAGGAAGGTTGCCACGCTGAATGTGAGTGTGGCAATTGTGGTTACACATACCAAGAGTATGAGGTAGCATAACAGCGTGGCAACCAGTGGCTTTATATAGGAAAACAAGTTGGGTATTGATAAGGAGTGATAAAAATGGGTAGAAAACACGCATGGGTTGACCGCAGAAGGGTGAACGCATTGGAATTAATGGAAGATAGAGCATACTTGACAACTGAATTGGCTGAGATTTTGAACAAAGACCATGTTCATGAAGTTCGTCCACGACAGATTTTCTGTGTGCTGAAGGCAGACAAGCGATTTCGCAAGATTCGTAAGGTGAAGGTAGATAGCGTGGCTCGCACTAAAAGTCATGAAGTCTGGCTCTTTGGCCGTTCTGATCGAGAATATGAGGACCGCCATCCCTATCGTCTAAAGAGAGGTGAATGAAGATGTGTGACTGTTGCGACAAAGAAGAAGCAGTCTGTCGGGTTACCCGAGGGGCACAATTTGAAAATGTAAAATCATATTGTATAGATTGTCTATTAGAAACCTTTCCTAAATCTGCTGAGGTGTTAGCATGAATGTTAGATGTTATGAATGTGGGGAAATCCTTGGCATAGTCCAAACCATTCACGAAGAATGTATGTTTGTTCGCACTACTCATGAATGCAGTAAAGGGGTGAAGTCATGAAAGAAGGTGAAGTCATATCTAAAACCAAGATGACTAAGTTGCTGACCAAGAAAACCCAGACTATGTGGGATGCTGAAGAAAAGACTTTCAAGAATATTGCTTTAACTACTCGATATGATGGCACTGAGGCTACCATAATGGAACTTAAAGAAGTCAACCCCTACATCTTTATCAGGGCAGATAGCGATACTCAAGAGTTCCGCTTAGTCTATGATACTAAAAAGAAAGAACTAATGAAAGGTAGCATCCTGCCTGTGGGTTGGGGTAAATAGGTTATATATCAACCGAAAACTATATAAGGGTGAAACGCAGAACAATAAAGGTGAGTAGTATGTCATGGGAAGATAATTGTGGTGAATGCGGCGCAAAGGCCGAGAAAATCAGTGAAAATGAGAATGGAGAGTATGAATGTCCTGATTGTGGCTTGATCCTTGGATTAGCCATTGATATGGGTAAAGACTACCGAGTATTCGCTGATGGTGCTGGTGCAAATAATGAAAGACACGGTATGGCTGCCACATGGTTGCTACACGACAAGGGTCTAACAACTGATATTTGTAAAATGAATAAAGATGCTTCTGGTGCACCTATCAAGGGTGAGTTCCGAAAGCGTTTGGGAAGACTGCGCCGACAACAGCAAAGAACTCGTATTCGTAATAGCACAGAACGCAATTTAGTGCAAGCACTGTATGAACTACAAAGACTTGCCAGCCAAATGGGACTTAATGAAACTATTCGTGAGCAAGCCGCTTACATCTACCGCAAAGCCGCAGAAGCCAAACTGGTTCAAGGTCGAAGTATTGAAGGTGTAGTGGCTGCCAGCATTCATGCTGCTTGCCGTTTGAATGGTATTCATAGAACACTGGATGAGATCGGACGACACAGCCGTATTGGTCGTAAAGAGATTGGTCGCACTTACCGAAAGGTAAAGCAACAACTACATTTGCGTATTGCACCAAGTAGTGCACAGGGATTCGTTCCTGCATTTTGTAGTAAACTCCAAGTCCCTCCTATGATTGAGGCTGAAGCCATGCGTATTCTGGGCGAACCAAAAGTCAAAAAGATTGCCACTGGGCGAAGTCCCACAGGGATTGCTGCTGCTGTGGTGTATTTGTCTTGTATGAAGAACCCCGAAAGTTATCGAACTCAGCGTGATGTCGCTGCTGCTGCTGGTGTAACCGAAGTTACTATCCGTAATCGCTATAACGACATCTGTGATGCTCTTGGCATCGATAGAAACAGCCTCGGCCAGTGAATCTACATATAGGTGACCACACCCAATCCGGGGTATGTGGTTAGAAGTATTGCCGTGGGCATTATTTGTAATTGCCATCTACTCCATATATTGGCTTTGGAGAGAGAACACTAACTTATCTGCCAACCAATTGGTTGTCACAATGGCTCAAACTGAAGATTTCAGTAAACAAGAACAGCGCATTGTGGAACTGGGAAACATTATTGCTACTCTGGAACAACACATGAATGTTTTACAAGATGATAAAGACCATTGGGAATCTGAGGTTCATATCTTAGAAGGGCGATTAAACGATATGACTGGAGAAATGAAGAAACAAAAAGGTAGGGCACAATCAGCGCATACTTCTAAAGGACAGATTTTAGAGAAATGGGCACCATTTGTAGAACATGAACAGATTGATCCACATTGGAAAGCCGAAGACTGGTGTTTCTTAGGACAACCTATTGATTATGTAGTCTTTGATTGGCATAATGATAAGGAATCTAACATGGCTGAGGGCAAAGTAGTATTATTAGATGTCAAAGCCGCTAAATCACAGTTGACAACCAAACAACGTCGTATTAGGGACTTAATCAAAGCCGGACAAGTAGAATGGCGTGAAATAAGGTTAGATTGAGATGTGGCCCATATTTTGTATGGCTCTGGGCCTCTTTGGATTAACCACGGCATTATATCTATATGCTTATTTAGAAGATATTTACACTACAACCCAAAAACTAAAGTAGTTGCCACTACCATTTTTACATATGTGGGAAGTAATCTGTGGAATAATCATAGTTTTATTTTTATTTGTAATAGCATTTGACTTGGCACATCGCTATATGGTGCACACGCTCAAGGAATATGATAATGTCATTAGGTCTCAGTGGCATTTAGATCCGTGGGACTTAGACCACTTACCATGGCAGAGATTTAAGAAAAAGGTAAGAACTACTTTATTTCCCTACACTAAATATTACTACGATGATGAAGAAGAGTAAATACATATAGTTGGAAGGCCGATAAAAAGTATGGCCGTTGACATAACTGCACATCGCTCAATGGATGTGGCATATGAGATATTATCCTCAGTCTTTGGCTTTTTTCCTACCATGGATGGTTATGAATCCATGGCAGGCACACAAAGTAGACATATGATAGGTGATGCAGCCATATTTAAATTAACTAATGAGTTCACGCCAAGAAATGAGGAACATGACTATATGGAAGCAGGTTTTAACAAAGATGCTCGGTTTGTAGCAAAACAGTGGGAACTAAATGGAAACAAACCTTTAGAACAAACATATTGGGCTTACACTCCAAATAATAACTTCCACAGTCAACTGGATGGCGGAAATCTCCAAAAAGAGTTGACTGAATTAATGGAGGCAGTATTAGACAATGGTAAAGCACTTGTTGGAAGCAATTGGGAAGATATTGATCTTAATCTTATACAGCATATGAACCTCCGAGATAAAGTAGTAGGTAGTGCCACATCTCCTTTTACTAATGCTTTGGCCGACGACATTCGTAACAGTGATTGGTATGAAACTTTATTAGTTCCACTTGCTTCTCCATTAAGCGGACCTATCTATTTTGGACATGAATATGATGCCCTCCAACGTATAATTAAACTGGTTTCAAGCGAAAACAATTCTAATTTATACCATGCAGTAATGCAATTCCCAGTAGAAACTCGGTTTGTCCATAAAAAGTTGGAAGGTAAAGCCAAAGGATACACAGGATACATTGCAGTCATGCCCTACATGTCAGGTATTATATCTTATAGTAATATGGCCTTACTGGAAATAAAAGAAGTAGATGACGATCTGTTTGATTCTCTGGGATTTATCGCACCTTCTTTTGGTGAAGATGCATTCAGCAAGTGGAAAGAACTCCGTCCCGAAACACGCTATCAGAGTATCAATAAGCGAATAGTGTCAGAAACCAAATAAGGTTTCATGATTACCAGTAGAGAACATAGATTTAATTATATTTACTTGTTCTGCTAACCGACGCTCAAAATTGGTATAGTCTACATCTACAACAGTATCTTCTCTCCATTGATGCCCTGCTACTTCCACCCAGACTTCACCAACATACCATTCACACTGATAGTCCGGTTCCAATACAATGGACCAGATTATTGGCTTTTCAGTCATACATTCAATTTCTTTTTGTGACTATATGAATCTTACTGCAGATGTCTTCAATACCTATACGAAACTACAAATAGTCAAAGAATGAATATAAGAGGATGGGCAAGATTTTTGATAAATATCAAGAAGATTTAGACAAAATGATCTGTCCTAAGTGTAAAAAGAATCTACTGGTTCCCGATATGGGTAAAAAGATTAATGCATTACTACAACGCATGGTGACAGGTTCTCCGTCTAATGATATTACAGCATTAATGGAAGAAACAGAACTAATGAAAGATTCTATATGTAAGTGTAAACCGTTCTGGGCCAGTATAAATTGGGAGATGCTGACATGACGATTAATCCTGAGGACTATCTACGAGATGTAGAACGTTGTAATAGATGTAATAAGTATAGTGCTACTCTAATCCCCGATCACAGTGAGTTGGTTACTGCCATCGCCCAAGAAGGGGTGGAATCTTTCTTGGAATCTAATTTTGAGTTACAAGATGAAGAAATCCGAGCAAAACTACAAGAAAACATGGAGGCCATGTCGGAAATTACTCAAGGAGAGTTCTGCCACTGCCAAAACCCCCAATCTATCAATAAATGGAAAATATAAATAACTGGAACGCTTATCCTATACATGGCTAAGACTATCGATGACTTTATTCCCGGGGATTGGAGTCGTTGTGAACAATGTGGACTGTATGATCCTGAAGATATATCTAATCATAGAAACCTTATGGACCAGATTGCCCGAGAGGGAGTAGAATCACTTATTGACAACATATCTCTAAATCCACAGGCATTAGTAAAACTTCAAGATAGCCTCCAAGCCCAAAAGGAGATTCAAGAAGGCCAATACTGCTCATGTGCCTTCCCTCATGCTATCAATAGATACCGCCTTTTTGACCGTGACAATAAGTATATAAGGGTGACAGCCTCCAAGAAGTATTAGAGGCGAACCAAATGGTTAAGATTGAAATAAATTGTAAAGAAGGATATGCAGCACGAGAATACACCCGAGATGACGGCACACTGGCCTATTTCTTAAAGGGTCCAAATGCTGTTAGCAACGACCAAGGCGAAGTAGGACGATATGATGTGCGAGGCAAGTATGCAGGCAAGTTCAAGACTGCCGTAGGCTCTCGTAAGAGATTCGGTGTTCTGGATGGCAACAAGGCTCAGGAATACGCTAAAATCACTATCACTACTCCTGATGGCGTCCATGTTTACATTGGCGACCTTGATGAAGGTCAAATGAGTGTTCAAGAGCGCATCACCCTCGGTATGTGCATCAACAATGCTACCCATCTAACTACTGCCCAGAACCCAGACCTTGCAGATGAAGGTCTTGTCAACTCCATCTATGATTTGGCTGATGCCCTGTTCGCAGAGTATCAAAACCGCTACATGGATTGAGGCCACAGGCTCCCATAATGCCGAAAGGCAGGGAGCAGAGGGTTGGGAGGCTGTGAATAATAACACAGTCGCTGGCTTGATTTGATTTCGTTATCGACCATATTAAAATATGATAAATACTAAACTATAACAACAAACGCCCTCTGTTCCCCACCAATAGATTCAAATAAGTGAGTTACTCTAATACCTGTATGCGTCTACAATTAGACTTAGGATCTGACCGCACATTGGTCTTTGAAGATTATTCTGATACTGACTACCTTAAAGTTAGTGTTGAGGACAATAATGGGGTTTCCACTATCACACTGGGATTAGTGAAGCGTGAGGATATCAAACGATTGGGTAAATCATGCTGAATAGTAATCTTCTAAAAACTGATTAATGATAGCGGCTACTTCTTCACTTCCATCAGTTACATTACATTGACTATGGCCTTCCAGTTCGGAAGTTAGTTCGGTTAATTTATCGACTGTCACTTCTGACATGGGTATAGTGCACACATTAGGATAATAAAAAGAAGTCAATTTAGAATTAAGTTCTCCTTCTATCTGTCCCTTTTCAGGAATGAGTATAATAGGTGCGCCGATGTGACAGGCTTCTCCGATAGTGCTGGCACCAGCCGCAGTAATCAAATAACGGCAATTCTTCATGTCACTCACAAACTGCACACCCGGAGGGCAAACATCTACTAAATCATTATCTATTTCTAAAGGTTCTCCTCCACAATACCATTTAATTCGACAACCCTCTTGCTGAGCAAACTCTACAATCTCATCTAACTTATTGAGTAAACTGCCCCGATGATAAACCATAATATATTTACTATCACTACCTACCCATACACCATTCAGGAACTCTTTCTTGATCGGTGGACCTACCATATGTGTATTTCGTTTCTTTACTAAAGAATTATCAGGTAGTGCTTTAGCGATAATAGTAATATCTCCTTCTGGACAAATCATTTGATTGATAGTTGATAATTTCATTTTAGCCACACTATCTTTATTAGAACAACACTGTGGTAGGCGACAATGCGTAGCAAAAGACTGATTGTTGTAAATAACTAAAGGAATGTTGGCCAATTTGGCAGCCCGAGAGAGTAAGGGTTCATAATCAGATATAATTAAATCATAGTTATGTGCTTGAAGATATTTAGCCAAATCGATAACCTTTCCACGGTTGTGAAAGAACCATGCAGGATAATACAACATAGTTTTAAATCCACTTGGGTTATTCTGGTTGTCATATTGAATCCGGGGTGTGGGCAATTGATTTACAATATATCCTTCCTCAAGTAATGGCTCTACGGCTTGACAACAAGTAAAAAAAGTAATTTTATGTCCTGCCATTAACAAATGTGGGGCTAAAGTAACGGCCCTTGTCGAATGACCTCTACCTTCTCCTGCTAATCCATAAGCAATATTCATATGAAACGCTCCTTTTGGAAAGCAGCATAACCAATAATACCGGCCACCCCAATTATTCCTGCGGTCATGAGTGCCTTTCTAACTTTCTCATCAAAGAAATCCTGATCCACAGGGTTAGGATGATTATAGAATACTAATGCGCCCAAGCCTAATAAAGATATTAAGACTGGAGTAGAGGCCCTTTTACCATCCAAGATTTTATCCATTACATAAAATCCCGTTACTCCACTAATACAATCGCCTATAATATTAAGCCAAGAATCTCCACGATAGGATTCCCAGCCCCATGTGCGCCAATCCACAATACCTACGGTGTTTTCCCATAGTTCAAACAAAGAATGTAGTAAAAAATACTGCCAAACGTTAAATATACCCCAACTACCTACTACCACACCACCAGTCAGGTGTTGGAAAGACCATTTGTCGAACAAAACTGGAGTTTCGGGCGTATCAGTAGTCATGCTATCACCGAACTCTTCAGATGATAGCCACAAAAATGACAAGTCATATGTAGTAAACAAGCCTCTTGGCTACATTTAGGACAAGATGTAGTGCCATGACTACTATGGATATTACTCATTTAGATCACTCCGGTTCAACTACCCGTGCAATTTCAAACTTCTCACGGTCATACAAAACAAAGTGGGATGTGCTATAACTTAATCCTTGGGCCAATATCCCTAACAAACCTCCTAAAAACATAGAGTTCAACCATGTTTTAGAAGTAGGATAGTAATACAGTAATGTTAAACCCCCTAAACCATATAGCCAATGATGAACATGAAGATACTTATTGTCTCCGATCTCAATACGGAAGGAGGGTAATAAATCTAAACCATAAACATGAGGGTGAATAACTTCACCAATAATAGAAGATATTGCAGCAGCCGTCACAACTATTGGAAAATTAATATCCATAGGTAGAGTTCAACTACACAACTACTTATAGTTTCATTCTTCTTCAGGACCTGTCCAAAGGAAGTGCACGGCTTGGGAGGGTTGTTGTAATCCCATTTCGATAGCAGATTTAATTATAACACGCAAGATGTCATCTACTTTCTTGAGAGTCTTACTAATATGCTTAAAGCCTACCATGCCTACTAAATCTAAAACAGTGTAATTACGTCCCTGTTGATCGGTAATCATCCCTCTTCTATATTGTAAATCATGAGTTAGACTTAATCCTTCCACACTGACAGTGAGTGGAGATATATCTGCTTCATCGTCATCAAAAAGCACTAATCGAAGCAAAAAGCCATCGGGTTCTTGACCTTGGTCAGTAAATAATTGGAGAGCCTCGTCCAAATCCATGGGCTGAGCAATAGGTTCATCATCCATAACGCTTCACCATCTCTTCCATGAAATCATCATAATTAAAATCTTCCCAGTTCTTAATCACTTCTAACATAATATTAAGATCCCGTGCCATCTCTTTAGTAGGAACTTTCTGAACTTTGGGTTCTTCTTCTGCAGCAGGGAAGTGATACATAGATATTTGTTTAAAATATCCTTGAGCAATCATAGAGGTAACAACTAACCGTGCCTGATCGGCATTGGCTTGGGAATCTAAAGGAATGCGAACTCGCTCAGTAGCGTTTTGCATGATTTCGACTTGGTATTTTACAATCTCTTGTAAATAATTTTCCGGGGTGGTATCCAACCAGTGGTTAATCTCTTCCTCAGTATATCCTTTAGTGACCAAGAAATCTCGGAAGTTTCCGGCTACGGCTACTACGAAACGCAGAGGCTTATCTAAGATATTAAACATCACGAAGTATAAATCATCTTTATCTCCATCTTCCATGTCCACAGTGGCAGTCACCATGACTTCAGTAGATTTACTGAAACCTAATTTAACATCGGAAATATTCTTCATTGGCTTCCCTCTGTAAGACAATCATGACAGCAGTAATATAAACCTTCCTGTGCAATATCAAACTGAGTGCCACATCGGTCACACTTTCTATTCCGCCATCTCAATATCCATTTCGGGTCAAACTGACGGGCTTCCGTCAAACTGAGGGCTAATGGATTATCTATAAGATGACCATCCATCGATAAGCCCTGCTCATCACAGAAATCAAGTAACTCCAGCGGCACAAAGATCATTGGTTGATTCACCTACTTATATCTTCTACATTAATAGCAGCCCAGAAATGAGGGGTATCTTCCCATAATCGCAGTAATCTATTATAATCCTTTTTCCAGATTCGATTAGCCACAGGTTCATGATGCACCTTAACACTACCTAAATCCCCTGCAAACAAAGAACGCATCGAACTCGGGTCCATCATATACACCATTAACTCTAATTTATTAACTCCTTTCTGTGGAATAATCATAGTGGGAAAATCATAGTCCAGCGCAGCAGCAGGAGGAAGTTTAATGAAAACCGGCACATTTGAATCGCCTATCTTCTTGGATACATTTTGCATTCCAGCAAGTTTTTCCTTCACAAATCCCTGAGGATCAAAACCTTTGATGCTCCATCCTTGTTCTTCATCTTTATCTCGTTCTCTTTTAGCCTCCTTCCACTCTTTATTTTGTTTGTATAGAGAAGGAAAACCACTCTGGTCTGGAATAATAGGGCCTACGGCTTCTAACCCATACATTAAATCCTCAGTATTTTGACCTTGCCAATAATCTGCATCCTCAATGTTATCATCTTGATATATCAATTCAGGGAAATCTAAGATAATCATATCTAAATACATCTTCCCTACTGGTTTTTCCCCGATGCGATTACCATTGGTGTTTATTCTATACAGCCATCGATAACGAGGGCCTTTGCCCATCCATTCAAGAGCCATACCTTTAGTTTACACCTTCAACTATAAATAGGTGATGACAACCAAGATAAGATACAACTGCTACAACTGGCAGCATAAACGGTGATTACATGACTAATTTTGACCCAATACAGAACTATATTTATAGCAAGCGAAACGGTGGACTGAGAGTAAGTTTGGGTGGATTAAACCCAACCGGTGCATCTTGTAAGATAACTAACGAACAAGGAAACCCTAAATTGATTGGCAAATGCCATCGACAGGTCTGGTATTCTAAGAAAAGAGTTCCTCGAACTAACGAATCAGACGATATGAGTATGGTGCGTTTTGGTGTGGGAGATGCTGTGGAAGAAGAATTACAGAAGCATTGGGAAAAGCAAGGTATCCTCTTAGCATCCAATCTAAAACTAAAAGCCCCTATTGGTGTTTGTTCTGACGGTGAACAGATCGACATGAGCGGTGAAATTGACGCTATTCTCCGAATGGCAGAGATGGATGAATACGGTCGTGTGGTTAGTATGAACATGGAACAAGCCGTGGCTATTGAAGTTAAATCTACTCGTGGTTATTTCAGCGAAAAGATTCTAATGGGTAAAGGCAACAAAATGTATCCTATCGGATATCCTAAGTTAGAACACTTAATGCAGACTGGAATGTATCTCCATACCCGCAAGGTAGTAGAAGAAACATATGGGGTCAAAATCCCCTATGCTGTGCTGGTGTATGAAATTGTGGACTCCTGTTCCACAAACCAATTCCGTATTGAGTTATCAAATGACTATGATGGTGAAATCTTAGTTAAAACTCTGGATGGCAGACCTATTTTGCCACAAACCGATCCCATGGAACAATTAAAAGACCCTAATGGTAAGACCAACCTACCTATTGCTGGCCTAACTATTGAAAACATTCTGGAAAGATATGTAGAATCCTATGAGAAACTGAAGGCTGATACCCCTCCTGACCGTGACTTTAACCTCAGATTTTCTGACGAACTATTCGAAGAACTAAGTCAACAAGGGGAACTAACCAAAACCAAGAAGGCTGCTTTTGAAAAGAATGCTAATGCCGCTGTGGGTGATTGGCAATGTTCTTATTGCGATTGGAAAGATGAGTGCTATCCATTCGGTGTGATGACTGAAGCCGTAGAATCTGGTGAAATTAGTAAAGAAGACGCTATGCGTGAACTCGGTTTCTGATTCAACGAGGTGCACACACCTCAGGGGAAAGTATGAATCAGCGATATCGCTAAATACATATAGTTGGTCACATGAACTTAAAGTATGGACTCCATTAATTTTAGT
>Ga0315333_10000513_pt1 | contig 12515 bp, 18 predicted proteins | sample M120034915metaG_FD_204521 | JGI IMG/M metagenome (GOLD analysis project Ga0315333, IMG submission 204521) | Ammonia-oxidizing marine archaeal communities from Monterey Bay, California, United States - M1 200m 34915 | ecosystem: Environmental > Aquatic > Marine > Intertidal zone | place: USA...
GACCATGTCACGTCCATCACGTTCAGCGAAAACGCGGCTGAACTAACGACAACCTCGATGGGTGACTCAAACGTAACGAGGATTGGGGGGCTTCTCGATGGCAACATCGACCTGGAATTCAATCAGGACATGCAAGCCTCTGAAACTCAGGCAACGATTCGCGCACTCGTAGGGACCGTCACAACGGTCGTCGTTAAGTCTGACGCCAGCGCCGTGTCAGCGGCAAACCCGTCATGGACGTTTTCGGCACTTGTCACTGAATGGCCGTCCGTTAATGGCACCGTCGGCGAACTCGCCACGGCGTCGATTAGCTGGCCTCTTACAGGTGCAGTAGTTCAAGCAGTTAGCTAGAAACAGGAGAAAATGATGCTGAGGGCACAAATCCAAGTCACCGACAACCAAGGTGTCATCCGAAACTATGACGGCACCGGGGCGCTATTCGTGGCGTTCGAAGCTCACTTCGACGTTTCAATCCTCGAAATGGGCGAAAATCCGCGACTGACCCATATTTATTGGCTCGGGTACGAAGCCGCCCGGCGTGTCAACCAGCACGACGGTCTAGATTTTCAGAAATGGCTCGACGCCGGCTACACGGTGGAATTTGAGGTTGACGACGACCCTTTAGACGAACCAGCTACGCCTACCAGTTAGGAGTTTTGGCGATAGCTACCGGCCAACCACTCGACGTTTTGTTGGAAGTGGATTCTCTAACACTGATGGGGCTCATTACCGCCTACAACGAAAAGGTCAAGGCGGAGGAGAAAGCGGCGAAACGTGGCGCTCAAAAACAAAAATATCGGTAGAAAAACCACCATCGAAATCAAAGGTCTGCGCCAGGCTCAACGCATGATGGGCAAAATCGACGCCGACTTTAAGAAACGATTTAAGGACATTCACAAAGGCGCCGCGGATATCATCGCCGACGAAGCCCGCCGGCGTGCACCGGTCCGCTCAGGGCGTCTCCGGCGTGACATACGAACCAGCGGCACCACTAAAGGCGGCGTGGTGCGCGTAGGACGCAAAAAACTACCGTACGCGGGGCGTGTCATATTCGGTGACCCGATCACGTTTAGAGACCGTTTGATGCGCAAGGCACAAACCCGCCGGATCGGTACGCCGTTCATCTATGAAGCAGCAGACGCCAAGTTTCGGGAAGTCGTAGATTATTATGATGACGAACTTGAAGAAATACTTGATGACGCTATAAAGGCGGCGGAACGTGGCAGGTAAAAAAGCGTCGATATCTATGCTCATCGGGGGCGACGCCTCCGGTTTACGGAAAGCCACAAAAAACGCGTCGAAGTCGTTAAGCAAGTTCTCTAAAAGCTCCGCTAACGCCGCCAAAAAGGTTGGTAAAGCGTTTGGGGCTATGACCGGGGCGATTGGTGTCGCTGCCGTGGGTTTAGGCGCCAAAGCTGTCGACCTCGCCTCCGACTTTGATGAGTCGATGTCGAAAACGGAAGCCATTTTTAAGGAAGCCGCCGGCGGTATCACTGCAGCAGCAAAAGACGCCGCAACCGCGGTCGGTATGTCTAAAGGCGAGTTTTTGGAAGCCGCTTCCGGGTTCGGTGTTTTTGGTAAAGCGGCAGGACTGGGCGGCGACGATCTATCAGACTTCGCGGCTGAACTCGTCAAAACCGCGGCCGACGTTGCGAGTTTCAACAACCTTTCCACCGATCAAGCGTTAGAGAAACTCTCGGCCGGGCTACGCGGCTCTAGTGAACCGTTGCAGTCGCTAGGGATTCTCATCAACGCCGCTCAGGTCGAAGCGAAAGCGCTCGACATGGGACTCGGCGACGTCAACGGCACCGTATCGGAGGGAAACAAGATTCTTGCCCGCCAAGCGCTCATCATGGAAGCGCTCGGCAGTCAAGGCGCACTCGGGGATTTCGAAAAAACGTCGGGTGGGCTCGCCAACCAACAAAGAATTCTCTCAGCTCGTCTAAAAAATGTGGGCATAACGATTGGTACGGCGTTGTTACCGGTGGCCGGCAAACTCGCCGAAGCCGTGTCGAACCTTATTGCCGTCGGTGAACGTTTCGCCCCGCAAATGGAGCAGCTACGCGACCGGGCAAAAGAGTTAGGCGAACAATGGCTCCCGAAACTTCGCGAAGCGTTTATTAGAGTGCGGGAAGCTGTCGAACCGATTATTCGAAAGATGGTCGAATTTATTCGAACGAACCCGAAACCGTTTTTGATGGGCCTTGCCGCCGTCATCGGTGTCGTGCTGGTGGGCGCTATTAGTGCCGCGGTTATCGCCATCGCTGGCATTGTGTTTAGTGTGGGCGGCCTTATTGTGGCGTTCGGCGCAGCGGTGACCGCTATCGCCTATTTGTGGCAAGAATCGGAAACGTTTCGTTACGTTGTCAAGCGGGTGTTCGAGGACGTTAAAGCGGTTGTCACTCCCATTATTGAAGGCATCATTCAAACCGTTAAAGATTTGATCGGTGCGTTCGAGGGCGTCATCACGTTCCTAAAAGGTGTCTTCAAAGGCGATTTCGGTATGGCGATGGACGGAATCAAAGACATTTTCCGGGGCTTTTACGACGCCATTACCAGCATTTTGGAAACCATACAGGACGCTTTTGTGGCGTTCTTTAGTTTGGACGCGGTACAAACCGCGATCAAATTCGGTTTGGACAAAATTATGGACTTTGTGGGGGCGATACCCGACCGGGTGGGGAAGCTCGCCCGTGGGGCGTTCGATGAATTAAAAAGCTCTTTTGCCGGCGCTCTGAACTGGATTATTGACCAGTGGAACAAACTCGACTTCGGGTTTAGTTTCAAACTGCCCGGCATATTGGGTGGCAAAGAATTTGGTATCGAAGATTTAGTGCCCGACATTCCTCGGATCGGTGGGGCGGAACCGTTGGCCCCGGCCGCGCTTTTGCCGGCGACCCGGCTACGTGAATCAGGCATGGCTACCGCCGGCCACGGGATGACGCAGCAGACGGTAAACATTTACGCTAACGACATCGACGGGGCAGCGCTTATCAGTAATTTGCGTCGCACTAATCGCAACACCGGCGGCGTACCGATTGACGCCACCGGTTTTAACGGGCAAGCGTTGTAGTGGCGACGCCTACGCCAACCGTGGAAATCGGGTTTATTGGGCCGCCGCCCGATAACGCTTTCACCCTTGATGATGCCGTTAAAGGCAAACTCGACAGTGTCGACTATGTGTTAAGCGGCGATGAGGTTATGGCGGACCTCACCGACCGCTGCGTTTCGTTTGTGACACGTCGCGGGCGCCTCGACTGGACGCAACCCTTCTCGCCGGGCATGGCTAAATTGTTGTTTCGAAACATCGACGGGGCACTCGACCCATTAAACACCTCATCAGCGTATTATCCGGGCATTACCGTGGGGCGCACCGTCACCATCAAATGCAACGGGCATTTCATATATTCCGGTCTCGTTGAAGATATAAGCCTCGGTTATGACACCGGCGGCGATGCGTGGGTGACGGTGATAGCGGAGGACCAATCGAGCGAACTAGGGCTCAGGTCGCTCACTTCGGGGACTTCGTTTAGTGAACAAACCAGCGGCCCGCGAGTGTCTGCCGTGTTGGCAAACGCAAATATTGGGTATGCGGGGGCGACCAGCATCAACGCGGGCAATTCGACGGTTGCCGCGGAAACCCTGTCCGCCGATGTGAACGTCGTGCAGTATTTACAAAAAGTGTCGAACAGTGAGCAGGGCTATCTGTATGTGAATCGTTCGGGGGTAATGACGTTCGAAGATCGTTACGGGCCACTAGCCGCGGCGGCAACGGTCACGTTTTCCGATGATGGGAGCGACACCCCGTACCAGAGCATTAACCGAAACCTTGTCAGCGCCGAGTTGTTTAACCGTTTGACGGCGAACCGAACCGGTGCCAGCACAGTCACCGACGACAACACAGACAGTCAAGATTCTTACGGTATCCGGTTGTTACCGTTGGGCGAAGTCCTGGTGTTGAACGACGCCACGGTGACAAACATTCTTGATTTTTTGATGGTGCAAACCGCGTCGACTGATGTTCGTATTAACAGCCTCACCGCGGTGTTAGATACACAAAGTTCGGGGACACAAAACACCATCGCGCAACTAGAACTAGCTGACGCCGTGGATGTCGAATTTACGCCGCCCGGTGTCGCGCAGCAGGCCACAACGGGCACTTTGCAGCAGATCGGGCATGCTTTCACGGTGGGCGAAACGTGGCGCGTTACGCTAGGGATGACACCGAAAGACACAACCAGCTATTTGATACTAGATAACGCCACTTTGGGGCGTCTCGATCACAACAGTTTAGGATTCTGATATGTCATATCAGCAATGGACCACGGGGCAGGTTTTAACTTCCACGGCAATGAACCAGGTGGGCGACTCCACGGTCAATGTATTCGCTTCGTCCTCGGCGCGCGCTAGCGCGATTTCTAGCCCGACCGAAGGGATGGTTTCGTATCTATCCGACACCAACCAAATTGAGGTGTACACGGGTGCGGCATGGGCCGGAATCGGTGACATCACCGAGGTGGCCGCCGGCGCAAACATAGACGTAACCAGCGGCACCGGTCCGGTGCCTAGCGTGGCACTCGCCATTGACGCCGAAGTGAACTTCGCCGATCAGCTCGCGACACGGCCCGAAATGAAAGACTACGCCGAAACCATTAACGTGATCGGTGGCACCGGCGGAGGCACACAAGACATAGACATAACCGCCGCCAACGTTGTTACCGCGACCGTCGACACCTCGACGAACACGTTCACGTTTTCGAACCCGTCCGCTACCGGGAAGTCGTGCAGCTTCACGCTGATATTAACGAACGGGGGATCGCAAACCGTGGTCTGGCCGACCTCAGTCGATTGGCCGGGAGCGGCGGCACCAACGCTCACCGCGTCGGGTGTTGATGTTCTCACTTTTTTCACCCTTGACGCCGGAACTATTTGGTACGGCTTCGCCGCCGGGCTGGATATGGGCTAATGCCTTTAGGAGCCGCAAAGGCGGTGTTACTGGGCGCAGCCGGTGTCGCTGGTGGCCCCGACTTCTCGGGTGGCGCCCGCACCTCCGCCGGCGGTTACAACTACCAAACGTACACAGCGAGCGGCACAGTAACCTGCGATTCTGGCGGCGACGTTGATGTGATTCTCGTCGGTGGCGGCGGTGGAAGAAATCAAGACTTTTCTTTCCCGGCAAGAAATTGGATGGGCGGCGGCGGCAGCGGCGGTGTCATCTATGCGACTGGCGTCACAGTCGCCGCAGGCACATTCAGTTTAACAATCGGAGCAGGTAGCGCCGCGGAAACCAACGGCGGCTCCTCGTCGATACTTTTCGCTGGCTGGAACCTCTACGCCGGCGGCGGCGGATACGGCGGCAAAGGCAACTCGGCATGCTCGGCCGGCCAGCCGGGCGTAACTTCCACACCTTCCTCCCCTTACGTAACCGTTGGGGGTGCCGGCGGCGGCGGCGGGGTTTTGTCGGGCGCATGCGGTGGGGCTGGCGGCTCAGGTAGCGCCACTTCCACTAGTGGAACTGGTAGTGGCGGCGGCACATGGAGCACCCTCACATCAGGAAACGGCACAACTTCGAGTACCTACGCCGCTGCTGGTGGCGCTGGCGGTGGTGCTACTGCGGACAGCAACATTTTCGACGGTGGCGCAGGTTACACGTGGGTAAACAGTGTTTTGTACGGGCAAGGCGGCAACGGCGGAGGCACTAGCACAGCACCCCAAGGCGGTGTCGGCGGCGGCGCTGGATCGAGTGACATCACGATTGACGGCGGTAACGGAATCTTTATAGTCAGGTGGCCCGAATAATGAGCATCTTTGCCGAAGTAGACAAAAATAGTGTCGTCGTAAACATCGCTGTGTTTGACGACGGAGACACTCCCGCCGACTTAGGGTGGACGGGCTGGCATCAAACAACGGACGGCCCCGGTAACCAAATCGCTGGCCCCGGAGACATTTTTGTGCCGGAAGCCGACGGCTACCCGTCGGGGCTTTTCCATTCCCCGACCCCCCATAACACCTGGGTGCTAGACGACAACTACGAATGGCAACCGCCCGCGGACAAACCGTACCCAGAAGGATTTGACGACCCTGACCGTCTCTGGTGGTGGGACGACGCTATCGAAGACTGGGACGAAAGATTTCGTCCTGAGGGTTGGGTCATTCCTGACCCGCCCGAACCAGAATGACCGCAATGATTAAGCAGTGGGCGCACGCGCTCAAAACGGCGGGCCTCAACGTCGAAGCCCTCGACGGTTGGCAAATGCGCGCCGCTAGCTCTTACAGTTTCGAACCCGTCGGAATCATGTTGCATCACACCGCCAGCAACGCCCAGTCGGGAAACATGCCCACGCGTGACCTCATCATCAACGGGCGCCGAGATTTATCCGGTCCCCTCTCCCAATTTTGCATCGCCCGAGACGGCTCGATTTTGTTGGTATCTGGCAAGCGTTGCAACCATGCGGGGCGGGGCATGGCCCGCCGCATCGAACAACTCTTAGCTGATGTTGAACCGCCCGACTATGGGCAAGGACTTTACGACGCACCGAAACCGGGGGCGTATCGCTCAGGAAATAAACATTTCGTCGGTTTCGAGTGTGAAGCAAACGGCGTGGGGGAACGCTGGTCCGATGAACTAATAGAGGCAACGGTGACGGCGTGCGCGGTGCTGTGCATTTTGCACGACTGGAACCCGCTCACCCGAATTTTGATGCACCGAGAATGGACCAGCCGCAAAGTAGACCCCGACCTGCGAATACCGTGGCGGAAACTCATTAGCGACGCCGTCGAAACCGGGGGATTTGATATACCCGAGCAAGCGGCACCCCTCCCGACCCTAAAACCTCGCACGCTACGAAAAGGCGACATAGGCCCCGACGTTGCAGCAATACAAAAAGTTTTGGGTATCACCGCAGACGGCCACTATGGGCCTGTGACAGAATCCGCCGTTTTGGCGTTTCAAAAAAAACAAAGAATAGGTGCTGATGGTGTTGTGGGGCCTGTCACGTTTGCCAAACTGTTAGCGAAACAAAAGCGACCAATATTGGCAAGGTGGCCAAATGAAGTTTTATAGCAACCTCCTCGAACGGGCGGTCCTCACCGGCGTGCAAGCGTATTTAGGGATCATGGGAGCAGATCAGCTGATGTCGTTTGACATAAGTCAACAGGAAATGGCGGCGGCCGCTGGTATCGGTGCGGCGTTGTCGGTAGTGAAATCGGCGATAGCGCGCAAACTAGGTGCCGGAACCGCCGACCTGTTCGACGCGTGACCATAGAAGACGTCGCCGCACGCTCAGATGCGTGGCGAACGTCAATAGAACAAATACTTAAAAACGTTAAAGCGATAGTGGGCGCAATTATCGCGGCCGGTATCGGCGTTTGGGCGTTTTGGCCCGATAGCGAACCAGCACCAACGGCACCAATCACCGACGCCGCTTGTGTAGCGCTCCTAGGGTCGTTACAGGACGAAAGCGTGAGACAATGGTCCGAAGCCCAATGGGGCGTATTCGAAGCGTCACAACGAGCCCTGGAGTGTAAATAGTGGACGACCTCGAAAGCGACTTTAAACAAATCAAGGTAAGTCGCCTCACGTTGGGGCTGATAATGACCGTCGCAACGGTAAGCGCGGTCATAGTTTGGAACGCCGCCGCGGTGAGTAACAAAATCAACACACTGTCCGCCGACATCGAAAAAGTGCAAACCGAAATGGAAGAATACGGCGAACCAGACGGCCAAGTTTTGACGCGCTTGGATTCAATCGAACGCATGGTCGAAGGTTTCGACACTCAGGAAATAGGGAACCGTTTAACGAACCTGGACCGGGGCGTACAACTCGGCGAAGAACGATTAGACGAACTCGACGAACTTGTCGCAGAAATAAACGAGCTTCTCTATGACGGTGAAATCCGCTGGCAACTCGACGACCTGTTCTGGCGTACTGACGGCGTGATCCAGGCACTCAAAACCAGGCAATGGGGCGACGATTTTGTTAAAGAATGGTTCGGGCATAACTGGTAGTCCTTGACGCCGCCCAATAAATTTGGTGTTCTTATGTCATGCCTAGTGAAAAAACAGAATGGGAACGTTTTATAGACGTCTCCGAGAATTACACAAACGTCGTAGATGCCTTAGTGAAAGTGGCCGCTGAAATAAAGCCGGTCGCGAAAGCGGGCAAAGCAGCACAAACAATGGGCGGGTATGCGTTTCGCACCATTGACGACGTCGTGAACGCTTGCTCAGGTCCGCTGGCCCGAAACGGCCTCTTGATTGTGCCGGCCATGACGGAAACAAAATCGGAAGTGTGGAACGACAAATGGCGAAAAGAGTACGTCCGTTTTCGGTTCCGAATTATGCACGTTTCCGGAGAGTGGATAGAAACCGAAATCGTGGGCCAAGCCCTCGACAACGGCGACAAAGGGATCGGGAAAGCGACCTCATACGCGTTGAAGGAACTCCTCACCAGGATGTTTCTTATACCCACCGACGACGACACCGAAAACACGAACTATGGGGGTTGACATGTTGTTAAACAGTTTGGCGTATGTGGCGTTTCCGATTCTGGGGGCGTGGGGCATATACGACCTATCGCGCGCTTTTCATTCTCGGCGGGGGCTCTAATGGGGCAACCAACACTCTGGAATGGAATCAACCCCGAAGAAACCGGGGGCGCCTACCGTCAGGACGGCCCGGCGAACAGTCTCCAAGCCGCCAAAACCACTCGCTCAGGTAGCTGGCACGCATGGATTCTGGACACGCTTTTAACTGTGTACCCCGAAGGCTTAACGGCCCGAAACATTGCCCAACATTCTGACACGTCGGGTAAAGGGGTTTTGACACCGGAGAAAGCGAACACCCGCATAAAGGAGCTACGCGACCGCGATCTAGTGGACTTCGTCTTCGACATATACACGGGGCTACCGGTCGAAGCACCAACGACGGAGGGCAACACCGGCCGGCTACACGTTCTTACCCGCCGGGGCTACAACGAAGCGTTGTCGTTGCATGCGGACCGTATCACCAGGCTAGGACAATGAGAGAAGCCGACCTACAAGCAACCATATTGGACGCCGCCGCGTTGTTCGGGTGGATAGTGCAACACAACAGCGACAGCCGCCGCTCCCACGCCGGATGGCCCGACCTAGTGCTAGGACACCCCCACCGCTCAGAAGTCCTCATATGGGAACTCAAAACCGAGAAAGGACGCGTCACACGCGAACAAGGAATCTGGCTAACGTTGCTCGCGGAATCAGGCTATGAGGCTCGGGTGATTAGGCCAGACGATTTGGAATGGGCGATAGACCGCTTACAGCATCCGCGGCCGTGTTGGGGGAAACCAGATGCCGAAAAAGGGCGACAACGTGAATAGTGGCGACGCTCGTTTAGCTGAGGACATCGGCGAACAAACCATCACCAAACAGACACGCCAACAAGCGTTCGCGCTGGATGACGCCAAACGGTGCAAATGCCACAAACTCCTACCCGGCTACTGCCCCACTAAGTGGATGAGCAAATGAAGATTCTTAGTTTGTGCAGCGGGTATGGCGGTTTAGACATGGCCGTCGAAAACCATTTCTCAGCTAAAACCGCGTACTGGTCGGATGTTGACAAAACCGCGTGTGCCGTGATGGGCGCCCGGTTTCCTGACGCCGAACCGATAGGCGATTTGACAACACTCGATTTAACAATGCTTCACGCCGACATCATCACCGCCGGCTACCCATGCCAACCGTTTTCGCTAGCGGGGGCAAGAAATGGAACAAATGACGAACGACACTTGTGGCCCTATATCCGAAACACCGTTAGCGTTTTACGACCCCGATTCGTTGTCCTGGAGAACGTCGCAGGGCACCTTTCAATGGGAGCCGCCGCGGTCGTTGGAGACCTTGCCCACATGGGGTATAGCAGCCGTTGGGGAACTGTTCGAGCTTCCGCCGCCGGAGCGCCTCACCAACGAAAACGATGGTTTTGTGTCGCTACCAACACCGACGGCGCGGGACCGAGTGAAACGGGGCAAGAAATACGCGCACGTCATACGGCCGATGCATCTATCGGAAGCGTTCCTCCCTACGCCGACTCGGGCGACCAGCCGCGAACGGACGACATGGCCGCGCTCCGGGAACATCACCAACGCTCTATTACCAACTCCAGGGCCGCCAGATGGGGCGAATATCAAACCGCCATCGCCCGGTGGGAGTGCATCACCGGACGAATGGCACCAGAACCCACTATGGACGGCAAACTAAGTGCCGCTTTTGTGGAGTGGATGATGGGCCTCGAAAGTGGGCACGTTACCGATATTGCGTCTAGTCGACCAAAAGCGCTGGCGTGCCTCGGTAACGGTGTTGTCCCTCAACAGGGGGCACTTGCGTTGGAGCTTCTCACATGAGTGCCCAGGCGGTAGGGCATGTTTGGCGTTACGCCGAATTCGGGGGCGCAAAACTGTTAGTGCTCCTCGCCGTAGCTGACATCGCCAACGACGTCCACAACAACGAACTATGGATCGGCTCAGAGAAACTCGCAGCGAAATGCCGGATGCATCCGGGCAACGTCCGCAAGCGACTCAAAGAACTCGTCGATGACGGCTGGCTGATCGAATTAGTCACTGGCGGTGGTATGGGGAAAACCAGTCGATACCAGTTTGTCCCTGTGGATATAACCGCGCCACTTGGCGCGGAAGCAGGAAACAACCGCGTCGACGAGCGCGCAGAACCGCGTCCTACGGCGCGACATATAGAGAGAACACAAAGTGAACTCAAAACAAAAGAAGATTCTGTTAGTTGTTTCGCTGCTGGTGTTGTGGATAACGACGGCCCCAAGTACCAGCGTCACCACCCCGCCCATCAAATTGACACGAACACCTCAGGTATCGCCCGAGCCCGCGCCGCGCTCACCGACGGCGACAACAACAACAACCCAGCCAACAATCCCCCGCCCCCGGCGAATCCCTGAAGCCGTGTTAGCGCAACCGTCGGAAACCACGACAACCACGGCCGCGATTTCCACTGTCGAATTAGACCTCCGGCAAATCGTGTGTTCGAAGCCGTGGCCGTGTGAAGAAGCGATGCAGGTCGCTGAGTGTGAGAGCCAGCTAACCGCCGGCGCCATATCCCCACCGAATAGCAACGGAACACGCGATTATGGGGTCATGCAGATAAACGACGGGGCATGGGGTAGGCGAGTGTTCGGCGACCGTTGGGACAACGTCCTCGACCCACAAACAAACGTCGATATGGGTTGGCACATTTATCAGACTGCCGGCAATTCCTGGCAACCGTGGTCGTGTCGGCCATGAGAGTTATCAGCTACGGCGGCGGTGTCCAATCAACCGCTATGGTCATACTGGCCGCAACCCATAACGCAGAGTTTGAGGCAGCTTGTGGCGGCACAATAGACGCGGCTCTATTCAGCAACGTGGGCGACGATTCAGAACACCCCGCAACCCTGGACTACGTTCGAAACGTGATGCAACCGTGGGCGGCCGAACGTGGGTTCCCTGTCGAAGTACTCGAAAAGGTACGCCGCGACGGACGCAAAGAAACACTGTTACAGCACTTGTCGCGACCTGAAAGCCGATCGGTGCCTATACCTGTGAGGATGTCCAACGGGGCGCCCGGTCGCCGGCGCTGTACTGTCGACTACAAAATAAAAGTGATCCACAAATGGTTAAAAGCCAATGGCGCCAGCAAAGACAACGTGGCAACCGTAGCAATCGGGATCAGTACCGACGAGTTTCAACGCATAGGCCGAGCGAACGACGCACCGTTCGAGAAAAGGATTTATCCGTTAATCACACTCGACATGGCCCGCCACCATTGCCACAACGTCCCGAGCCAGCATGGCCTACCCGCCCCCGGAAAATCGTCATGCTACTTCTGTCCGTTTCACCGCCCGGCAACATGGTCTGAAATGCGACGGGACGAACCCGACCTATTCTGGAAATCTGTCGAACTTGAAAAGATGCTTAACGTTCGGCGAAAGAAACTAGACAAAGACAACGTGTGGTTTACACGGTTTAACAAACCACTCGACGAAGCGATCGGCGAAGCACAAACGCAGCTACCCGGATTCGAGAGCATTGAGGAAAGCGGTTGCGACTCGGGACACTGTTTCACATGATCGCGAGAATGTGTTCAGCGGCCGGGTGCCCTCAAATAATAGGCGGGGGGGGTACTTGCCCCCGGCATACCCTCCCATCGAAACCCGCACACGTTCGCTATTCCGATCCGGCGTGGCGACGATTAAGCCGGGCGGCCCGAGAAGCCCAGCCCTGGTGTTCGTTTTGTGGCTCCACGTTCGATCTCACATTGGACCACGTGGTCGCCGGAAAAGGGGCGGGGGGGTATCTCGTACTGTGTCGGTCTTGCAATTCGTCTAAAGGAACCCGCGACATTCAAGAGGCACTAGACCGCCTACAGCACCCCTCCAACCGGCCTAGGGGGTAACACCACAGACAACCACTTAAAACCCCGCAGAACGCCACACAAGCCGACTCGCGGTTTTTTTGAACGAAACCGACCCTTCCGTAC
>Ga0315333_10000523_pt1 | contig 12421 bp, 10 predicted proteins | sample M120034915metaG_FD_204521 | JGI IMG/M metagenome (GOLD analysis project Ga0315333, IMG submission 204521) | Ammonia-oxidizing marine archaeal communities from Monterey Bay, California, United States - M1 200m 34915 | ecosystem: Environmental > Aquatic > Marine > Intertidal zone | place: USA...
TATACCTCCTTGCGCTATCCCTATACTAGCACCACATAAGTTCCAGAATTTTTTCAATCCTTTTACAGGGCCAACTAACAGGTTGTCGTCAGGTGTATGGGTTATAAGTCCATTAATAACTGTGCTTATTCCAACCTCTTTAAATATAGGTACTATTTCCATACAGCGCTCTAGCCAAGGCATAAGTCTGTCAATATCTCCCTCAAAAAGCTCCCTATCAAAAGACCAATCAAGCCCATCAATAGCCCAAGGCTTTGATCCTCTAGTTTCGTAAGGACCTATTAACAACCCATTTCCTTCTTGGCGAATATAAGATGCAGCGGTAGAGTCTCTAGTTACAGGCAATTCCTTTGTTAGTTTTTCAATTTCGGGGTGATTTTCTGTTATTAAATATTGATGTTGCAAATTAACTAGTGGCACATAAGAATTTACCATTGCTGCAACCTGAGGAGAGAAACACCCAGCAGCATTTACAACATGTTGTGCAGTGACATTACCAGATTCAGTTACCACCTCATACTCTCCAGAGTTTAATATATTTATATCAATAACCCTATTAAATGTTGATATCTCAGCACCATTTTTCTTAGCTAGTTGTGCTAACTCCATTACAACGGTAGTTGGGTCTACATGGCCATCATTAGGAGTATGCAAAATACATCTAGCTCCATCAAAGTCCATAAAAGGATTAATAGATGAAGCCTCATTTTTTGATATAAAGTCCATACTACAGCCGATATGGTTTGAACGACTTATAATATTCCTAAACCATTGCTCTTCTATTTCAGAATAGCCAACTCTTAGAGATCCAGTTTTATGAAAAGAAGAAGGTAATCCAGTTTTGCTTGGCAGTATCTCATCGTAAAGTTTTATTGTGTACTCGTGAATTTTTGAAAGAGTGTGGTTGCCGTTAAAATTTGGACATAGCCCAGCGGCATGCCATGTAGAGCCACTAGTTAGATCGCCTTTTTCTATCAGCAACACATCTTTCCAGCCCTCCTCACATAAATGATACATTAGGTTAACACCTAAAGATCCACCACCAATGATTACAACTTTTGCATGTGTTTTCATATTATATTATTTCTTTATAAGGGCTCTCTGCCTAGGTCAGACCTGCTTAAAGTGATATCATACTTGTCTCTTATTTGTCTATCTATGTCATCACTTATATGACTAGGAAAATAACTTGAAAGTATGTGTTTTTTTTGTAATATTGCTTTTTCGAGAAGAATAGGCTTACCTTTATCTTTCCAGTCATTTGGGCTATCTCTATCACTTAAGTCTGGATAGATATACTCACTTTGCATGACTTTTATAGTCTCCTCAGATCCCAGATAGTGACCTAAGTTATTCAAACATACATCGCTTATAGCGTCAAAACATAAAGATTCATCACTATCATCACTAAAACCTTTGGTCATTCTCATCGATGCACCTAAAAAATCATTATCCATAATAAGGCTTTCTGGGCATGTCCCAAGCAGACTTGCATACATACCAGCAGATTCATAAATTATATTAGCGCCAGCCATAGCGGTTGCGACATGAGTGGATGCTCTTTCAGTTCCTGCTTGAAAGTCAGGAAACTTTGCATCTGTCATTCCTGCAGCGGTTCCAGTTGGCAGTTCAAAGTGATTCCCCATCTGTGCACAAGCAGCTGAAATTAAACCTTGTTCAGGAGAGCCTCCACACATTGCTCCAGTGCGTAAGTCTGAAACAAATGGCCATGTCCCAAGAATAGCCGGAGCCCCTGGCTTAATTGCGTTTACATATACTAAGCCACCCAAACATTCAGCCCAAGCTTGAGAGACAACACCAGGTAGAAGTGGAGGAGCTGTTGCACCTGCCTGTGCTGCAGATAGTAATAAAACAGGCATGCCACCCTCAACACCAACTCTAAGGCATTCAAGTGACTCTTCTGCAAATTTCATTGGGGGCACAACAAAGCAGTTACTCATACTGACAAATGGCCTTTTACGCCATTTTTTTTCACTTCCGGCAATAATATGCAGCATTTCAAGTCCGTCAATTACATGACTAGCCTCAGTAAAACTTGTGCCTATATGTTTTTGTGTGCCCATTACTGCACAATAAATAGAGTTTAAGTCTAGATCTCTTGGATCCTTGATATCTCTTAAGACACAAGTTCTTTGAAACATATGGATGTGCTCACATTTACTTGTTATTCTCGCCATATCATAAAGGTCTTTACTAAGTGATTCACGATAATCATTATTCTCTGGGTCTGCAATAAGGACAGCCGCCCCTGCAGTAGAGAAGTGTACTCTTGAGCCAGACAAATCTAAGTCATATTTTGGAGATTGTCCATGAAGTTTAAGGCTATGTTGGGCTAACTTCATGGCATTTTTAACCACATCTCTAGGCATCCTAAGCCTTCCATCATTACCCATAATAGCGCCAAACTCTACACATGTTTCTATACAGTGAGGTGTTGCATCGTTAAAGCCAATTTCTTCAAGGATACGAAAAATATTTTCTTCGATTGAGTTTACCTGTTTATCACTAAGTGGTTTATAGCTACCACCAATTTCTCCAGGAAGTACAGGCTTTTCTTTTTCAGTAAGAGGAGCAGCACGTAAAGCTATTCTTGCTTCTCTTCCGCCCGATTTTCTAAGTGTCATATCTGCCCCTCAATGTAAACCGAAAAACCTTAATTTTGCGTATTATAAATCATCTTTTGTTGAAAGAAATATATTAATTTACCAATTATTATTAGGGGTAATCTTTAGCTAAAAAATAAAAATCTGAGATGATTTTATATTCAAATACTAGGATATAAAATAACCACTAAAAAGCAGATAAAGCATAATATTAATTCAAACTATTACGGAGATTCTGAAACCTCACCAATCCTTTCGATTGCTTTAAGTTTATCACCAACATAGTACATTTTTATTTTGTCTCTTTCCCATGGGGGTATCCCATACTCTTGTAGAATCTTCTTTAGAGATTGAGAATGGGATTTATTATCGAACTTTATTCTTTGCCCTTCATGTCTGTACTTTATAGATAAGTTAGGTAAATCTTTGAGTTTTTCAAAAAATGGACATGGCATATTATTTTGTTCTTCTTTAGTATCAATAAAATACATTTTATTTTTATAACGCCTAACTTCAAATGATCCCCAGCATACAAGCGGACTAGCATCTTCTTTTGCAAAAAGAAGGCTCATTATTTGCTCCATTATTTTTTCAGATGGAGGTGTAAATTCTATAGATCTGATGTGATATCGAATTATATTTATAATTCTGTAATCATTTAATTTAGATATTTTGTCAATTTCAATACAGTTATTTAAATCTATAAGTTTTTTTGTGTTAATGTCTATCAATGCCAAATCTTCAATTAATTTTAATGCTTGAGATTGGTGCCTAGCACTTCTACTTAAAGATTTTGATATCTCGCTATAAAACTTAGAAAGCTTTGGAATAATTTCTATGCGCAAGAAGTTTCTTCTAATATCGGTATTTAGATTGCTATCATCTTCAATCCATTTGAGTTTATTGTTGGCGGCGTAATCTATTATTTGAGATTTAGATATATCTATGAATGGTCTTAATAGAGAACCTTCGTTTAGTTTTTTTTCTAATGGCATAGAAGATAATCCAGCAACACCACTACCTCTTAATAGCTGCAATAAAATGGTTTCAGCTTGATCTTCCATGTGGTGTGCAGTACAAAGTATTTCATTTTGTTTTAAATTAGAGGATAGCGACTTATATCGTTTTTTACGTGCAATTTCCTCAAAATTAGATGTATTATCAAGAAATATATCGATACTTAAATATTCAATATTCATTGATTTGCATAAATCTGAGCAAAACTTATCCCAATCGCCACAGTTATCTGACAGGTGATGATTGCAATGAATAGCTCTTATATTATTATCAAAGTTATTATGTAGATAATGAAGTAGTACGACAGAGTCTATACCGCCACTGAGCGCAACAACGATATTTGTTTTTTTATCAAGAAGTTTTTTAGATTTTATATTTACCAAACCCTAATAGTTTCTCTTGCCTTTCTTTAAGTAGTTGGCTTATCGGCATTGAAGTTGCACTCTGCAATTTTGACTTTAAAGCATTTCTTAGTAACTTTTTTGCTTTTTCTGGGTCTCGATGAATCCCTCCTAGTGGTTCTTTTATAACTGAATCAATTAAGCCTAACCTTTTTAATTGCGAACTAGTTAACTTTAATGATTCAGCTGCAATATTAGCTTTTGAGGCATCTTTATAGAGTATTGATGCACATCCTTCTGGGGATATTACTGAATAAATGCTATATTCAAACATCAACATAATATCAGCAACCCCAATAGCCAATGCTCCGCCAGACCCCCCCTCGCCGATAACTACAGATATAATAGGCGTAGATAGAGTAGACATTTCAAAAAGATTTCTTGCTATAGCTTCGCTTTGTCCGCGCTCCTCAGCTCCGATACCTGGATAAGCTCCAGGAGTATCAATGAAGGTTATAACTGGGATTGAGAATTTTTCTGCTAATTTCATTAAGCGCAATGCTTTACGATATCCTTCTGGTCTAGGCATACCAAAGTTATACTTCAATTTCTCTCTTGTAGAGGTTCCTTTTTGTTGTCCAATAAACATAACAGGTCTATCATCTAAGTGCGCTAAACCACCAACAATAGCATGATCATCTGCGAATGCACGGTCTCCATGAAGCTCAATAAAATCATCAAAAACACTATTAATGTAGTCAAGAGCGCACAACCTTTTAGGGTGTCTTGCAATTTGCGATATTTGCCAATCTGACAGAGAAGAAAAAATCTTCTTAGTTAGTGCGTTGCTTTTTGATTTTAGTGCCTCCATCTCTTTAGCAACATTTACCTTGTCGTTTATATTGCTTAAAGCTAGAATCTTTCCTTCTAACTCAGCAATTGGCTGTTCGAAATCGAGATAATCTAAATTCATATAACTAAGAAAGTATTAATTAACATAGGAACGAATTATAGCAGATAGGCTAAATTGCGCTACTAAGTTTACCGCCAAGATTGATGTTTAGTTAAAGTGTTGTTTTAAATTCAAAATGGTAGATATTTTTTAATAATTGTAGTCATTTAATATAAAATTTATTGGCAATAATGTAGATAAATAATAATATGAAAAAAGAAGTGCTAGCAGAGTTTCTCGGAACGTTTATTTTGGTTTTTGTTGGAACAGGAGCTATTGTAATTAATGAAATAACTGGAGAACTAGGCCATGTTGGTATAGCACTTACTTTTGGGTTTGTAATTGTGTCTTTGATTTATAGTTTTGGCCATATTTCTGGAGCACACTTTAACCCAGCTGTGAGCATATCATTTTGGTTAATTGGAGAGATAAAAAAACCTAAATTAATTGCTTATATCTTAGCTCAGACTGTTGCTGCAATTATTGCAAGTACAGCTCTATATTTATTAATGTTTGAAAATATTAATTCAATGGAGCAAGTTGCACATTTAGGGGCAACACTGCCTAGGGGTTCAGAAATACAGGCGTTTGGTTTTGAGTTTGTTCTTGCATTTATTTTAATGCTTGTGATAAGTGCATCAGCTGTTCATGGTAAAGCTACAAAGGATTTTGCTGGAATTGCGATCGGCTTTACTGTTGGCCTTGAATCAATGTTTGCTGGGCCTATAACAGGAGCAAGTATGAATCCTGCTAGAAGTATTGGACCAGCACTAGTAAGTGGTAATATTGAACATTTATGGCTCTATATTGTTGCTACTATTTGTGGAGCAGCGATGGCTGGTTATATTTTTGTAAAGTTTATAAAGTGCCAAGAGTTATAGGCGTATTAAGAAATTCTTATAACTATTTTGTGGGGCTATTGTGTTAAATATAATTAAATTAAACTTTGATAATATAAATTTGATAATACAAACATTATTAATAACATAAAATATATATTTATAAATTTAGTTTATTGTATTGATATAAAGGTATTTTCTGATTTTATTAATTTACATGTTTTTGATATAAAGATTTTATTTATTGGGTAAATTAAGGTATGAATTTTTTTCGAAAAATTCATATTGACGCCTGTTAAATTTTGTTGATAATTCGCATTTGAAAACACATAAAAAATATAAAGAAAAGAAGAGGAGAAAAGATGGCTAAAAGCATTATTGATGGTCTATTTGGTAAGTCGCCTATCAGACCTTTACAGCAGCACATGACCAGGGCACATTCTTGTATCAAGCAACTAAATGATATTATGATTGCAATGCAAAAGCAAGACTGGGATGCAGGCGAAAAAATCAGAACTAATATAAGTAAAAATGAACAAGAGGCTGATGTTCTTAAGAAGAAGCTAAGGATGGGGCTGCCATCAACATTCATGATGCCATTCTCAAGGAGAGATTTATTAGACCTATTATTGATTCAGGACTCTATCGCTAATATTTCTAAAGACGTTTCAGGGCTTATCTGTAACCGAAAAATGATATTCCCAAAAGAAATTTCTAAAGATGTAGTTGAACTAACAAAGTATTGTGTAAAGACTTCATCTAAGGCCCTAAAGGCTATAAACGAACTAGATGAATTATTAGAGACCGCTTTTGGCGACCGTGAGCGCAAAAGAGTGGGCAATATAATTAAAGAAATAAATAATTTAGAAAGTAAAACTGACTCTATTCAGCACAAGATTCGCAAAAAATTATTCCCATTAGAGTCGACACTACCTGCTGTAGATGTTGTTTTTTATTATCGCGCTATTGAATTACTTGGTGAGTTGGCAGATTCTGCTCAAAAAGTCGGTTCAAGGCTTGAAGTACTGCTTGCTAAATAAGGATTTGTAATGGATATTATTCTGAATCATGGCGATTTATTATTAGCTTTAGCAGTTATATTTGGACTGTTTATGGCGTGGGGTGTTGGCGCAAATGATGTCGCTAATGCAATGGGCACATCTGTTGGCTCTAAAGCAATCACTGTTAAACAGGCAATAATAATAGCAATTATTTTTGAATTTGCTGGCGCTTTTTTAGCTGGTGGCGAAGTAACCGCAACTATTCGTAAAGGTATTCTTGATTCTGCTTTATTTAGCGAAAATCCACAACTCTTAGTTTACGGAATGTTGGCCTCTCTGTTGGCAGCTGGATTTTGGCTTCTTATTGCATCATCATTGGGATGGCCAGTATCTACAACTCACTCAATAGTAGGGGCAATAGTAGGATTTGGAGCTGTTGGTGTTGGGATTGATGCTGTTGCATGGGGCAAGGTAGGTAATATAGCTATGAGCTGGATTGTTTCTCCAATACTCGCTGGAACTATAGCATTTGTATTATTTAGAAGTTTGCAAAATCTAATTATTGATACAGCAAATCCATTCGATAATGCAAAAAAATATGTGCCTTACTATATGTTTTTAGTTGGCTTTGTTATTTCTTTAGTTACTATATTCAAAGGACTAAAACATATTGGCTTGAGTTTTCCTACTGATACTAGCTATTACCTAGCTATAGGTTTTGGAGTATTAGTTGCATCTGTGGGTACAATAATTATTAGAAGAATTAATATCGACCCAGACGAAAATGAAGACTTCTACTTTACATCAATGGAGAGAGTATTTAGTGTGCTTATGGTGATAACTGCTGCTGCAATGGCTTTTGCGCACGGTTCAAATGATGTTGCAAATGCAATTGGACCACTTGCAGCTATCTATGCGGTTATAGAAAGTGGCGGAATTATTGGTTCAAAAAGTGCACTACCTATATGGATTCTTCTGATTGGCGGTGGTGGTATTGTGTTTGGTTTAATTACATATGGTCACAAGGTTATAGCTACTGTAGGTACGGGTATAACCCAGTTGACTCCTTCTCGTGGTTTCGCTGCTACGTTAGCTGCAGCCTCTACTGTCGTGATTTCTTCAGGGACCGGACTACCCGTTTCAACTACTCAGGTTTTGGTCGGAGCAGTTTTAGGTGTTGGCTTAGCTCGAGGCATGGCAGCACTCGATACTAGAGTTATAAATAAGATATTTTTATCTTGGATAATTACATTGCCAGCAGGAGCTTTAATGTCAATTTTATTTTTCTTTGCTCTTAAAGGGGCATTCAGCCCTTTATAATTAAACCTAATAAAATAATCATCTATATTGCAAGGAATAACTATGACATTAGAAGAGATTCAAACAAAACTCAAATCAGGAATTGAAAGTTCCGAGGTAACTATGGATGGCGATGGTTGTAATTGCTCTGCTCTAGTTGTTTCTCCTATATTTAATGGAATGTCTTTGCTTGAAAGACAAAAAGCGGTATTGGCTATTGTAAGTGAAGAGATAAAAAGTGGTGAGCTTCATGCTCTAAGTATCAAAGCTAGGACTCCAGAAGAGAACGCAAAATAGAAAAAATAAATGCTTTTTAATTTTTTTTTAACTATTAGAGAAGTCTTAAGTTCTGATTTGGTCCCTTAGTTTTCTAAGTAAAGACTCAGTTTCATTCCAATCTATACAGCCATCTGTAACTGAAACCCCATACTTCATGTCTTCAGATATTGGCTGGTTACCTGCAAAAAGATTGCTTTCAAGCATGATACCAACAATAGATTTATTCCCATTAGAAATTTGTTTTACAATATCTTTTGCTACCTTTCCTTGTTTGTTGTAATCTTTGCTTGAATTGCCATGGGAACAGTCAACTACAATACTTTCTTGAATATTATATTTTTTGAGTAAAGATTCACACTCCAAAACACTTTCATTAAGGTAATTTGGTTGCTTGCCACCTCTTAGAATAATATGAGCCCTTTTGTTGCCTTTGGCTTTGAATGTGGAAATTTGTCCAGTACCATTAATACCTAGAAAGCTTTGTGGAGAAGAGCAAGCTTGTATAGCGTTAACAGCAACCTCTAGATTTCCATCAGTTCCATTTTTGAAGCCAACAGCCATTGATAGTCCGCTAGACATCTCTCTATGTGTTTGGGATTCAGTAGTTCTTGCGCCTATAGCACACCAAGACACTAGGTCTGCAAGGTATTGAGGAGTTATTGGATTTAATGCTTCAGTAGCGACAGGCATTCCAAGTTCTGCAAGCCAAGATAGTAGGGATCTTGCAACAAAAAGACCTTTATCTACATTTAATGAATTATCCATATCAGGGTCACTTATTAACCCCTTCCAACCAATAGTAGTTCTAGGCTTTTCAAAATATACTCGCATAACTATGTACAAAGAATCTTCTAGTTCTTCTTGTAAGGTTTTTAATTTGTTTGCATATTCTTTTGCAGATTCAATATCATGAATTGAGCAAGGTCCAACAATAACCATTAATCTATTATCTTTTTTATCTAGAATATTGTTTATGTTATTGCGAGCTAACAATACATTTTCTTTGCCTATTTGAGATAATGGAATTTTTTGGCTAAGTTTGTCAGGCGAGGTTATAACATTCTCGCTCTCTATATTAACATTATGGATTAAATTGCTCATAAACAAGTAGTGTCATAAATAAATCCATTTAAACATAAAAAAATAAGTAATTATTATTTATGTGTGCGTCTTTTTATTATGTAATTATCCAGTCTAAAATGGAATATTAAATAATCCTTGACATAATAAATTAGTCACTCTATTATTTGATTTAAATCAACTAATTTACATTCTATAAAGGCTATTTATTAGATGTTGAGTCATGCATTTAAAATTTATTACGTATTATTAACCTACTAGGAATAATTCAGTGCAACATTACTCCGGATCTACTAAAGAAGGCACCTATTACAGTTATTTAAGTAAATCAGATGCGCAAGAAAATGTATTAATTTTCATTCATGGTGTTGGAATGAATTTAGATGTTTGGAATCAACAGTCAAAATATTTTTCAAGAGATTTTATATCTGTATCGTACGATTTTATAGGTCATGGGCGGAGCGCAATGATAAAGCAAAATGTAACTTTAGAAGATTATATAGAGCAGCTTTATGAGCTTACATCGCACCTTAATATTAATCGTTTCTCTCTAATTGGGCACTCAATGGGCTCTGTTATTGGGGTGGCTTTTGCTTTGAAATACCCAAAAATGGTAAGTTCAATAGTAGCACTTAATATGGTTTTTAATCGTCAGCAAGAACAAAGATATATTGTTTTAAATAGAGCTGAAGAGGTTCTAAGCAATAACAAGGTTACAAATATAGAAAAGACACTTAATCGTTGGTTTAAAGGCAAAACAAGTAAAACAGAACTTGAAAGTATAGAAAAAATTAGAAAATGGTTAACAAAGTTACAACCAATTGCATACGGTCAGGCATATAAAATTTTCGCACTTTCTGACAAAATATTTATTAATAGTTTGTCAAAACTAGAGATGCCAGTTATGTATCTGACTGGTGATAATGACCTCAATTCAACACCTCAGATGTCTATTGATATGGCATCTATTACTCCAAAAGGTATTGCTTCATCTATCAAAGATGAAGCCCACATGATGGCCTACATAGCAGCTGAAAAGGTTAACCCAGTGATAAGAAAGTATTTGATTGGATTGACAAGATAAATAATGCAAAATAATAAAGATTCCAGAGATTTTAGAAATGCGCTTGGCGCATTTCCTACAGGCGTTACAGTCGTAACAGCAATAGATAAGAATGGAAATCCGATAGGCTTTACCGCCAATTCTTTTACTTCTGCATCTTTAGATCCACGAATTATCTTAATATGTATCGATAAAGCTTCTATTAATTTAGATGTATTTAAAGATGGTGAAGCTTTTGCAGTTAATGTTCTTTCTGAAAGTCAGCAACAAATATCTACAACCTTTGCGACTCCTGTTGAGGACAGATTTTCTCAGATTGATTGGACGATTAGCTCTCAAGGCAGCCCTTTAATTAATAATTCAGTTGCTTGGTTTGATTGTAAAACAAAAAAAATACTAGACGCTGGTGACCACTATATTTTGCTTGGCAATGTGAAGGATTTCAATTCTGGAGCCTCAACACCTTTGGTTTTCTTAAGAGGTAATTATGTCAACTTAGCTTTAGAACAAAAAATGCTTAGATCTATGGAGAGTGGAGATAAACAAATAATGGTTGGCCTGATAATTGAATGTCAAAAGAAAATATTCTTGCTTGAGGATAAAAACAAGGATAGCCTATTATTGCCGACCTCTAATAGACTCGGCTCTTATAATGACAGTGGAAGTTTGTTAAGTGATTTAAAAATTATAGGAGTAAGTGTTCCAGAATATTACTTATTCTCTGTATTTGAAAACCAGAACGATAAGTCTACTCTTATATTTTATAGAGCAAGAATAGAAGATAGTTTTACGGCAATAAAAGGAAAATTCTTTGATTTTAATGATATTCCACTAGATAAAATTAAGGATGATGCAGTACAATCAATGCTGGAGCGCTATATAGGTGAAAGAGATTTGAATGCATTTGGAATATATGTAGGTAAAGATGATTCAGGTAAAGTCGAGCCAGGTAATAAATTATTAGATTTAGATAACGAGGGTTATTAATGAACTTTTCTTTTTTTATTCATATGGAGAGGGTTAATAAGAATCAATCAGTAAAAGATTTATACGATCAATATATTGAGCTCTGCCTTATAGCTGATAAGGGAGGATTTAGAACTATTTGGAATGGTGAACACCATGGCATGAATTTTACAATTGCACCCAACCCATTTTCAAACCTGATTGACCTGTCACATAGAACAAAAAATGTTAGTTTAGGAACTGCAACCATAGTAGCTCCTTTTTGGCACCCAATTAAGTTGGCAGAAGAGTCAGCTATGGCAGATATAATTACAAATGGAAGATTACAAATAGGCATAGCTCGTGGAGCCTATTCGTACGAATATGAGCGTTTAGGTAGTGAGGAACTGGATCCTTATAGCGCAGGTGAGGCTTTAAGAGAAATAGTGCCAGCAATACAAAAACTTTGGAAAGGCAATTATAAACACAAAGGAAAACATTGGTCTTTTCCTAAAACTACTAGTTCTCCAAAACCATACCAATCTCCGCACCCTCCGATTTGGATTGCTGCCAGAGATCCAAGTTCCCATGAATTCGCCATAAAAAACAATTGCAATGTACAAGTTACACCCTTATGGTTGGGCGATGAAGAGGTGTCATCTTTGATGGATAAATTTAATAGCGCATGTAATTCAAACTCTAATATTCCAAGACCGAAGATTATGCTACTTCGTCATACTTACGTTGCTGAAACAGAAGAAGAGATATTGCAGGCATCAAAAAATATATCAAAATTTTATTGTTATTTCGGTGCCTGGTTTAAAAACAAACTTCCAGTTAATGATGGTCTTATTAAAGAGCTAACCGAAGAAGAAATGGCAAAGATAGAGATGTATTCTCCTTATAATATGAGGAAAAATCAAATTATAGGAACCCCAGAGGAGGCTATAAATAGAATTAAGTATTGCCAAGAATTGGGGT
>Ga0315333_10000541_pt1 | contig 12226 bp, 12 predicted proteins | sample M120034915metaG_FD_204521 | JGI IMG/M metagenome (GOLD analysis project Ga0315333, IMG submission 204521) | Ammonia-oxidizing marine archaeal communities from Monterey Bay, California, United States - M1 200m 34915 | ecosystem: Environmental > Aquatic > Marine > Intertidal zone | place: USA...
ACGGGACATATGAGTTTGCCGGTTTTAAATGAAAATGATGAATTGTATGGAATAATAACTTGGTCAGATATCCATGAAGCTGCAATTAAACATGAAAGACACCTAACTGTAAATGATTATTGTGTAACTGATTTAATTACTATCACTCAACAAGAAACCTTAGCCCAGGCATTAGACTCATTAAGCTATAAAGAAATTAGTCATTTACCAGTTGTTAGTAAAACAAATAGTAACGAATTAATAGGTATTATTACAAAAGGCGACATCATAAAAGCCTATAACAGGCACAGATTAGGTAGTAAAAAGACTAGTTGGCAGGAATAATTTGAGTGAAACAAGCTTTTAATTGATTACTATAAATGCTGAATAATGTCACCAGATGATAAAGGGTCTGAAATAGCAGTTGGGAATGGTTCTTCAAACAGAAGGGCAAAGAGTTCTCCAACACTTTTTAGTCTCTTTGAGAAAGTGGTAGACATAGTTAAAAAATATTGGTGAAAAAATGGCTTGGTTCGGCGGAAAAAAAAAAGGAAAGAAAAAACCTCCAGTTCTGGAGCCTGTAGGTGTACCTGCAGTTCAGGCTGCACCTGTAGCACAACCCGTTTTGCAGCCAGTGGTTAATCAAGAGATTCCAGCAGTTCAAGCTGCACCTGTAATTCAACCCGTTGTTGAAGTAGCACCTGTCGGTGTTGCTGCAGACAATAACGTAACGGTTTCTACCGAACCAGTTCCAGCTGCCGCACCTGGAGCAGTAGGATGGGCAAAGAAGAGTGTAAAACCATTAATGGATATTCACAAACGATTAGATCATATGATGGATTCAAAAGGGAAAAGTCTAGAAGACAGGTACAAAGACCGATTCGGAGATAAATTACCTGAATCAGTTACAACTGACTCTGCTCGTAAAAAATACAATGAAAATAAAGCTGAGGATAGCAATAAACCAAATATTGTCTTTAAACCAAGATCTAAACTTAAACTCACTCCAAAAAATAAAAGTAAAGCGATAACTGAAAAGAAAGTCAAAACAGAAGTTAAAACTGAAACAAAAGATGATAAGAAAGGTATCGGAAGTAAAATCGGAGGAGGAATTAAGGCAGGTGGTGCTAAAACTAAATCTGCAATTGGAAGTGCTGGTGCAGCAGTTGGGCGTGGTGCTGGTGCTGTAAAATCTGGTGTTGGACGTGGAGCTGGAGCTGTAAAATCTGGAATTGGACGTGGAGCATCCCGATTTATGGGATTATTCCGAAAAAGTGAAACCGAAGATATATCTGCTAAGAAAAATAAAAAAGATTACAGTTCAATGAAATTACCTGAATTAAAAGCTGAATTAAAGAAAAAAGGTCTAAAAACTTCAGGTAAAAAAGCTGAATTAATTAAAAGATTGAAATAATCTAACGATGAGTGATTATACTCACTATATCCTGATCTTTAACATTATGATTTAAACCTACAGTTTGACCTGGGAATTTTGCAGAGGGGCCCCAAACCTGTGAATAACGGAACTTACGTTTAAAATCGCGGTGTAAGCGTTGGCATATTTCAGTAATAGTAGTCCCTCTTCTAACTACCATTGGTTCCTTAAGGTCTGCTTTTTCACCTTGAGGCTTCATAAATATAGATATGAAATCCAGTGAATTATAAATCTGTTTTTTCAATTCTTTAATTCCTTTTTTTAAAGGTGCAGCCACTTCAATTACTTTCTTTTTACCACACATATTTTTGACTACAGATAATTGTTCTTTTTCAATCATATCTACCTTCGTAATAACATCAAAAGAAGGTACGTAAACTCTAGTTTTAGCTAAAATATCAACTAAGTCATCGATTGTAATTCTTTCTCTTAATACAACTTGAGCATTTACTATTCCATATTCCCGAACAATTGTCTTGATTGCTTCTTCCTCAAGCTCCTGAACAATCGTAGAAATAACCTCAATACCTCCAATACCTGTTTTTGAAACACTACCGTTAGGAGGACGACTATTGAGGCGAACGCCGGAATCAAATAATTCTTTGAGAATAACATGTGGAGCAGGATCTACAGCATCAACTACATGTATTATTAAATCTGCTGAACGTATAACTGAAAGAACTTCTTTACCACGGCCTGCACCTCTTGCAGCACCTTCAATTAAACCAGGTAAATCTAAAATTTGAATATTAGCATCTTTATACTTCAAAACTCCAGGAACTACATCCAAAGTTGTGAATGCATATGAACCTGTCTCACTATCAGCATCCGTAAGACAATTCAATAAAGTAGATTTACCAACACTAGGTAAGCCAACTAAAGCAACGGTCGCATCTCCTGCTTTACGGACCCCATATCCACTTCCTCTAGGTCCCGAAGAACTAACAACGACTTCTTCTCTTAATTGTGCTAATTTAGCTTTCAATTTACCTATATGATGCTGTGTAGCTTTATTGTACTTTGTATTCCCGATTTCTTCCTCGATTTCCGAAATCTTATCTGTAAGAGACACAAAGCTTCAGGTTTAAGGGGGGATTAAACGTATTGAGTTGACATCAACTATAATATTACACCACTATTTCCTCTAATATGGTATATCCTTGGAGCAATAAGGCAAAAGAAGAAGATACGGTTAAAGAAGAAGTTACTGAAAAAGAAGAAGTTATTATTGAAGAAGAACCAACTATAGTAAATGATGAAGATATTATTGAAGATACCGAAAAAGAAGAAGAAACTATAGTTTGGGATAATGATGACCCTAGAGCAATTTTACTAAATATTCTAAAACTTGAAGGATACAAAATGGATTCAGGAGAATTATTTAATGCATATAGAGAAGCCTCTAAAGAATCTGATAATTCTATAGTTATGGAATCATTTAAGAAGGGATTGGACCAACTTTCAGAACTTGGAAAAATAAGATCGGATAGTAATGGAAACATAATGACTATTCAAGATTTTAATAGAGAAAAATCACAACAAACTGATGATGAAGAAGACTCTGAGAAAGAGACTGAAGTAAAAGAAGAAAATGAAAAAGACACAGATAATAATCTTGAAGAAAATAATGAAAGAAGTAATGATGACTTAGAATCTATTATTCAATTAAAAGAAGAAACTGATTCATGGTTAATTGAAAAACTGAAGAACAATAAATCTAATAATAATGAAGCTGACTTGAGAGAAGAAGTTAAAGAACTTAAAGACAGAATAGAAAAATTAGAAAGTGTAATAAAAAACATTACAAAAGCATTTGAATAATGGTAGTTAAAGAGAAAAAAGGAAGGAAAAGATATATTCTTTTTAAACATTCAAATAAAGGTCCAAAAATTAATTTAAATAATTTTTTCAGAAAGAAAATAGGTAATTTAGAATCTAAAATAAAATGTAAATTGATTGAGGCTGATACTGAAAATGGAATTGTTAGAGTTGATCATAAATTATTAAAAAAATCAATAGATATTATGAATAATGAAAGTGAAATCCTTAACATAGTCACTATAAAAACAAGTGGAACCATTAAGGGCCTAAAAAAATCTTAGAGGAACCATTAATTATGGGACTAGCACTGAATAGTCAATGGTTGATGAAAATGATTCAGAAGGATGGGAAGAAACCCAATATGAATCCCTAGACTGGGGAGGGGATGAAAATAGTGAAAGTAATTCTGTTTCATTATATCCAGCTACCAGTAAACCTTCTCAGGCAGCTATTGCCTTACTTATCGCAGGATTTATCTTATTAGGTACAGCTACAACAATGAACGGAATTTTGAGTGACAGTGAGAAAATACAAGGAGTGACTATCAAATATAATGAAGTCATGGGTGAGATGGGTATTCAAGTCGATCAAGAAGACAATGAAATTGATGAATCCTTTGTGCGCCAAGTTTTGAAATTTGGCATGTTCTGGGAATTAATATGTGCAATTCTTACGTTTGTTGCAAGTGCATTATTAATGATGAGGCAGAATTATAATATTGTCTTAATTGGATGTGCAGCAGCAATTATTGGTCTTGGAGGATTATTATTATCTACTCTTTTTGGAGCAATTGCATTATATCTAACTTTTCAAAGCAAACCAGAATTTGGCATAAATGATCAAGATGAGAGCTGGTGAGGTTGTTATCAGAACTATTAGATTATCTAAAAATTAAAGAGTTATATCCTCCACAAAAAGAAGCTATTACTTTTGTTGAAAAAGGCGAGTCGGTATTGATGTCTGTACCTACTGCAGCAGGAAAAACATTAGTCGCATACGCTGCTTTAATAAGGGCTGTAAAAGCGAAGAAAAAAGGAATCTATCTTGTACCCTTACGTGCGCTGGCATGGGAAAAAGTTAACGAATTAAAAGACATTTGCAAAAATATTTTAGATGGTGCAAAAATTGGAGTTTCTGTTGGAGACTATGACAAAGCCAGAGGATTATCAAAATATGATATTATCGTTTCAACTTCTGAAAGGGCTGATTCTTTAATCAGGCATAATCCATCTTGGCTATCTGAAGTAGAATGCTTAGTTTCTGATGAAATACATTTGCTAAATGATTCTGGAAGAGGTCCTACTCTAGAAGTAACACTGTCAAAATTTAGAGAGATAAACCCAAACATACAAATTATAGGACTCTCTGCAACAGTTTCAAATTCAAGAGAAATAGCTGACTGGCTAGATGCAAGGTTAGTTGAAAGTGATTTTAGACCAGTACCTCTCAGAAAAGGAATATCGCTCGACGGAACAGTTGAATGGGAAGATGGCGAAAAAAAATATATGGGACTGGAGGGTGTTGAAGGAATTGCAATTGATAATCTGCCTGAACAATGTTTAGTCTTTGTCGGAACTCGAAGATCGGCAGAAGCCCAAGCAAAGAAATTGAGTAGAATGATAGGAGGGAAATTGAATGCAGAACAAAGAAAGGAATTAGAAGTATTTGCTGATAAAATACAAAAAAATGCAGATGAAATTACATCGGTTGATTCTAATCTATCTAAATTAATTGCAAACGGTGTAGCATACCATCATGCTGGATTAACAAATAGACAAAGACTGTTAATTGAAACTGCGTTTAAAGAAAAATCACTGAAAGCATTATGTGCAACACCAACATTAGCTGCAGGCGTAAATTTACCTGCTAGAAGAGTTATTATCAGAGATTTAAGTCGTTGGGATTCTTCTTTTCAATCAAACCAACCATTACCTGTTTTAGAAGTTCAGCAGATGTTAGGAAGAGCTGGAAGACCGGGATTTGATGTTGATGGACAAGGTGTACTAATTGCTAAAAAAAGAGACCAAATCGAAACTTTTACAGAAAGATATTTTGAGGGTGAAACTGAACCTGTAATCTCTAGATTGGGCAGTGAACCTGCACTAAGAACTCATCTTTTGTCATTAATTACTTCAGGAACTATAGATACAAGAGAAGGCTTACATAAGTTCCTTGAAAAGACACTGTTTGGAGCTCAGGGTGAACTCTGGAGAACTCAACATAGATTAAACAAAGTTCTTGATTTTTTAGATGAAGAGAAATTAATAGAGATTAAAGGAAAAACTGATAATGAATTCCAACCGGCTAATGAAGTAATGGAAGAAAAATTGAAACCTACGCCTTTTGGAAGAAAAGTATCACAATTATACATAGATCCTCTATCAGGAGTCATAATTAGAAATGCATTAGAATCTGGTATTAAGGCAAACTCACTTGGATTATTGCACGCACTTGCAAGAACTCCTGATATCTATTCATTATATGTTAGAAAAAATGAGATGGAAACATACCTAACACATCTTATGCAAATGGAAGGTGATCTAATGCTACCTCCACCCGTTGAACATATGGAATTAGAATTTTATTTATGGGACTTAAAAACAGCCCTACTGATAATGGACTGGATTGAAGAAACACCTGAAGAACATTTACTAAAACGCTATTCTACAACTCCTGGAGATATTAGAGCTAAAGTAGAAACTGCTGAATGGATACTTTATGCCATGAGTGAATTAGCTGAACTATTATCGCCCTCGAATACTAAAATGATTACAGAATTGAGAATTCGAGTAAATAATGGTGTTCGAAAAGAATTACTACCTTTACTTGAAATTGATTCAGTAGGACGGGTTAGAGCCAGATCGTTGTTTAATGCTGGATTCACAAGTCAAAGTTCAATCAGAGATGCAAGACCTTCTGAGTTAAGCAATATTTCGGGTATTGGAGCAAAGTTAGCTGAAAAACTAGCAGGAAGAAAAGATTCTGAGCAACTTCGGTTTGAGTTAGGCTAATTAACAGCACCCTTCTGGACATAAAATGGTTAGATTTGTCAAGGACCAACCAGATGCATACATTTACAGTAGCTTTGGTTCTCGAATGTTTGTAGCAGGATTTCTATTAACCTTAATTTTTATTTCAGAAGCAATTGCCGTCTACATGTTCAGTGATGTTATTCTTGACACTGCCGGATCTAAAGTCGGTTTTCTAATGAAAGTTCCTCTAATTAGTATGGCATTAACTGGAATAATTTACATTACAACTATGTTTATGCCAATTATTGGAGCTACCACCTTAGTTTCATTATTAGTTCTCAAACGAACTTATAAAAAATTAGAAAAATTAAACGTTGATAGTAGAAATTCTCTAACCCTAATTATGCTCGCAAGACTTGTTTTTATTGGGGCCGGATTAGCAACCTATGCTCCTTTGTTTATGATATTTGAGGCTATGATAAATAAAACAACTCCCGTTAGTACCATAAATTATTTTCAAACTCAATATATGAGCCTATTTTTCACTCTTTTGGGTATTGGTTTATTCCTAACTTTACTTTCTCCAATTGTACAACTTTATGGAAGAACAAAGAGTCGTTCACTTTTATTTTCAGGATTCCTTGCCTTTTTATTGTGTTCTATCATTATTTATCTAGGTAATGGAGATTGGAATATATCTATTTTTAAACTAAGCGAAAGTAGCGAATTTAAAAGCTCATTTGCGACTGCAATGGGTACTGTTGGTATATGTATTTTAATTATTTTTTGGATTATCTCAAGTAGTGCGAAATCTATACTAAAATATCAGAAATTGCACTTCACTATGAAATTAGGTGAATAATGGAATCTTGGGCTGAAAAATATAGGCCAAATAGTCTTTCGGACATCATAGGCAACACAAAAACAATTAGTCAATTACAAAACTGGGCTAGTTCTTGGGGTGAAAAAATGACTAAAAAAGGAGTTATCTTGTCAGGACCTCCTGGCTGTGGTAAAACTTCTGCTGCAATTGCCTTAGCTAATGATATGGGGTGGGAATTAATTGAACTAAATGCTTCAGATGCACGTTCAGGAAATGTAATTGAAGGCACTGCACTGAGGGCTGGATTGTTTCAAACTTTTGGAGTAAATGGCCTTTCAGATAGAAATTTAATATTATTAGATGAAGCTGATAATTTATACGAAAGAGCTCAGCAATCTAAAAATAAAACAAAGAATTATAGTGATAGAGGTGGTAAAAAAGCAATTTCTAAAACATTAGAAATGACAAAACAACCAGTAATAATTACTGTAAATGATTTGTATAATCTAACCAAAGGTACTGGTGCTAAAATTAAGAGACTAGCACTTACTTTGAAATTTCAACGACCTTCTGCAGTCTCAGTCTCAATGGTTTTAAACAAGGTTTGTGAAAAAGAGAATTTGAAGATAGATGAAGAAACAATTAGATCAATGGCTGAAGCTGCTAAAGGAGACTTAAGAGGTGCAATCAATGACTTGCAATCTATATCAGAAGGCAATAAAGTAATAGACAAAGAAGATTATGAAAAATTAGATTCAAGGGACAGAGAAAGTGAAATGTTTGATGCTCTGAATATAATTTTTAACAGTGATAATTATGAAGAACCACGAAAAGCTATATTCGATTTGCATGAACAACCAAGAGATGTCTCTACATGGATTAGTGATAATATCCCTATAGTATACAAGCATCCTAATGATATTGAAAGGGCGTATGAAAGAGTAGCATATGCTGATTTACTATTAGCTCGGGTTTCTAAAACGCAAAACTATGGACTTTGGGGTTATGCTTCAGAAATGATGTCAAGTGGTGTAGCTCTAGCAAAATCTCATCCAACAAGTGGAAGACGTTTACAATTTCCATCATGGATTCGAAAAATGGGTGCTAGTCGCTTTAAACGTGCATACCGAAATTCCCTAGCTAAAAAAATTGGTGGAGTAACACATTTATCAATTAAGGAATCTAAAATGGAACAATTAGCAGTTATTTCTGCAGTTTGCAAAAGTGATATATCTAAGGCTGCAAAAATCACCGGTAAAATGGATTTAAATGAAAATGAGTTAGCTATTTTAATGGATCTTGAGAAAAAAGATAAAAAAATCTCTTTGATTATGGAAGAATCACAGCAATACAGACAAGAAAGGGACGTAGTAACATTAGATTATCGAGCCCTAGAAATTGAAGAAAAAGAAGAAGATGAACCTACAAAAATAACTCCAAAAAATGATAGTAAGCAAAAAAGTCTATTCGAATTCTAACTGTAACTTCTGTTGATCTGAAACTCCTAAACGACTTGCTGCTACACCTAGAAGACGTATTGGTTTTCCTGGCTTCCAATTTTCATAAAGTAAAGATTTGGCTACTTTATAGATGTCTTCGGATTTATTTATTTCACCAGAGACTGTTCTTTGACGCGTGATTGTTTTGAAATCAGGCCAACGCAACTTGATTGTTATTGTACGTGCTGAGCGTCCCATTTGACCTATACTTTCGGAAACTTCTTTACATAATTCTTGTAATGCTAACTCTACCTTTTTCGCATCTTTGATATCTACATCAAAAGTAGTCTCCGTTCCTTGTTGCTTAGCTATCCAAGGTGAGGGATCAACTGGTCGATTATCAATTCCTTTTGATTTGTTTTTCAAATTGACTGAATATTGGCCAAATATCGGCTGTAATTTCTGAATATCTATAGAAACTAGATCTGAGCATATTTGAATACCTAGGCCATTCAAAATAGATGCAGTTTTAGGGCCAATACCATAAATCTTACGAATTTTTAAAGGAGCTAAGAATTTCGATTCATTACCAGGTTCAACAATAGTAAATCCCTCGGGCTTATCGAAATCAGAAGCTATTTTGGCTACTAATTTTGATGTTGCGAGTCCTGCTGAAGCTGGTAAATTGGTTTCAGTCTTTATTCTTTTTAAAATGGTTTGAACTAAAGCTGCCGGATTTTTCTGAAGTGATAAATCTACAAAAGCTTCATCGACACTCATTCTCTCAAGTGTACCATATCTAGATAGAATTTCCATAACTTTGGCTGAAGAAGAACGAATTAAAGGTCTATTAGATGAAACTAACTTCAGATTGGGACACAACTTTCGAGCTTTACTAGAAGCCATAGCCGAACGCACTCCTTCTTCACGAGCCTCGTAAGAAGCTGAAGCAATAACTCCTCTTTGGCCTGGCCTACCTCCAACAGCTAAAGGTATTCCATAATCTTCAGGATGCTCTAGAATATGTACATTCACAAAGAAAGCATCCATATCTAGATGCAAAATTGCTCGCGGCCATTCTATTCTTTCCACATCTCCCTAAGGAGGGGAGGAATTACTTTTAATCCCGAAGCTCTGAGCTAAATAATGGAAATTGACCCTTGGGCAAGTAAAGGTGTTAAAAATTACAAAGAAATTTGTGATAAGTTTGGTCTTGATATGATAGATCATACGAAACTACCAAATCCAACTCACTTACACAGAAGAGGAATAATTTTTGCACATCGTGATTTAGATAATGTTCTTAATGCAAGAAAAGCAGGACGACCCTTTGGTGTTCTATCAGGATTAATGCCATCAGGACAAATTCATTTGGGTCACAAAATGGTTATTGATCAAGCTAAATGGTTTCAAGAGCTTGGAGGGGATGTTACCATAACTGTAGCTGACTTAGAAGCTCATGCGACAAGAGGATTAAGTCTTGAAAAATGTAGAAAATATGCCATTGATGAATATATTTCTAATTATGCTGGAATGGGATTAGATCCTGATAAAACATCAATTTACTTTCAATCAGAAAGACCAATTGTTCAAAAATTAGGTTTTACTTTGGGAACAAAAACTAATCTATCAGAAATGGAAGCAATTTATGGTTTTTCAGGTAAGACAAGTTTAGCACATGTGCAATCACCATTAGTCCAAGCTGGTGATATTGTGCATCCCCAAATGGATGAGTATGGTGGATTAAGGCCAATTGTAGTTCCAGTAGGTATTGATCAAGACCCGCATATCCGATTAACAAGAGGAATGGTATCGAAAACTAATTGGTTTAATGTAAATCAAAATAAGAATGGTAACTTGACTATTGGATTATCAATCCAGGATAATAACCAAGAAATAATGGGAATGAAAAATGACGGTGGTGTCGATAGAAATCAGAGAAAAAATATTATTGATAAAGCTATTAGTGCAATTAATAAAGCAGGTTTCAACCAAATTAATTCAAACCCAAAACATGGTACTATTGATATCAAAGATGCCATCGCTGAAAATCAAAATGATATTCAATATCAATTATTAAATCTTGAAAGACAACTAGGAGGTATGGGATTGATGCAACCATCTTCAACATATCACCAATTTGCAGTTGGTATGACTGGAGGGAAAATGAGCTCAAGTCAACCTGAAACCACAATTTTCTTAAATGATTCAATGAAGAGTATTGAAAAGAAAATTAAGTCATCATTTTCAGGTGGTCAAGGCACTGTTGAAGAGCACCGAGCAAAAGGTGGAAATCCAGATATAGATGTTGCATATCAATATCTTCGTTATTTCTTTGAAGAAGACGATAACAAGTTAGAAAAAATCAGAGAAGATTATGTGTCTGGAAAACTTCTTACTGGTGAAATTAAATCAATTTGTATTGAAAAAGCATCTGAATGGATGAAAAACCATCATGAACTAAAAGACCAAAATCAGCATTTGATTAAAGATTTTTTAAAGTAGAAATATTAGCTACTTCACGGTCTAATATTGCTGGCATTGTTTTAATCAATAATTTCTGCATTTGTTGAATAGAAATTTCATAACCGAACTTTGACAAAGAAGTGTGTTTTCCAATTGGTAAGCCACAACCCTCTACTGACTCAATTCTATTATTTGGTGTACTCAAATTTATGTCAAAACCATGCCTAGAAACCCATTTACTAAAGGCTAATCCAATACTTGCAATTTTATAGTCATTGAACCAAACCCCTTGCATTGCATCGTTACGAACCCCAGTAATACTAACTAACGATAGTGAAGACAGAATCCAGTCTTCAATTTTTGTTATTACTCCTCGAACTGATTCCTCTTTCCACTTGAATATAGGATAGCCAACTAGCTGTCCAGGTCCATGCCAAGTCAAACCACCACCCCTGTCCACATTAGATGAAGCAAAACCTTCTGGGGCTTGAATATTGTCAAGCATTCCTCTTCTACCAACCGTTACAATCTCAGGATGTTCCACAAAAATTAAAGTATCTCTAATTTCATCTTTAATTCTTTTCTCTTGAAGTTGAATCATTAACTGGTCAATTTCACCATGAGATGAATTACCTGCTTGAATTATATCGGTTGGAATCACTTTGAAATATGGATTGCATGACCCAATCCAGCAAGTGCAGACTCTGCGAAAGCTTCTGTTAAAGTAGGATGTACATGAATAGTACCTGCAATATCATCTAACCGAGCACCCATCTCTATTGCAAGCGCAAATTCTCCAGATAATTCAGAAACATGTGAACCAACGGCGTGTATGCCTACTATTACTTGATTATCTGCTCGGGCTGTAATTCTTACAAAACCCCCGTCCGAACCAGCATCCATAGCTAATGCCCTTCCACTGGCTGCAAATGGGAATTTACCAACTATTGTTTCTATTTCTTCATCTTTAGCCTCATCGGGAGTTAAGCCAACACCAACAATTTCAGGATCTGTAAAGCAAACTGCTGCAATTGAAACTGGATCAAAAGCCCTCTTATGATCGGCTATAATTTCAGCTACCATTTCACCTTGAGCTGATGCTTTGTGAGCAAGCATAGGTTCGCCTACTATATCTCCAATAGCCCATACATTCTTCATTGATGTACGACATTGATTATCTACTTTTACAAAGGGACCTTCCATATCAACGGCCATCTTCTCTAAACCCCAACCTTGTGTATTGGGTTTCCGACCAACGGTAACAAGAACCTTATCTGCCTTAATCTTATGA
>Ga0315333_10000542_pt1 | contig 12218 bp, 8 predicted proteins | sample M120034915metaG_FD_204521 | JGI IMG/M metagenome (GOLD analysis project Ga0315333, IMG submission 204521) | Ammonia-oxidizing marine archaeal communities from Monterey Bay, California, United States - M1 200m 34915 | ecosystem: Environmental > Aquatic > Marine > Intertidal zone | place: USA...
GAATTTGAACTTTTGCAGGAAGCAGGTTTTCACCCCCTGGAGGTCATTCGCTCAGCCACACTGATTGGAGCAGAAGAACTACAGATGGATAATGATATCGGGAGTCTGCAGGTAGGCAAGAAGGCAGATCTTGTCATCGTCGACGAAAATCCCCTGCACAATTTCAAAGTGCTCTATGGTACCGGCGCGGTAAAACTAAACGAAGAAACTGGCGATGTTGAGCGAGTCGGCGGCGTACGCTGGACTATTAAAGATGGAATAATCTACGATGCTTTTCAATTACGAGCAGATATACGCGCCATGGTGAGGGCATCGAAGATCGAGGCGGGAATATCGCTCGATAAACCGCTCTCCATATCCAATGTGCCGCCAGATAGTTTGTGAGACTCCGAATTTCTTTATGACTCGACAAAGGTCATGCAGGTGCGACTATGCTCAAATATGGCAATTAGTTGCCACAAAATATAAGCTTGAATTACCTGCTACAGACCGCCGTGTACTGCTCAGGATATCAACTAAATGCAAAGGACTATAACCATAAAAATCCTCCTCAACACAACCCTCCTTTTGTTTCTTCTGCTTATTGGATTTCCAGGGGCTGTGAGTGGACAGGATGAGGTGGATTTTAGAGAAACCAAGCGATTAGCAGAACGAGGACTTGCATTCGCACAAGTCAATCTGGGACTTATGTATGATCTTGGGGAAGGTGTTCCTGAAAATAAAATGGAAGCGACTAGATGGTATCGGTTAGCAGCGGAACAAGGATATGCGAGCGGCCAGTATAATCTAGGACTTATGTACGACCTTGGAGAAGGTGTTCCTGAGAATGATGCAGAAGCGGTTAAGTGGTATGGGTTAGCAGCGGAACAAGGAAATGCACTCGCCCAGACCAATCTGGGACTTATGTACCACAATGGAGAAGGTGTTCCTGAGAATGATGCAGAAGCGGTTAGGTGGTATCGGTTAGCAGCCGAACAAGGAAATGCACTCGCCCAGACCAATCTGGGACTTATGTACCGCAACGGAGAAAGTGTCCCTAAGAATGATGCAGAAGCCGCTAGGTGGTATCGGTTAGCAGCCGAACAAGGATATGCAAGCGGCCAGTACAATCTGGGGCTTATGTACGACCTTGGAGAAGGTGTTCCTAGCAATGAAGCAGAAGCCGTTAGGTGGTATCGGTTAGCAGCGGAACAAGGATATGCACTCGCCCAGACCAATCTGGGACTTATGTACGCCACTGGAGAAGGCGTTCCGCAAAACAATGCTAGAGCTTATATGTGGTGGTCAGTAGCAGCGGCACAAGGAAATGAAAGCGCGAGAGGCAATAGAGATATAGTTGCCGATAGACTTGCCCCCGACCAACTCGCACGAGGGCAAGACATGGCTACAAGGTGTTTTGAATCTGACTATCAGGATTGTGAGTGAAGTTTGTCTAACCTTTGTATAGAATTTAGTAATAAAACTAAGGCCTTTTTGAGGATTCTCATTAATTGCAATATGCTGTATTAGCACCTGCTATCAAATACTAAGATTGCCACTTTGGGGGTGCCCCTACTTAGTCTATTTGGTTTCATCTCGGACTATTACATACTGTTGTCGAGATGCGGATTGGCACCTTAATGCTTGTTCCTGGGAATTACGGCTAACGAAGGCACAAGTAGTTAATTAAGGCATCTATGGCTTTATCAATTGATGATTTCCCTACCGACAATCATGGCTGGAGCGAGCTTTTATCAGCACGGAATGAGCCTAGCCATTTGCAAGGTAATCTTCGTGTATCGTGGACCATAGTCGGGGCAGGATTTACCGGGCTAGCGTGCGCGCGACGTTTGGCAGAATTGCACCCAAACGATAGAATTATCCTCTTAGACGCTCGCCTTGTGGGTCAGGGAGCATCTGGTCGCAACTCTGGTTTCGTTGTTGCCGTTAGCCATTTCCCTGGACCGTATAGATCGCAGCAACAAGAGAATTATGCTCGGGTGAACCGTATCAACCGAGCAGGTGTCGAGATATTGAGTCACCAAATCAAAATGCTGTCGATTGATTGCCAGTGGGATGATAGAGGTTTTTATCATGCTGCTGCCGACACAAAATCCATCAATGAGCGCAAGAACTTTCTCGAATATTTGAATGCCCTGGAAGTTGCTCACACCCCTCTCAATGAAGAAGACATGGGAAGCCGTCTCGGATCAGCTTTATATAGGGCCGGGGTGCACGTGCATTGCGGCGCCCTTGTGCAACCTGCGGCTTTGGTGCGCGGACTTGCAGCCAAGTTACCAAACAACGTACGGTTGATAGAGCAGTGCCCTGTATTAAAGGTCGAGGAAGGGAGCCCTATTAAACTCAGCTTAAGTCAGGGTGAAATAAAAACGGATAAACTTGTTTTGGCGACAAATTACGAAGCATGCAAACTTGGATTTTTATCCAGGCGCTTAATAGCCAGTACCTTGTCAGGAAGTTTTACGCGTAGGTTAGACTCACAAGAATTATCCACCCTTGGGAATCTTAAGGAATGGGGCGTCCTCTCTCTGCATGGTGGTGGCGCTACGATACGGCTAACTTCAGAAGGACGCATATCCCTGCGGAATACTGCAGAATATAGCGGTGGCACTTTACTCTCCAAGCAAAGATTAGAGCGCCGCCAAGCCATTCACCGCGCCAGTTTTGAAAAACGCTTTCCGCAACTGGCTCATGTACCTTTTGAATATGCTTGGTCCGGAGTGGAAGGTATTAGCCGCAATAACACTAATTTTTTCGGGCAGCAAAAGGAGAAAATATATCTTGCCGGCGGTTACAACGGGTCGGGTGTAAGCAAAGGCAGCGCATTTGGGCATTCACTCGCTGAATATGCGAGCGGCGGCCAGTCTTCCTTAATTACTGACTGTCTCGCATCAGCACCGGCCAAATGGATACCGCCAAGGCCATTTTTGGATATCGGCGCCATTTTCGCTGTTAGATCCCGATTTCGTGGCGTAGGACTAGATCGCTAAACACATTACAGTTTCTTAAGAGCAAACAAACCACCAACCATCAAAAACAAACCTAACCCCAATGCCCAAAGGCTACCAGTTATTCCAGCGAAAACATAAGCCACTATGCTGCAGGCACCATTAAACACCGCGTAGGGGAATTGCGTTTTAAAATGATTCATTTGGGTACAACCTGCGCCGGTAGCTGAAAGAATAGTTGTATCTGAAATCGGGGAGCAATGATCTCCGAATAGACCACCCGATAATACCGCTCCAATAGCCAAATACATTGGTACATCAAACTGGTGGGCTATAGGGACCATCAGTGGTATTAAAATGGCATATGTGCCCCATGAAGAACCTGTTGAGAACGAGATTATACTGCCCACTAGAAACGCTGTTGCTGGGATCAGGTAAGCTGACAATCTGCCATCTATCAATACTGATATATAGGCAGGAGCGCCTAGGTCTTTACCAATGGCACCCAATGACCACGCAAGAACAAGAATAATAAGAACAGTGACCACCTTACTCATACTTTCCAAATAAAGTAAAAAACCGTTAGCTAAAGAACGTACACCGTAATGACTCATCAGCACCATCAAAACCAAGGCGGCACAGATATAACCTGTCGATAACGAAGCTCTAAAAGCATTAGATGGCATATTTGCCATATCCATAGGAAAGCCTTGGGGAACTAGCAGAGAGAACATAATGACCAACATGATTGACAGAGGTAGCCAGACCATAATTGGCTTAGCTTTTTGCTTGGCGTTATCTGGAACAATCTCCACTTCTAGCGCTCCGGTGCTTTCAATGACAACACCATTAGCACAATCCGCTTCTGCTTTTTTCATCGGACCAAAATCAGCTTTTGCCATAACCACAATAGGAACCATGACCACAGCCATGATGGAGTAAAACTGAAATGGCATCGCTTTTATATAAGATAAAAAAGCGCTTTCGTCGATTCCCAAACTTTCATATTCTTGCGCTATAAGTCCTTGTGAATACAGTCCCCAGCCAATAAAAGGTATTAGAACAGCCACGGGTGATGCCGTTGAGTCAATAATCCATGCTAGCTTTACCCGAGATATTTTCAGACCATCGGTAATCGGTCGAAATAAAGGCCCGACGATAAGGGGCGTGCCGGAGTCCGTAAAAAACAACAGTGACCCACTTGTCCATGCGGCGGTCTGCGCCTTGCCCTTGCTGGTAATAAATTTAGTCATCATGCCTGCGAATGCAGCAGCTCCACCTGACTTTTCCATTAGACCCACAAGACCTGCTACAAAAATCATTAGCATTAAAATACCCACATTAGCGCTATTGGAGGCTTGAGCTATTAAGTATTTATCAATCATGAGACTCATGCCTGTGAATGGATTCGGTCCATTAAGGAGGAGTACCCCTGAGAATACGCCAAGAAATAAACCTAGAATGACATTGCGCGACCAGATCGATAGGATCAGAGTGATGATTACCGGAATGAGTGAATAAAAGCCTGGCTCTGACATAAAACCTCCAACAACTGCTATATATACCTGCTTGGTTCCATCTCGGACTATTACATACTATTCTGGACAAAAGTAAGAGCCAAATCTGAAACCCCATCACCATTAACCCAACTAACATTTCTATCAACGAGTACATTCGTCATGCGAACAGAAATATTTAAACTAGGTAATTTTGACCTTCAATGTGGAAAAACCCTCAAGGACGCTTTCATATCCTACGAAGCTCACGGACAACTAAATAAAGAAAAGTCTAATGTTATTGTCTACCCTACATGGTATTCAGGTAATCATGAAGATGTCCGTGGTGCAATAGGCCCAGGAAGAGCCCTTGATCCCGAGAAGTATTTCATTGTAGTTCCTGACATGTTTGGTAATGGATATTCGTCTTCGCCAAGTAACACAGAATATCCACATGACCGAGGAAGGTTTCCTTCAGTAACGCCTTACGACAATGTAATAGCTCAGCATCAACTCTTAACCGATTTTTATGGAATTACTAAAATTCAACTTGTTGTCGGATTTTCTATGAGCGCTCAACAAGCCTTTCATTGGGGTGCACTATATCCTGAATTAGTTACCGCCATTGCCCCTATTTGTGGCAGCGCAAAGACCGCGTCTCATAACTGGCTATTCCTCGAATCTTTAAAAAAAGCGCTTATCCTCGACGAAAATTTCAATGCCGGTGATTATATCGCGCAGCCTGAATCGGGATTAAGAGCTTTCACTACCATCTATGCCAGCTGGGCTTTTTCTCAAACATTCTATAGAAAAAACTTGCATCTCTCATGGCTAGGACAAAGCTTTAATTCGATGGAAGAGTTTTTGGAATTTTTCCATAATTTCTTTACACCAAAGAACGATGCTAACAACCTTTTAACCATGTTAGATACCTGGCAACGTGCCGACATCAGCAATCATATAAAATTCGACGGCGATCTAAATTCTGCTCTCTCTGCCATCACAAGCAAAGCAATTGTAATGCCTGGCCGAACCGACATGTATTTTCCTCCAGAAGATAATGAGACCGAGGTCATCATGATGCCAAATGCAGAGCTAAGGGTAATCGAATCAATTTATGGTCACGGCGCTGGCGGACCCGGGTTTAGTACTCAAGACGACGATGATTTTATAGATCACGCTTTGATGAAGTTATTAGGGCACACTTAACCACAAGCGCCTACGTCATCGCGTTGTCTGACTTTGGTGTTCGCTGATAGGCACATTAATCGAATCTCTGATGTGATGGTCGTGATCAGATAATTAAGCGCTGATTGCTTTCAATGATGTAGCACGGCAGCGGGCTCGGGAACAGCTTGTGGATCAAGTGCTGATTCATTGAACTGCAAATTCGCAAGATTGGCATACAGCTCACAGCTCTGCATGAGGTCGCGATGGGTCCCTTGGGCAATTAGGTTTCCAGCGTCCAGAACCACTATTCGATCGACATTTTTTACAGTAGCCAGCCGATGGGCAATAATCAGCGATGTGCGATCTTTCATTAATCGCTCCAATGCCAGTTGCACTTGCCTTTCACTTTCAGCATCCAGTGCGCTGGTGGCTTCGTCGAGTAATAATATTTCCGGATCCTTCAATATTGCCCGGGAGATTGCTATGCGCTGTTTCTGCCCTCCTGACAAACGAACTCCAGCTTCACCCAGAAAGCTGTCATATTTCTCAGGCAGCGCTTCTATGAAATCGCTGGCATAGGCCGATTCCGCAGCCTGCTTCACAGCATCATCATCTGCTTGGGGGCGGCCGTAGCGTATATTGTCCCAAACATTCCCGGTGAACATGGCGGGCTGCTGAGACACCACAGCGATATGGCTGCGCAATTCCATGGGATCAAGTTTTCGAATATCTATTCCTTCCAGGGCGATACAACCGGATCCTGGATCATAGAAACGCAGGATCATGTCAAACAACGTTGATTTTCCAGCCCCCGATGGTCCTACCAGGGCTACATTTTCACCCGGTTCAATCTCTAAAGTGACATTGTCCAGCGCCAGTGTGCCTCGCCGGGATGGGTAAGCGAAGCTGAGTTGTTCAATTCTCAATGCGCCGGAAGGTTTGCCCGGTAGATGTGCTGGCGTAGAGGGTGCTCTGATCTCATTTTCGGCATGCAGCAGGTCCATAAGGCGTTCCAGTGCACCAGCTGCACGCTGTAACTCGGCTATGACGCCACTAATGGCTGCAACCGCCATAGCCACCATTACTGCATAGACTATAAATGCAGTAAGCTCGCCGGCCGACATCACACCATTAATAACATCCTGCCCCCCTACCCATATCATCGTAGCCACTGCAGCAAATACCAGGGTCATAACAACAGTTATTAAAATCGCATTAGTTTTTATTCGAGAAATTGCTACCGTAAAAGCGGATTCCACATGATCGGAAAATTCACTTCGGTCATAATCCTGGTGGTTATAAGCCTGCACAGTTTTAATCTGTTGAATGCTTTCTCCAACGTAAGCGCCGACATTGGCAATTTTATCCTGACTACTACGTGATAAGCGCCGTACCCTGCGCCCAAAGATCATGATTGGGCCTACTACCAGGGGTATGCAAATCAGGACTACGCTGGTGAGTCTTGGATTGGTGATAAAAAGGAAGATTGTTCCACCAATAAGTATTAACAGGTTACGCAAGGCAACTGATACGGAAGAGCCGATAACAGACTGTATCAATGTTGTATCTGCGGTTATTCGTGACTGAATCTCACCACTGAGATTGGCTTCAAAATAGCCTGGATGTAAGCCAATGATGTGGGAATAAACAGCCTGTCGAAGGTCTGCAGTAACCCGCTCTCCAAGCCAGGATACCCAGTAGTGCCTCGCGAACGTACCAAGAGCCTGAAGAACCGCAATGATCATAAAGCCTACAACGGCTTGACTCAGCGATGAGGCAGAGCTGGCAACAAATCCCTGGTCAACAATAATGCGTACAAACTGAACCAGGGCAAGACTAAGGCCCGCTGTGAAAACCAGCGCGATACTGGCCCATACAATTTGCTTTTTGTAAGGTACTAAAAATTGTAATGCGCCCAGAAGCACAGAACTACTAAATCTATTTGGCATAAAGGCAACTAAACGCTACGATGATTTAAGTCAATTGCGCAATCAAGAGCGCAGCCTGCTTGTTGTTACTGTCTGGAGCCAGAAACTGGGACGGGGCCGAAATCGCTTGAGAATTCACCATCCAGAGAATCTCCGTTAACAGTGCCAGAAAAACTCAGGCTGAGACTTTGACCGCCAGCATCGATGTCAACATCGAAGGCAATTGTGCTGCCTTCCAGCGCAATACCCTCAATAGCCTGATCACCCTGGTCGCTTCCCATGATGCCGGTGCCATCGGCGTTAATGGTCCAGACTCCGGCCTGTGAACCCACTGGCGTCTCAATGGTCACGTCCCATGCACCTACACCGGGGCTTGTCCCAGCGGCGCAGGCGACAAGCAAGGCAAAACTGGTACTTATAGAGAGTGTTCTGATGAATTTTGTCATTATTAGTTCCTCGATCAATTTGGGCCAAACTGGAAATCAAGCCATTTACTCACCATTGCAGTGTACACCTTTTCTCCCCTGGAGCGAGACCAGGAAATGGCTTGCGTAGATTGTGTGATGCAATCGTTGTAATTATCACGCAACTCTCAAATAGCTTAAAGACACCCCAACTATTTATTCACACCAAACCTGTTTGGCAATGTCCCGCATTTCGTTAACATTAAAGGTTTTGTGGGTGTAATAGATCATTTTAAAATGCCCTTCCATATAATCGTCCCATTTCAACTCCCACTCCCTCAGTAACATTTTAAGCGCAGCGTCCGGCCAAGCCGCTCTTATGCAGCACGGGACTTGGACGGCTTCCAAGGTTTACCAGATGACTTTTGCTTTGTTACATTGGTATTTGGTTTACGCCGCTGCCTCATATTTTCCTTGTTCGCAGGTTGTCGCTCTTCTTGACGAGAGTGCTTGGAATCTTATCCACCAGCTGATCCCTCTGAGACTTGGGTGCGCGCAGGCAAATCGAATTCGGCAATATCAGCGACCGGAATAGAATTTTTAATTAGCCGCTCGATATCTCGAAGTTGCTTTTTATCTTCGTTAGTGACTAATGAAATTGCGACTCCGCTTAAGCCTGCCCTACCGGTTCTGCCAATGCGATGCACATAGTCTTCCGGCACATGAGGGAGGTCAAAATTAATGACAGTTGCAAGTTGGTCAATATCAATCCCGCGGGCAGCTATATCTGTTGCGACTAAAACTTGCACTTTATTCTGCTTGAATGCATCTAGGGCTTTTGTTCTTTGCGCCTGAGATTTATTCCCATGGATTGCTGCAGCGGAAATATTATCCCGACTGAGTCTTTTAACCAATTTATTAGCACCATGTTTAGTGCGACTAAATACCAGGGTTTGATCAGCGTTAGATCGAAGCAACGAACTTAGCAAATCTACCTTCCTTGGCTTATCGATCCTGTACATTTTCTGTGAGATCAGCTTCACCGTGGAATTTCTCGGTGACACGTCAATTTCAACCGGGTTATGGCAGATGGTTTTCGCCAGCTTGCGTATTTCATTTGAAAAAGTTGCCGAGAACATAAGGTTTTGTCTACGCTTTGGCAAGAGCGCAAGAATTCGTCTGATATCTCTAATAAAGCCCATATCCAACATGCGATCAGCTTCATCAAGAATGAGTACTTCTATTTCATCGAATTTGACGGAGTGTTGTTGATACAAATCCAGCAAGCGACCTGGTGTGGCAACTAGTATATCGAGGCCACGCCGAAGTTTTTGTTTTTGTGGATTGATATTCACACCACCAAAAACCACACCATGGCGTAATCTTTCATTTAAACCATAGGTTCCAATACTGTCTTTAATTTGTGCAGCTAACTCACGAGTCGGTGTCAGAACTAGAGCTCTTATTTGACGATCATGGGTTTGCTTTCGCCCGCCAAGCAATTGCAGAAGAGGCAAAGTGAATCCTGCTGTTTTGCCAGTTCCGGTTTGAGCGGCGGCCATTACATCCTTGCCGTTCAGTATTTCAGGTATGACCCGCTCCTGAATTGGAGTAGGAATTGTATATCCTGTTGTTTGCACTGCCTGCAACAGGGAATCGGTTAATCCAAGTGAATTAAATGTCATTAAAATCTCTTTCAGTTATAAATAGTATTTACAGCAAGCCACAGCCATGTGATTTAGGCTAAGCAGGCTTAATTAAAGTGTGCCCGAATTGTATTCGGTTGCACTGGTGTGCACTCGATAGGTAGCTAAAGACTAACGTCTATAAAGAACGTTTAGCTCAAGAGTGAGGTGTCGATTCCAAAAAAGTATCGCGAACTGTAATAGTGCGAACTTATAAACTGGAATCTCAAGTGACTGCATTTCTGCAGAAAGATGACCTGTGCTAAAGATGATGCACTGCAGGAAAGGTTTATTACACCGTATCCAACGAGGCGGCACTCTATCACAGTTAAGAAAGATTTCAAAAACTCTTTCTGATCAAACCCCGTTCATAGCTGGTCTAGGTTGCATTGCGTTCGTTTAAATATATCGTATAAAGCCCGAATTACGCGGCTTTCGAGACTTTACTGGACTTGTATGGATGGGGATTTGGTTGGGACGGCGTCGACTAAATACCCCCTCCTAACTTATTGTTATTAAACAACTTTAGTTTTTAATTGCCAAGACGTACCGCCAATTCTTTTCATCACCCTAGTGTTTGACCCCCATCCCTAGCTTTCTATATTCGCTACCGAGCTGACCCCAACTATTATTGTTTTTACTATGACCTCAATTATTAATATAGTTGCTCGTCTTTAATGAATCCAACAAATTAGGCGTAGTCTGATTGCCGTTTCCCTGCTACATTTCTCGCATGCTAATCGACATACACACACATATCTATACCCGCCGATGGTTGGAGATTCTGCAAGAACAGGGTGGCGACTATCACCTGCGACTGCGACCAGATGGACAAAAAGAAATTTTCCGTGGCGACACACCGGTCTCCATTCCGCAAGCAGGCCATTTTGACTATGACTTGCGCATTAAGGTCATGGACGAAGCTGGCATAGACATCTCCATCGTTTCCCTCACTGCACCAAGTGTGTTTTGGGGTACCGAAGAAGTCAGTTGTAGGGCGGCGCAGGAAGCTAATGACTCCACGGCGGAAGCGCAAACAAAATACCCCGGTCGTATTCGTTGGTTTACTTCCCTGCCTTGGCAATATCCCGATAAAGCGATAGAAGAGTTGGAACGGACTTGCGCAAACGGGGCTGTTGGCGTGATGGTGCTGGCTAACATTGACGGACGCAGTCTCAATGATGAGTTTTTTGCCCCGATCTGGCAGGCCATCGACGACAAAGCTTTGCCGGTGTTATTGCATCCTACCGACCCTCCTGGTGCAAAAGTGTTAGACATGGGTGAGTTCGATTTGAGCTGGTCAGTGGGTTTTATGTTTGATACCACCCTGGCCATAACTCGCATGATGTTTCATGGATTCTTTGACAAGTATCCCAACCTAAAGATGATTGCCTCTCATGGTGGTGCTGCACTTCCTTATTTAATTGGTCGCTTCGAAAAAGGTGATGAAGTAGAAATTCCTGAGCGTCGTTTAATGCAGAAACAACCAACGGATTATCTACAGCACATATATTACGACTGCATCACCTACGACCCTCGCGCATTGGAATATCTGATTTCCATAGTAGGCCAGGATCAGGTGATGTTCGGCACTGATTGGCCACATCAGGTATTCGATACCGATGGAGCTAAGCGCAATACCGAGGCGCTACCCAAGGATCAGCGTGAGGCGATTCGCTATCAGAATGCGCAACGTGTGTTTGCCCTTTGACGGCATCGAATGTTGCTATGACATTCAGTCTTCTACCTGACATGGAGCAAATGTAACATGGCAAACAACTCCGGGCATGTAGAATTTGCCTCACGCTGGGGCTTCCTGCTGGCCGCCATGGGCAGTGCGGTGGGTCTGGGCAATATCTGGCGGTTCACCTTCATGGCAGGCGAGAACGGCGGCGGTGCCTTCATCTTCTTCTATTTTCTTTTTATTGTATGTTTCGGCATTCCCGCACTGATGGCGATGATTGTCATCGGTCGCCGTGGCGGCAAGAGCCCGGCCGGCAGTACCCGTGCCCTGGCGATGGCTGAGGGTAGAAGTGAGAATTGGAAATTCCTGGGCTGGCTCGCTATCACTATTGCGTTTCTCGCGCTTACCTTTTTCAGCGTGGTGGCAGGCTGGGTGCTGGCTTATATTCCCAAATCTCTGAGCGGAGCCTTCATCGGGATTACCGCGGATGAATCAGTAGCCCTGTTTGCTGAGACCCAGGCCAGTGTATTTGGCATGACAGCCTGGCACGGCGTGTTTATGATCTTAACCATGCTCATTGTTGGCCGCGGTGTGCAGAAAGGTGTGGAGAAGACTGTCAAGGTGATGATGCCGTCGCTGTTTCTGATCCTACTGGTGCTGGTTGTGTATGCCGCCATCACCGCCGATTTCAGCGCTGCGTTTCAGTTCATGTTCCTTCCTGATTTCTCGCGCGTTGATAATAATGTTGTTCTGCTGGCCTTGGGCCAGGCGTTTTTCTCTCTCAGTGTTGGCGGTGGCGGCATTATTACCTATGGGGCTTACCTTAAAAAGGAAGCCTCCATTCCGAAATGCGCGGTAGTCATTGCCTCTGCTAACGTGTCGGTGGACATGCTGGCCGGCCTC
>Ga0315333_10000546_pt1 | contig 12174 bp, 9 predicted proteins | sample M120034915metaG_FD_204521 | JGI IMG/M metagenome (GOLD analysis project Ga0315333, IMG submission 204521) | Ammonia-oxidizing marine archaeal communities from Monterey Bay, California, United States - M1 200m 34915 | ecosystem: Environmental > Aquatic > Marine > Intertidal zone | place: USA...
CATTCTCACCGTCCTGAAGAAATTAGATTAGGACTCAGAGCAGGTATTGATAATTTTGAACATACAGGACTATCATCAGCTCCACAATATCCGGATGATATTATAGAAATGATTAACGAGAGAACAGGGCAAATGAACATAGGCCCATTATTCTGGACGCCAACTATAGAGGGACTATACAATTATACAGATGTTATAAAAAGCAATGAGCATCTTGATAATGATTCATGGCATTTAGGTTTACCGGATTCAATTATAACCGATATAAAAAAATCAATTTTAAAGCCTGGTGAGCTTCCGTACTTTCAATTAACACCAATTAGAAAACCAACATTAAAAAGAAAGTTTAATCAACTTAGAAATTCAGGGGTTGTAATGATGATTGGAACAGATAGTGGTATTCCAATGAAATTTCATTCTCAAAGCACCTGGAATGAATTAGATGTTTGGGTTAATATTATGGATGTTGATCCTCTTGACGCAATAAAATCTGCAACATATTGGCCTTCTTTCTTTATGGGTGTTTCAGATAAAGTTGGAACAATAACTGTTGGGAAACAAGCAGATATTATAGCAGTAAAAGGAAATGTTTTGAAGTATATTTCGCTGCTTCAAAATGTAGATTTAGTTATAAAAAAAGGAGAAGTAATTAAGATATAAAAACTAGAGGTCTTTAATAATAGTAGATAATATTTTCTCTGCATGGTCTCGAGAGTTTTCAATAAACCATTTGTTGGTCTTAAGTCCTCCACAGATAACTCCAGCTAAAAACACACCATCAATATTTGTTTTCATAGTTGTTTCATCATAAGATGGAGTTTTAAACTCATCATCTAGGATTTCTACATTTAAATTCTCTAATAAGCTATAGTTCGGTTGATAGCCTGTCATAGCAAGTACAAAATCGTTTTCTAGTTCAATGTTTTTCCCTTTACTCTTAACAGTTATGCTATTTTCTTTTATTTCAGTAATTTCTGAATTAAAGTAAGCCTTAATTTCTTTACTCTCTATTCTATTAATTATATCAGGACGCACCCAGTATTTTATGTTTTCTCCAATTTCACTTTCCCTAATTATCATAGTAACGCTTTTTGCACCCTTTCTATATGTATCAAGAGCAACATCTGCAGCTGAATTACCAGCCCCAACAATTGCGATATCCATTTGATAATAAGGATGTGACTCATTATAATAATGTAGAACTTTATCTAGGTTTTCTCCAGGTACATTTAATAAATAAGGGATATCATAAAAGCCAGTACATATCACAATGTTTCTTGATTTAAACTTTCCATCTTTAGTAGTTATTGAAAAATCACCATTGTCGTTTTTTATTTCAGAGACTTCATTATATAAACTCAATTTTAACTCCCAGCTTTCAGCCACTCTTCGATAGTATTCTAAAGCTTCAGTTCTTGTTGGTTTAACATTATGAGATACAAAAGGGATTCCTCCAATTTCAAGTTTATCTGAAGTAGAGAAAAATGTAGTATTAGTAGGGTAATTAAAAATTGAGTTGACAAGCATTCCCTTATCTATAATAAGGTAATCAAGATTATTTTTCTTTGCTTCAATTCCACATGATAATCCTATTGGACCAGCACCTATGATTATTAAATCTTTCATAATTAAATCTTGACAAATTTATGTATTTTACAACATTAAGCTTCTAATAATTGAAAGAAAGTAATATTCAGAGAGATGCTTTAATTAGCAATGATAAAAAACATCGTTACAGTTTAAAAAGAATTTGGGATAATGAGAAACCAAAAGTTTTGTTTATTATGCTAAATCCATCCTTGGCTAATAATCACAAAGATGATCCGACAATTAGAAGATTAATAAATTTTACAAAGCAATTAGGTTATGGAGGTTTTTATGTTGGGAATTTATTCTCACACATAACACCTTATCCAAAAGATTTAGCTGATAAAGATTTAAGTTTTTCTAAAAAAAATTTAAAAGAAATAAGAAAGATGATAGCACTAACTAAAGCAGTTGTATACGGATGGGGGAATTCTTTAGAAGAACCAGATTGGTTAAAAAAAAATGTTTTAAAACCTAAATGTTTTGGAAAAAACAAAAATAAAACGCCTAAGCATCCTTTATACCTTTCTTACAATACTCCACTAGTAGATTACAGATAATTAATCACTTTAATTTATATAATTTAACATGTTTTCTGCAATCAATTGACTCCCTTGGTTATTTAGGTGGACTCCATCAGATGTCAATATACCTTTAGCTTTGTTTTCTGGATTATTTTTAGAAATATAGTTTTTAAAAACTTTTCTTAAATCAACCAATTCTGTATTAAATTCAGAGGATAAATTTCTGATAATATCTGAAAAAGCATCTAAATCTTCATCCATTTTTTCCATTGTTTCCACATCTTTAAATTTATTTCCTAACCTAAATTCTCCAGAGTTTTCTCCTATCACAGTTGGTGTACAAAGAATTACTTTAGCACCTTGATTCTTGACATCGGCAATTATTGTTCTTAATCCTTTTTCGTAGAGATCAATATCAGAGCCAGTACCAAAATCATATTTATGCCATACATCATTAATCCCAATATAGATAAACACAATGTCTGGATTTAACTCTAATACATCTTTTTTGTATCTAGCGAGAAGGTCTGATACCTTGTCACCACTAATTCCTTTGCCAATTAACTTTATATTTTCATCAACCTCACTCTGCATCAATGTTATAAAACCTTTAAATTCTTCTGAGTTAATAACAGCATTTTGTGTTATAGAATCTCCAAGAAAAACAACTTGTTTTTTATTGCCATTACATGAGGTCATAAGTGCTAATATAACTAACCATAAATGTTTTTTCATATCTGCTAAGTTAATAAACTGAAGAGAATTATAGATAAAATTAAGCCAATTAAGCCTTGAATAAGGGTAGCAATAGTAAAATATCTTAGAGCATTTTTTAATTGAAGATCTGAATATTTAGAAACTACCCAAAAATAACTGTCATTAACATGAGATATTGTCATTGCACCTGATCCAATAGCAATAATAGTAAGAACTTTTCCAATATCAGATGTAATTCCAAAACTAGTTAATAATGGCGCTATAAATGCAGCTGTAGTTATTATAGATACAGTAGAAGATCCTTGAACAGTTTTTATAACTGCTGACATTACAAATGCAATTACAATACCTTCAATGCCATTTATTTGATCTGTGTTAAATAGTTCTATGAAATTTGATGATCTAAGGATAAAACCAAAAGCTCCTCCAGCCCCAGTAATTAATATTATATTGAATGAATTCTTAACAGCTATACTAATCCAATTATATAATTGATTTACCTGTTTTTTTTCAATATAGAAGAGGCTTAGAAATGCACCAATTAAAATTGCAATCTCAGGTTTCCCCAATGTTATAATGATATCTGTTACATAGTTATTCTTTAAAGTATAATAAGGTGATTCTACAAAAGAGTATATTGTAATTAAAACTATTGGGACAAGAATTGGAGTAAATATTAAAAATTTATTTTTTGAAACATCTATGCTTTTTTCTTCTGATTTAATAATTGGAATATTGTAATATTTTTTGAGAGAAACTTTTGTCCAAAGGTACCCACTCATTGCAACAATAATCCCAGTAAATAATCCAACAGTTAATAATAGGCCAATAGGTGCATCAATTATTTCTGCTGCAGCAATAGGACCAGGAGTTGGAGGAACAAAAACATGTGCTGAGAATAACCCTGTTGCTAAACAGATTGACAGTAGAATTAATTTATAGCCTGTTTTTTTGCTTACTTCTTTTATAACCGATGAAAGTAAAATAAAAGCAGCATCGCAAAAAACAGGAATTGAAATTATAAAACCAATCATATTTAATGAAATTGGAGAATTTTTAGCTCCAAGCATTTCAACAAATACATTTACCATTTTTTTTGTACTTCCTGTTTTTTCAAGAAATACTCCTAGTATTGATCCAGCTAATATCAGAGGCCCTATTCCAATTAGAATATTTGTAAACCCCTCTATTATTAGATTAATAGATTTAGTTATACCAAAACCAAAACCAATACCTGCAACAACTGCACAAATTATTAAGGAATAAAATGGATTTATTTTAAACTTAAGTGTAGAAAATAATATTATAAATATTAACCCTATAAATAGTAAATAATTCATCAATATCTTTATTGTCCTAACGCTATCCTCTTTAAATAATTTTCAATCTCTACTTCTACTAATTGTTTCGCATTTTCCATACAATAACTATCACTATGTCCTTTCTCTGATAATGTTATTACATTTTCTATTCCTAAACTCTTCCATTCACTTTCTTTCAATAAGTTTTTTCCACAGATTAATAATATTGGTATATCAAAAGGTTTTAATTTTTTAGTTAAACTATATACTGCTTTTCCATTTAGAGTTTGATTGTCTATCTGACCTTCACCTGTAATTATATAGTTAATACCTTCTTCTATAATTCTATTTATATCCATAATTTTTAAAAGAATATCTATACCATTAATAAATTCTCCTTCTGTTAATAATTGCAATCCATACCCACAGCCTCCTGCTGCTCCAGATCCTTTAATTTTTGAATAATCTTTTTTAAAAAATTCCGATAATACTTTATGAGCTGATTTACCTCCAGATTCTAGTTCCTTTATCTCTCTTTTGTTTGCTCCCTTTTGTTTTGCGTATGTATAAGCCGCACCATTCTCTCCAAAAAGAGTATTCTCCACATCATTTATAATAAACCATTTAACTTTTTTTATTTTATTTCTTACTGAATCGGATATAATTAACCTATCTATTTTACCAAGGTTAGATCCATTAGGTATAATTTCATGATTATTCTTATCTACAAACTCTATACCTAATGATGAATAAATTCCTAAACCTAAATCGTTTGTACTGCTGCCGCCAATTCCAATAAAAATTTCTTTAACCCCCTTTTCTAAAGCATCATTAATCTCAATGCCAGTTCCATATGTTGAGGTATATAATGGGTTCCTGTTATTTTTATCAATATTTAAAAGTCCAGATGATTTAGCAAGTTCTATATAGGCCCTACTCATTTTTTCATCAATTAAGTAATATGAATTAATCTGATTATTATGACTGTCTTTACTCTTTATATCTATTCTCTTAAAATCAATTTGTGATTCCAAGGAGTCTAAAAAACCTTCTCCTCCATCTGAAATTACATATGACTGAAATTCTGCTTTAGGGTCAAACCTTAATATCCCTTTCTTTAGTGAATTGATTACCTCTTGTGAAGTTAAAGAACCTTTAAACTTATCTGGCAGAAGGAGATATCTCATTACTATTTTTCATTTCTAGTTAACTGTTTTGCGCACATGTACCCAGGAGTTCCTGCAACACTACCACATGGGAAGCTTCCTGCACCACAATAATAAATGTTATCAAAATCATAGTATTTATAGAAGTTATTAGAATCTGAACTAAATGTTCTTTTGTCAAAATTTTGATTTCCATCTAAAGTCATATGATCTATATTTCCTTCAGGGAAGTAAAAGGTTTCGTTTAAATCTTTTGGGGTAAGAAATTTTGAATAGACCAAGTCTTCTGGATTTTTTATATGTGGAATAACTCTTGAGATAATTTTTTCTTTAACATCTTCAATTTTTTCTGCTGATTTATCAAAAGATAAATTTTTTGTAAAAAGAATAATCTTATCAAGATCTTCATTATTTTGCATTTTTCTTTGTGCCCCTCCTTCTGCATAAACTTGAATATATCCAGGACAATAATCATCTACTTTTTTTGATGCATTTTGACTAGCAGCTTCAAATTCTTCAAGTGTATTGGTTGAAAAAAAGAATCTAAAAGATGTATCGTATTCAGGATTGTTATTTGACTCCTCCCATTGCACAGGGTTTTTAAAAAAAGCAGTTACCTTTCCACTTGATCCAAGAAAGTTGCGTTTTGAATTATTTCTTTTAATCTTTTCATTATTTAGTAGTTCTCCTGGAACTTTAGGGTCAGTAGCAAATAATAGGTGATCATAATTAAGCTTATTTTTTACACCATTAGAGGTATATGAAATTAAACCTGTATCAGTATTAATATTTTCAATGTTAGAGTTTAATGAAAATTTTACACCAAGTTTTTTATTAATCTCTGTTAGATTTTCGCTTACTTTCCAAATCCCATTTTTAACAAATCCCCAGTATCCATTAAAAACTGAACCAGAATCCATAAGAGGAATAGTAAAAGCAGTTCCAGGGTCATAAATAGAAGCAGGACCACTTTCTATTACAGTCATTCCCATATAAAGCTTCGTTTTTTCAGAGGTGAAGTAATGATCAAGTAAATTTTTTGCAGAACCTCGAATCCATAAATTTGTTAGATCTTTTCCTAAAATTTTTTCAGCATGTTCAATAGATGGAGAGATAGCATTTCTATAAATATTTTGTATGAAATCTATAACCTTATTCTCATCATTTCTAAATCCAAGAGTATCTCCTTTTTCCCCCCATTGTTGTTCAAGTTCAATATCAAGTTCCTCATGATTTTGAAAAATTCTAGTACTTTTTTCTGAATTAGGGAAGTAAACCAGTTTGGGGGTTTTTGGATAAAATGTTTGGATTAATTTGTCTAGTCCTGTTTCAGAAAAAATAAAATCAGGCATCATGCCTAAAACAGTCGCTCCGTAAGCAAAATCAATTTCCTTATTATCGATAATAGTAGAGTCTTTTATGCAAGCCCCTCCAGTAAATGATTTTTTCTCAATAACAGTAACATCATATTTTTCTTTAGCTAAATAATTTGCAGCTACTAAACCATTTATTCCACCACCTATAATTACAATTTTTTTCATGTTTAAGGATATGAAAGAGTTTGGAGTTACCAGTTTTTTAAACCTAATAGTTTTTCTCCCAACTCATTTAACTCTGCAGTTTTGTATTTTTTTTGTTCAAATTTTCTAGGATCTCCGGGAAAGGCATATCCTTCAGGAGCAACTCTATTTTTCCAGGAGTCTATTCTCCAGTTTCTTAACTCTGTATTTTCTTCTTCTGCTGGCATCATTGAAATATATTGAGCAGTTCTAACTTTATCGCTTTTATTTTGTCTAATCCCATGAGCTAAAAGACTATTAAAAATTAGCAGATCTCCTGTTTCCATTTTAACTTTTATAGGATTAAACCCTTTAGTGTCTGGTTTAAATCTATCCCTATCTGAAGGTTGGGTTAGTTTCCATGTATGAAAATCTCTATATAATTCTGGTACACATTGAAATCCACCCATATTTTCATCAGTTTGATCCCCTAATGCAAGAACTCCTTGAACATTAACAGGGTAGTCATCTGGGTCATAGTCCCAGTGAATAAATGCATTATATTCATATCCCTCTCGCATTGGAAAATTTAAGTTTGCCCTATCAATAGTAACCCAGAGTTTTTCAGTACCCCAAATATCAACAAATGAGTCATAAACTTTTTGAGTCATCCTATTGTTCCAGAGATGTTGATTATTATAACATTCAACCATTCCAGTACCGGCTAATTCTTTCATTTGCATTTCAGCTCTTGGAGCTTCATACCATGTATCAATGATATTAGGATCTTTTTCTTCAAATTCCCATAAAAAGTCTGCAGTTTTATTAGCTTGTTCTTTAGAGACAGCATTTTTGATTACTATATAACCATTATGAGTCCAAAACTTCCAATCATCTTCACTTAGAACTCTTAATTTCTTTCCATTAGATCGATCGTTTAGTTTGTTTGCAGTAGTTTTTGTAGTTGATGGGTTCCCAGGGATTTCTAGATGTTGATTCTTTTCTATTTCTCGCATTCTAGAAAAATTTAAAATTTCAGGTGCCTAACAGTTTCAGCATTATCTTGAAGCTTATTAAGAGAATCAATACCTATCTTGATATGTTTTTTGTCAAATTGTTTTGAATTAATCTCATCGTTTTCTAACGTCTTAACACCTTCTGGCATCATTGGAGAATCAGATACTAATAAAAATGCTCCAACAGGAATTTTATTATGAAAACCAACTGTAAATAAAGTAGCAGTTTCCATATCTATACCATAAGCTCTAGTCTTTTTAATATACTCTTTAAACTTTTTGTCATATTCCCAAACTCTTCTGTTTGTAGTATATACAGTTCCTGTCCAATAATCAATCTCATGCTCTCGAATAGTAGTAGATATTGCTTTTTGCAGTGAGAAAGATGGCATAGCTGGAACTTCTGGTGGGAAGTAATCGTTTGAAGTACCATCCCCTCGAATGGCTCCGATTGGAAGAACAAAATCACCAATATCAATTCTCTTTTTTAAACCTCCACATTTTCCTAAAAAAAGAACAGCTTTAGGATTAATAGCTGAGAGTAAATCCATTATAGTTGCAGCATTTGGACTTCCCATACCAAAATTAATTATAGTAATATTATTCGATGTAGCAGAAGGCATGTGCTTATCTTCTCCATCTATTTTACATTTCATGATTTCTGCAAAGACTGCAACATATTTATCGAAGTTTGTAAGTAAAATATATTCACCAAAACTATCTAGTTCAAGACCGGTATAACGAACTAGCCAATTGTCAACAATTTCAGATTTTGTTTTCATTTATCTGCCTTTTGGGTAGCCCAAAGGTACTATATTTTAACTAATTTGTTTGAAATTCAATTACTTAAAGCCTACCTCATTCCTTATTTTTTAGTTCTGATTAATAATAAATTGATACGTAAATTGGACAATCTCTTTATAATTTTCAATACTAATATTTTCATTTATACCATGAAACCCAGTTCGATTATTTTCATTAACCCGCATAGGGTAGAATCTATATGCATTATCAGATATTTTTTCATAATGTCTGGTATCAGTTGCTCCTGAGACTAGTCCAGGACTTACAATTAGATCTGGTATTATTTGTAAAACAGTTGTTTTAATTGTTTTATATGCTTCTGATTTGAAATCAGAAACAGGTGATGCAAGACTTGGAGCGTTTAATTCTTTAACTGAAATTCTATCATCATTAATTGTCTCTATTATATGTTGTTTAATCTGATTAGGGGTGTCACCAACCATAATTCGAAAATTCACAATTACACTAGCAGTTGTTGGAATCACATTATCTTTTACTCCACCCTTAATTATAGTTGGAGCTGTTGTAGTTCTAGCATTTAATGCTTCTAAGATAGGATTCTTAAATAGCCACGTATTTGCAAAAACTAATTTAGATGCAAATGGCATTTCAGCACCGATTAATTTAATTTGATCTTTTAATAGAGGAATCATTTTTAATTTAAATTGGTTTTTTTCAAGTTTTGTTATTGCGGTTGCTAGTGATCCAATAGTATTATCTTTTGGTGGCATAGATGAATGACCTCCTTCGGTTTGGATAGTAAGCTCATATGAAACATAACCTTTTTCAGCAACATTTATTATAGCAACAGGTTTTGAAACACCGGGGATTAAACCTTCTGCTACAAAGCCTCCTTCGTCTAGAACAAATTCTAAATGAATATTATTGTCTTGAAGATGTTGAGCTATTACTCCAGCTCCATTAACTCCGCCAATTTCTTCGTCATGTCCAAAAGCTAAATAGAGAGTTCTTTTTGGTTTATATCCATTTGCTATCAGGGTTTCAACAGCTTCCATAATTCCTAAGACTGATACTTTATCATCCATAGTTCCCCTACCATAAACTCTACCGTTTTTTATTTCACCAGAAAATGGAGGTGCTTCCCAATCTTCTATAGTATTTATATCCACAGGTACTACATCTATATGTGACATTAATAGAATCGGCTTTAGATTAATATCCTCTCCTTCCCATTTATATAATAAACTATAATTGAATACTTTTTTCTCAAGCTTTGAATGAATTAAGGGGAAAACTTTTTCAAAATATTCATGCAATCCCACAAATTCATTACTATAATCAGATTCTGAATTTCCACTTGAAATTGTTTTGAATTTAATAGCACCGCTAAATCTATTTATTGCCTCATTAGAGACCTCTAATTTTTCAATAGGGGAATTATCAATAATTTCTGATTTAAGAGTAAGAGTATTAAATAGAATAATAAAACATAATACTGAAAATAATGTAATTAAAAGTGTTAGAATTTTTTTCATTATACTAAATTTAATAAAATCTCATAAAATTTTCTGCAAATATTCCATCCAAATAAAAAATCAATTTATCACAATCTTGTTGATTAAAAATAATAGGAGGTTTAATCTTAATGACATTTTCATGAGGGCCATCACTACTCATTAGAATGCCAAATTCTTTCATCCGATTTGTTAAATAATCAGCATGATCCTTTAAAGGGTTTAATTTGTTATCTACTAATTCAATTCCTATAAATAAGCCTTTCCCGCGAATATCTCCAATTATTGGAAATTTTTTAGCAAGAGATATTAATTTATTTTTTAAATATTCCCCAATTAAAAGAGCATTCTTTTGAAGATGATATTTTTCAATAACATTTAATACTTCTGTTGCGATTCCACAAGAGACAGGGTTTCCCCCAAATGTGTTAAAGAATTCCATTCCATTTGCAAATTTATCAGCAACTTCTCGCGTACAGATTACGGCTCCAATTGGATGGCCATTTCCGAAAGGTTTTCCAATTGTTATTATATCAGGAACTACATCATGTAGTTGGAATCCCCAAAAACTTTCACCTAATCTCCCACAACCAACTTGAATTTCATCTGAAATACAAATTCCACCAGCTTTTCTAATATGTTTATAGGATTTTTTTAAAAACCCATTAGGTAATTCAACTTGACCTCCACAACTAATTATTGGTTCTATAATAAACCCTCCAACTCCTCTGCCTTTTGAGTGAATATTATCAACACATTTTTTTACCTCATTGGAATATTTATTGGCAGTATTTCCCCCTCTATATTTTCCTCTATAAGAATCTGGAATTGGAATTACATGCGTGTTCTTTGGTGCACCTTTTCCGCCTTTTCTGTCAAATTTATATGAAGAGATATCTAGACATTTATTAGTATTCCCATGATAACCCCATTGTGAAACAATCATATCTTTTTGACCTGTAGATTCTTTTACCATTCTTATTGCTAATTCATTTGCTTCACTTCCTGAATTAACAAAATGACAAACAGATAATTCTTGAGGAAGGGTTTTAAGAAGTTTTTTTGCTAGTGTGTTTATACTTTCATGTAAATATCTTGTATTAGTATTTAGAACAGCCATTTGTTTTTGACCTGCATTTACTATAAATGGATTTTCATGTCCTACATGAGCGACATTATTAACTGTATCAAGATATAGTCTCCCCGTATTGTCAATTAAATATTGACCTGCACCTCTTACAATTCTGATAGGATTATTATAATGGAGCTTTAAGCTTTTACCAAGATGTTTTTTTCTAAAATTAATTAGTTCATGACTACTAATTTCTTGTTTTGAATCAAGACTTTTAGATTTAAAAAATAAGTTTGGATCTGGACATATTTCTTTCCAAATATTTATTTGATTAAAATACATCACGCCAGGAAAATCAATTTTAAAATCCATCACTGATAACATTATTTGAAAATGAAGATGAGGTGGCCAGTTTCCATTTTCAGGATAATTTCCTAGTTCTGAAATTTTGTCTCCTTTTTTAATTTTATCACCAACTGAATGTATTGTTGCGCTTTTGACAGAGTTGTGACCATAAAGTGTATAAAAATTGAAGTCTTTAGCTTTATGCTTTAAAACAACTAGGCCGCCATATTCTTTATCTCCAGCATCATTTGTAGCGATTACTACCTCTCCATCAAATATTGAATGAACAGGTGTTTGTGAAGGGAGCCAAAAATCTAAGCCTATATGTATTGTTCTATTTTCATTTCCAGAATTACCACTTTTTCCATATTTGTCTGTTGTGTATATAGCTCTAGGTTCTAAATAACCACCAACTAAAATTTTATCAGGGAACTTTTGTTGAAGTCTCTCAATTTTATATTGAAATATTTCAAGATCTTCAATTTCGCGAGGCTCAATAAATTTTGTTGAAACACTTAAGTCTATATTATTGAATTTAGTCTTTTTAACAGAGGGAAATAAATTTGAAATAGGGATCGATTGCTTTAAAGCCCAAGATTTAAACTTTTCATAATTTGGGTGTGAACTATAACCACATGAATTCCTAAAACTATAAGTTGCAAATTCAG
>Ga0315333_10000553_pt1 | contig 12123 bp, 16 predicted proteins | sample M120034915metaG_FD_204521 | JGI IMG/M metagenome (GOLD analysis project Ga0315333, IMG submission 204521) | Ammonia-oxidizing marine archaeal communities from Monterey Bay, California, United States - M1 200m 34915 | ecosystem: Environmental > Aquatic > Marine > Intertidal zone | place: USA...
TTCATTTAATTGTTTAATTGTTTAATTGTTTTTCAAAATTAGATGGGAACGACAGCGGGATCAGGAAGGTACCCGGCGAATTTGCGCCCCCAATAATTGTAGCTTCTCTTCGATACATTCATAACCACGATCAATATGATAAATTCGATCCACACTCGTCTCATTTTCAGAGACGAGGCCTGCAATGATGAGACTGGCAGAAGCACGCAAGTCTGTAGCCATAACTGGAGCTCCTTTTAATGTTTTAACTCCTTCAACGATTACTCTATTCCCTTCTACTCGAATGGATGCCCCCATGCGATTCATCTCGTGGACGTGCATGAATCTATTTTCAAACACGGTTTCAGTAATAGACCCAGTTCCATTTGCCACAGAATTCAGGGCTGTGAATTGGGCCTGCATGTCAGTTGGAAACGCTGGATAAGGCGCTGTGCGCAAAGACACCGCTTTGGGTCGTTTTCCACGCATATCCAATTCTATCCAGTTGTCGCCAACTTTAATCTTCGCACCAACCTGCTCAAGTTTACTTAATACCGACTCCAGTATGTCAGGCCTTGTGTCCTTAAGCTTTATATGTCCACGGGTTGCGGCAGCTGCGATTAAATAAGTTCCAGTTTCAATACGATCTGGCATTACTGAATAACTGCAGCCCTTTAGGTCTTCAACACCATTAACCACAATGATGTCTGTACCCTGTCCAGTTATATCAGCTCCCATCTTGACCAGACAATTAGCAAGATCAACCACCTCGGGTTCACGAGCGGCATTCTCAATAACAGTTTCGCCTTCGGCGAGAGTTGCTGCCATCATCACGTTTTCAGTTCCTGTTACAGTTACCAGATCCATGAATATGTGAGCACCCTTCAACTTACCGCTGGCCGAAGCTTTTATATACCCACCCTCAACTTTGATGTCCGCACCCATCGCTTCTAATGCGCTAATATGCAGATTTACCGGGCGGCTACCGATAGCACATCCACCGGGAAGTGCTACTTCCGCTTTTCCGTAACGAGTCAATAGCGGCCCCAATACTAGAATCGAGGCTCGCATAGTTTTTACCAGCTCGTAAGGAGCGCTGAAATCCTTTATCGAACTACTGTTAACCTCTACATTGAGCTTTTCGTCAATTATCGGTTGTACTCCCATACACCCTAGAAGCTCAAGCATCGTCGTAATATCGTACAAATGCGGGAGATTGCATATCTGCACCGTATCATGGGTCAGTAATGTAGCTGCAAGTATAGGTAGCCCAGAGTTCTTAGCTCCAGCTATTCGAATCTCTCCTTCGAGGCTCACACCTCCATTAATAATCAACTTATCCATTGCAATTGAGGACGGAATCTAGGTATCAGGACGCACTTCGTTCTTTGGTAGTCATTAAACGCATAGTTACCGCATGAATAACGCCGCTTACGATGTGCTCGTTGAGAATCTGGTAGACAATTTGCTGCCGTTTTACCGCAGTGAGTCCTTGGAAAATATCTCCTATAGCTGTAACAAGATACTTGCCATCGCTGCCTTCGATCACAATCTCACAATCCGGCATTGCTTTCGACAATAGTTCCCTTATCTGATCTGAATCCAAGAATTAACCCTTTAAAAAATTACGGTTTCGATTATTTCCAGTTTTCAAGAACCAGATCGATGTCGTTGTTGTGTTGTGTCATTAAGGCCGAAAACTGAGCGAAGTACTGACGACCAAGATTTATACCCATTAGGCTTAGGTTTTTCAATTTCCATTCATCATTTCCGTTGAGAAACATCTGATACTGAAGCATGAGATTACTGTCACTACCGCGCAGCTCCATGCCGACTACAGTATCAGCCCTTGGGTCAGCTTCAGGATTGACCGGAGGAAGAAAAACCAATTCCTGGCCGTTATAGGATACCAGCGCTGCGCCATAAAAACGGGTCAACGTGGTTTTCAAGATATCTGCGAATCGTTGCTTCTGTTTGGCAGTGGCTGCGTCCGCGTAACGTGACATAACGACTTCGGCCACTGCATTGAAATCCACTGTAGTGCTAACTGCTTCTTCCACTGCTGAAAAATAGCGTTCCCTGTCAGTGAGGAAGAAATCTTTAGACTCAATGATAGTTTGTAGCAGGCTTTCAACACCCAACTCAGCTGTCTCGGCAGCCGTTAGCTCCTGCCCGTGGAGCACGCTTTGTGTGGTCATGAAAAAGCATAATATTGCCAAAATATTGTTCAATAATTTCATTACTCTATCTCTCATATTAGCCCACGCCACAAATGGTCTCACAAGCATAGAAATCCATCCCTGTTGATTCTCCGCTGAAAACATATTGAGCATGGATATTCAGGCCATAATAACGACATGAACCATGTTTGAGGGAGGCCAGTTTACATGAATTACCTACCGCAATAAATTATTACTTGCAAACAAGGTCAAAGACCCTTCTAATTATCGGCTTTATCAAAAGCACACAGATTTGCAAAGTATTCTCGCAGACACATTCATTATCTTCCTCGGATTCGTTGGATTGATCTTGGGTGCTCGTTGGCTTGTGGATGGGGCTTCAGTTTTGGCTCGCAGCTTGAGGGTGTCCCCTCTGGTGATAGGTCTTACTATTGTCGCAGTCGGAACATCCGCACCAGAGATGTTTTCGTCTGCAGCTGCGGCTTTTGCAGGCGAGCCAGAATTGGCAATAGGAAACGCTCTTGGCTCCAACCTGTTCAATGTCGGTGTGGCTCTCGGTGTAGCTGCCATTATTAGCCCATTGAAACCACCGGACAGTTTGATTGATTTATCATTCTCGACTAGTTTGATTGTTGATGAAATACCCGCATTGTTGCTGGTTACACTGGTCACAGGTGCGCTGCTGCTTAATTTGTACCTCGGACTGTTCGATGCCCTCGTATTATTAGGAATTACAGCTTTATTTGTTTACCAACTATTCAAGAAAAAAACTGATTCCCCACCTGAATTTAAGCAATCAGACTTCTCCGATTTAAATAGGCTGCGGGCGGTAGCATATCTTTTATTGGGATTAGTATTACTAATTACTTCAGCGGAATTTCTTGTGCGTGCTGCTTCTTCAATCGCCGAAAGTCTCAGTGTGTCAACTGCAGTTATTGGGCTGACGATTGTTGCTCTTGGAACCAGCCTGCCGGAGTTAGCTACAACGGTAACCTGTGCGTTAAATCGTCAGCACGACCTGGCAATTGGAACTATATTCGGATCAAATATTCTGAATTTACTTACTGTGCTTCCTTTCCCTGGCTTATTCAGCCCTGGACCTATCGAGCCATTACTATTGAGTCGCGACTATCTAGCAGTACTAGTACTGACTCTGTTACTCTCTTATTATTGCTACCGAGGCATCAAGCGACAAAAGATGATTGGTCGCTTGTGTGGCTTAACCTTCTTGTCAATTTACTGTGGCTGGTTTACGGTTATGCTGATTCAAGTACAAAATTAGACCAGTGCTTTTCTTCCAAGAGTTTTAATATACCTATGAACTCAAAGTCCCCGCTCGTCGCCAGTGCAATCCGTACCATTGAAATCGAGAAAGAAGCTGTAAGTGCTCTGGTATCTCGTATTGGTGACAATTTCGAACAAGCATGTTCTCTGATTCTCGAATGCAAAGGTCGAGTGGTCGTCACTGGAATAGGAAAATCCGGTCACATTGGCAAAAAAATCGCAGCCACTCTAGCAAGTACCGGCACTGCTGCAATGTATGTTCATCCAGCAGAGGCGAGTCATGGTGACATCGGGATGATCACCAACAATGATGTAGTTATGGCTTTATCGAATTCGGGCACTACAGAAGAAATCACGGCACTGCTACCCGTGCTAAAGAGAAAAGGCATCACTCTCATAACCTTAACTGGAGATGTTCAATCCGAACTGGCAGCGGCTGCTACCTGTAATCTCGATGTTCATGTTGAAGAAGAAGCCTGCCCTCTGGGACTGGCGCCAACGTCAAGTACCACTGCGACCCTAGTAATGGGAGATGCCATGGCGATGGCATTACTTGAAGCCCGGGGGTTTACCCATGATGATTTCGCGTTGTCCCACCCCGGGGGGAAGCTGGGTCGCCGTTTGTTAGTAAAGGTAAAAGATATCATGCATTCCGCTAAAGAAATACCTAAGGTGACTGCTGATACTTCACTTACAAACGCCCTACTTGAGATGAGCGAAAAAGGCTTTGGTTTGACCACAGTAACTGATAAGTCTGGGGGACTAATCGGTGTTTTTAGCGATGGTGATCTTAGACGAACCATCGATGCTGGCACTGATATACATAAGACTCAGATAAAAGATGTTATGTCTTCTAATTACAAGTTCATCGGTAGCAATTCTTTAGCAGCAGAAGCTGCACAGATTATGCAAGATACAAACGTCTACGTTCTCATCGTAAAAGATAACGATGGACAAATAGAAGGCATTGTAAAAATGCATGACTTACTGCTGGCTAACGTAGTTTGAATCTTCTCCATGATATTTAATACGGAAAAATCCATAGCAGTTGCCGCAGCCAGAAAATTGAAATTATTACTCTTGGATGTCGATGGCGTATTAACTGATGGAAAGCTTTATTTTGCAACCTCAGGCGAAGAAATTAAAGCATTTCACTCATTGGATGGCCATGGCATCAAAATGCTTATGTACACTGGTGTAGAAGTCGGAATAATCACCGGAAGAACTTCAACATTATTGGAAAAACGTGCTTGCGATCTTGGAATAAAATTGCTCATCCAAGGTCGAGAAGACAAATTAAATGTACTTACCGAAATAATGGCAAATAAAGAGTTGCATCCAGAAGAGGTTGGATACGCAGGAGATGACCTTCCTGATTTGCCAGTGTTACAAGTGACCGGATCGAGCTTCAGCGTTCCTCATGGACACGCCTCGGTGAAATCCTCGGTACAGGCCGTAACAGAAACAGACGGAGGTAATGGCGCAGTGCGGGAAATTACTGATTTTATTCTCAAAGCCCAAGGTAACTACGAGCATTTTCTTAAGATATAACCAGAGTTCGTGTTGACTCCAACCAGCCACTACTTTCATGTTAAGCTGTTAATCTACACTGTGACGTGAAGCGCTATGCAACGAATTTCTCTTTCCCTGATTCCCGGGCTTATTGCCGTTGTCTTGTTCGTGGTGATCAGTTCCTTCGAATCTATTAGTAATGTACCAGTCCCACAGTACGATCGAGCACACCTGAAGTTTGATGCCTATTCAGCGGGTATAAATACCGTGCTGTATGCGAGAGATGGAACGATCAATTATACCCTGCAGGCAACCAGCCAGACTCACTATAGCGACGAAGCACGAACCGAGTTACAAAACCCGCTTATCCAACTCTATCAACAAGGAAATTCTCATTGGAATATAGTTGCCAATTCGGGCAGAATTTCAGCGACTCCAGCCGAAAATGATGAGACAACTCACTTAATTGAACTGTTAGGGAGCGTTGAAGCTTATAGCATAGATGAATTCGGAAATAGAACTGTACTGTCTTCGGAATTCCTTTCACTAAACCCACAAATGGAAACTCTCGAAACCGATCAGGCGGTAACGCTGGTAACTACTAATTTTCAACAAACATCTATTGGTATGTTTGTAGATCTAACAACTGAGGAAATTTTCTTTCATCGTAGCAATCGAGGAAGCTATGAACGAACATCTAACTAACTACATGAAACTCCTTCTATTCGGTTACATCTCTCTGAGCACAGAATTAGTGATGTCTTTGGAATCGGACAAAACCCAGCGTGTGCTTTGGAGCTCGGATGGTGATTCAACGATGAGTATCATAGGTAACACTAGAACTCTTAGCATGGCTGAAAATGTAAAAGTGACGCAAGGCTCTTTAGAGATTTTGGGCAACGAAGCAATATTCGAATATAGTGTATCCACTAATGAATTAACCCGAGTTATCGTACAAGGAATGCCTGTGCACTATCAACAACAGCTCGATGAAGATGGATCCATGGTCACCGGCACCAGCAATACATTACTGTTCTATACTGACGAGCTTTACAACGAAACTATTCTAGAGTTAGTAGGCGACGCGGATATCCGATCGCCTGATTCAGCGATGAGTTGCGCTGCTATTATATATATAGTGGATCGAGACCTGATAAAGGAAGCCACCGGCCCTTGCGAGGGCACACTAAGCACTACTCAAGAATAATTTATGCTAAAAGCTGTAAATCTTGCCAAGAGCTATAAGGGCCGGGAGGTCGTGCGTAATGTTTCGATTACCGTCGAGCAAGGCGAAATTGTTGGATTACTAGGCCCAAATGGAGCAGGAAAGACTACATGTTTTTACATGATCGTTGGACTTGTTCGGGCTGATGCCGGAGAGGTTTCAATCGATGATCATGCCCTCGCTACCCTTCCCATTCATCGTCGTTCCATTTATGGGCTTTCCTATTTGCCCCAAGACTCTTCTATATTTCGTACGCTAAGTGTGGAAAAAAACATCATGGCCATACTAGAAACCCGCAAAGATCTCAGCGCCGTTGAGAAACAATTTAAGTTGGAATCTCTAATTGAAGAATTCAAAATTGGTCATATTCGTCATAACAAGGGGATAAATTTGTCTGGTGGTGAGCGACGCCGCGCTGAAATAGCGCGCACACTAGCTACCGATCCAAAATTTATCCTATTGGATGAACCATTTGCTGGAGTTGACCCCATATCTGTGACGGATATCAAACAAATAATTCAACATCTGAAAACCAAAGATATTGGGGTTTTACTAACCGATCATAACGTTCGGGAAACCCTCGACATCTGTGAAAAGGCCTATATCGTTAGTGAAGGAAAGATCATTGCCAAAGGTGACTCTGCGACAATTTTAAGCAATGAAAAGGTTCGCGAAGTCTACCTTGGCAAACAGTTTCAAATATAGTAGTAACAATTGATCCTCCCTAATTCGATTCCAAATTCTCTGCAATTCAAGCACGAATTTTGCTATGATGGCCCCTTAAGTGGACCGAATTGTCGAATGTTCACCACTCTCGAATTTGGCATTTTTTCTACCTGCAAATAGTGTAATCCATGAAACTTTCGATTCAGCTAAAGCTCGGTCAGCAGTTGACCATGACCCCTCAGCTTCAGCAAGCGATACGTCTATTACAGCTTTCCACCTTGGATCTCCAGCAAGAAATTTACCAAGCATTGGAGTCTAACCCGATGCTGGAACTAATAGAAAACAACGAAGAAGAAGATAGCAGTTTTAACAGAGAATCAAATAACCAACCAGTGAACGGTGAAGACCAAAGCTGGCAGGAACAAATACCTCCGGATCTAGCTGTTGACAGCGAATGGGACGACATCTATCCCAGCAACTATTCTTCGACCCCACCATTTGAGTCTGACTTCAGCGAATTCGAATCACTCAACACCAAAATAGATACGCTGCAAGACCACCTACTCTGGCAATTAAATCTGACTCCAATGTCCGAACAAGATAAATCAATAGCCCTATCTATTATAGATGCCATTGATGCCAACGGTATGCTTACTTTAGATGTCGAATCTATCCATGCAGGGCTTGATGAAAAGCTGGAAATAGAACTAGATGAAGTACTTGCTGTGCTGCATCGCATCCAGCAGTTCGACCCTATCGGCGTAGGATACTGCAACCTGGCTGAGTGCCTGTTAATCCAGTTAAATCAGTACAACAATCCGGAACAAGCGAAGCATATTCAGAATGCCAAACTGATCATCAGTGAGCACTTGAATTTACTGGGCCACAGGGACTACGCCCAACTGATGCGTCGAACAAAACTTAAAGAATCAGAGCTGAGTGAGACGATTTCGATCATCGAAAGTCTGGACCCGCGACCAGGCGCCAATATTTCACCATCCTCCACAACCTATATTGTTCCCGATGTGATCGTCTCCAAACAGGCTGAAAATGGAAAATGGCGAGTCGAACTTAACCCCGATACAACCCCTAAATTACGAATCAATAACAATTATGCTTCACTAGTAAAGAAGGCTGATTCGGGCGCTGAGAATAATTACTTACGAGACAATTTGCAGGAAGCTCGCTGGTTTATCAAAAGCCTACAAAGTCGCAATGAAACATTAATGAAGGTGGCTACACGTATTGTTGAGCACCAGAGGAATTTTCTGGAATATGGTGAAGAGTCAATGAGGCCAATGGTACTGCATGATATTGCTGAAGCTGTAAGTATGCATGAATCCACAATTTCTCGAGTGACCACACAGAAGTACATGCATACTCCGCGCGGGATTTTTGAACTGAAGTATTTCTTTTCAAGCCATGTCTCTACTGCGGGCGGCGGTGAGTGCTCCTCGACCGCGATTCGCGCCATTATAAAAAAATTGATAGCTGCAGAAAATGCATGCAAACCACTAAGCGATAATAAGATTACGGAATTGCTGGAAGAAAAAGGGATTAATGTCGCCAGACGCACTATTGCCAAGTACCGCGGTTCCCTATCTATACCACCTTCAAACGAAAGAAAAAGACTCTTCTAGTAACAAGCTTGACATAAAATATTCTGACTGAAATTTGAAAACTAAGTAAAATTAGCCTGTTACGAGCATATAACGCAATGCAACTGGATGAAATACTAACCCCCGAACGCTGCCATGCTAGATTGCTAGGTGTGAGCAAGAAAAGAATTCTGACCAATGTCAGCGAGCTCATTGCTGAACAAAATGAATTACTGAAACCAGACGAGATCTTCAGCGCACTTATGGCTCGAGAACAGTTAGGTAGCACTGGACTAGGCAACGGTATCGCGATTCCTCACTGTCGCGTTTCATGCTGCCACGAAATTCTAGGAGCTCTAATTACAATAGATAGTCCGGTTGACTTCGATTCCCTTGACGGAAGGCCTGTCGATATCCTCTTCGTACTGTTAGTGCCTCAGCAAAAAACGGATGAGCATTTAAAAACCTTGGCTGGCCTTGCAAAACTGTTTAACGATGAAGACTTTTGTTATGCATTGCGACATACTCAAGACAGTGAAAACCTCTACAATATAGCTGTTACGTACTAGTCTCAAACTAGGATTCCCAAAATACCGTAGGTCGCCCTTAATGAAGCTAACCATTATCAGCGGCAGATCAGGTCCAGGAAAGAGTGCCGTATTACACATTCTCGAAGATCCGGGGTATTACTGCATAGACAACCTTCTCGCTAGTCTATTACCTCCCCTCGTAAATAGAATCTCTTTCAATACTACTGGAATTTAAGAGATGGTAAGTAGGAAAGTGACAGTAATTAACAAAGCTGGATTACATGCTCGCGCCGCATCAAAATTGGTAGAATTAACGTCAATGTTTGCCTCGAAGGTCCAGGTGGGGCATGACAAGATGGTGGATGGTAAAAGCATTCTCTCTCTCATGATGCTAGCTGCTGCTCGAGGAACCGAGCTTACCATCGAAGCGAGTGGCCCAGATGAGGAAAAAGCGCTCGAAGCTACTGTTGCTTTGATTAACAATCGATTCGGAGAATCGGAATGAACCATATTTCCTCTAGCAGCTATTAATCACTTCGTTAAGGTGACTTCCGCTTACCCCTAAAATGGCGGTAAAATTATTCATGCCCACGCAGACCACTTTCCATTAAATCATGGGCCCTTAAATCCTAATACAAATACATCAACTCGCCGATTACTGAGTAGAGGATTTATTTCAAGGATGGCTCAAGTGACCGAATCACAATTCCAAAAGGACCCCGTACTGGCTCTAAGCCAGGCGATCGACAGTGGTTCCCTGTACCAGATTCGGCAAATGATTAAGACTTTGCCTACGGCGGGAATTGCCCACTTAATTGAATCATCCCCACCTAAAACCCGAAGTGTACTTTGGCAATTGATCGATAAGGATTCTGAGGGAGAGGTTATTCAGTATCTCAACGAAGACCTTCAGAACGATATCCTAAGAGAACTAAATGCGGAACAGGTAGCTGAACTCACAGAGGGCCTAGAAACTGATGATTTGGCAGACATACTGCAACAACTACCTCAGCAGGTTACATCTCAGGTCTTACAGGCCATGGGCCAGCAAGATCGGCATCGGGTCGAAACTGTGCTTTCCTACGATGAGGATACCGCAGGTGGGTTAATGAACACGGACACCATTACTGTGCGGCGCAACCATACCGTGGAGCTGGTGCTCCGGTATCTGAGACGTCACGAAAGTATCCCCGAAATGACAGATAATATTCTAGTCGTCAATCGGGATGACGAGCTACTTGGAATACTGCCACTCCGAGAAGTACTCGTATCTGATCCTAACACCTCGGTCCGGGAAGTAATGCGAGAAGATATTGAGGCCATTCCGGTAGATATGGAGGCTACCCAAATTGCCCAATTATTTGAGCAACATGACTGGGTGTCAGCTCCCGTTATCGATAACAATCAGAAACTGCTAGGCCGTATCACTATTGATGACGTGGTAGATGTTATCCGCGATAGCACCGAGCACTCTTTAATGAGTATGGCAGGTCTCGACGAAGAGGACGATACATTTGCACCAATCATCAAAACAGCCAAACGCCGTTCACTCTGGCTGGGGGTTAATCTGATGACAGCAGTGCTCGCTTCGATAGTGATCTATTTATTTCAGGATACTATCGATCAAGTCGTCTACTTAGCAATTCTAATGCCAATCGTAGCAAACATGGGAGGCGTAGCAGGCACACAAACACTGACTCTGGTTATCAGGAGCCTAGCACTTGGGCATATAAGCCCATCCAACAGTCGTTGGCTGTTGACCCGGGAGCTAGGAGTTGGCATATTAAATGGTGCTCTCTGGGCATTTGTCATATCGCTCATCGCGTTCATGTGGTACCGCGATTTACTGCTAAGCTATATCATCGCATCGGCGATGTTGATAAATTTAGTCACCGCTGCTCTCGCAGGCGCATACCTACCCCTATTTCTCAAACGGATCAAGATCGACCCAGCCTTAGCTGGCTCCGTAGCACTAACAACGGTGACTGACTCTATTGGATTTTTCGCCTTTCTTGGATTAGCCCAAATTTTTTACGTGTAAACAATGGACCGGGAAAAGAGCTCGCTGGATCAGCACCGAAGCAAGACTCAGCGTAAAAAAGACGCTCTAGCATTACAATCACTTGGAGATAAGTTAACTTATTTCTCCCCCTCCCAGTTGTCGAAATTGCCCCTCACCGAAGCAGTAATAGCTGCAATTGGAGAATATAACCTACTCCCTAAAAAACACGGAGCCAAGAAGCGCCAACTGCAGCTTATAGGACGTCTAATGCGCTCATGTGATCATGAAGTCGTTTCTTTGGCTATAGAACAGCTACCTAGAAATGATGCCCAAGCACCTAAAGATTTGCGAAATAGTAGAGAACTGAGCGAAAAAATACTGACTGAAGGCAACGCTGAAATAAACGCCGCTATTAAAGAAAACGGCAACCTTGATCGACAAAAACTACGCCGGCTGTATCGCGAATACTATAAGGGTAGTGAAGCTGAGCAACAGAAAATTCGCTCAAAGTTAGCAAATTATCTCGCTAACAATTCTTCCAAATAACAAGTCTATCCGTCGACAGGAATCTCATTCAACGAAGGATAAAATCCACTATAGCCGGTTATTTTAGCTAGCTAGTAGGGTCTCAGATTAAGTGATACCATCCTTTGCGCTACATAATCGCAATCAAGTTATAACACGTGTTCTTGCATGAGCCCCGCTAGTCGTTAAGAGCCGTACCAACATGCCAATGAGAGGATAACCATGTCAGATAACAGTGCTCATGATTACTGGAAATCCAACATTAAGATTGTCTTATCGCTATTGGCGGTCTGGTTCTTTATCTCCTACGGCTGCGGTATCCTTTTTGTTGATGCTCTTGATACGATCCGGTTCGGAGGTTTCAAGCTTGGGTTCTGGATAGCCCAACAAGGAAGTATTTTTGTATTCGTAATCTTAATATTTGTCTATATCCACTTGATGGACAAGCTTGATGATCGCTACAACTTGGAATCGTCAAAAGGCGAAATGGATATTACCGAGGAAGATTCTCAATGAGCGTGCAGGTCTGGACTTTCGGTTTCGTATTTCTTACGTTCGGGCTTTATATAGGTATCGCCATCTGGTCCCGAGCCGGTTCCACCAGCGAATTCTACGTGGCGGG
>Ga0315333_10000555_pt1 | contig 12097 bp, 8 predicted proteins | sample M120034915metaG_FD_204521 | JGI IMG/M metagenome (GOLD analysis project Ga0315333, IMG submission 204521) | Ammonia-oxidizing marine archaeal communities from Monterey Bay, California, United States - M1 200m 34915 | ecosystem: Environmental > Aquatic > Marine > Intertidal zone | place: USA...
AACAACCGCCCCCCGGCCAGGGCCGGAGTCGAGTGGGTCGGCTCGCCCAAGTCGTTCACGGCGACTTGCCGGAACGACTCGGTGGCGGCAAGCACGACGACCTTGCCGGTGGTCGAGATGCAGAGCAGCCGCTCCTCTGCCCAGACGGGTGAACCGAAAAATTGGCCCTCGACGCGTTCCTGCCAAACAATCTCGCCACTCTTGGCGCGTACGCAGGTTACAATCCCGGCGTCGCCCCACAGAAACAACAACCCATCCTTGGCCAGGCTCGTCGGCACGTACGGGATCGACCGACGCAGCTTGTAAGCCAAGCTCGGTGTCGAGCCTTCGCCCCCATTGCCAGGCTTGAGAGCCACAAGATAGTTGCCGCCCCCGCCGCTGCCGCACGTGCCAATGACCAGGCCGTCGGCGATTAGGCAGGAACTCACGGTCCGCTTGTCAAACAGGTCAACCTGTTCCCAAAATGTTTTGCCGGTACTCGGATCCACGAACGTGATGCCGTGAGCCATGCTGTTGAACAGAAGCCCCTCGGTGCCGGAAGGGTCCATGAAACGGCATGGCGTCGAGAAGGCCGTCTTGACGTTGGCCCGGGCGGTCTTCCACAGCACGTTTCCGCTGGCAGCATCGAGGGCCACCAAGAAACTTTGGCTCTCCTCATCCCCCGCAAGGATCACCCGGTCACCGTGGAAAATTGGTGAAACACCACCACCGTGGTTGCTGATTATAGTTTTGAACTTTCGCTCCCAAAGTTTTTCCCCCTCAAGGTCGACCGCGAAAACCGTGTGTGCGTCCGGCTCGGATACGAGCACAACCAGCTGTTTGCCGTCGGTCGTCGGCGTCGATGAGGTCAGATGGTTGTACCGGTGCATGCGGTAGGACTTCTGCGGACGAGAGACGGACCAGGCTTCGGAGCCGTCCTTGGCGTGCAGGCATTGGACGATGAAGGTGCCTTTCGCCCGATTCGAGCCAGTGACAAAAACGCGCCCGCCCCACAACACTGGCGACGAGTGGCCTTCGCCTTTCAGTGCCACGCGCCACTCGGCATCATCCACGGTGAACTTGGACGGAATGCCTTTGGCTAAGCCGATGCCGGTTCCATTGGGGCCTCGAAACCGAGTCCATTCCTGCGCGTTCCCCGCGGCATTCATACCGAGAAGCACGCCGCAAACGAAAGTGGTTAGAGGTGGGTAGTGTGACTTGATCATTTTGATAATCACTTGCCCAAGGGCCTAGCCACGTAACAGTGGATGACGCCCTTACTGGTGCTGGTGTAAAGGCGGCCATCGGCGACGGCCAAACCAAACACTTCACCGTCGGCACTGGCCTGCCAAAGCTGGCTGCCGTCTTTCGCGCTGTAAGCCGCCACCTCATTGTGGCCACCGGTGATGAGCGTCTGCCCGGCGAGCACCATGCTCAACGGCTGACTGCTCGGCACCCGCCATGCGAAACATTCCTGCATCGCGGACTGCACCTCGTCGAGTTGCTTCCCGAGTTGGGCGGCTTCCTTTAAAATCTGCTTTTGCCTCTCACCTGCCTTCACTTTTTTCAACTCATCCTGAAGTTTTCCCAGCCGGCTTTTGAGCGGACGCCGCTTGCGGGCGAGGTCGAGGTATCGGCTCCGGTCCAGTGCGCTCAAGTCCGTGTCGCCTTGGAGGAAAGATCGCGACGGGGTGACGATCATGTGGTTGCCTTTGAACGTGGCCAGTTGGTCCGACTGATTTGACTCGACGAAACCAAGCGTGCCGGTTTTCCCAGGGCCGAACACCAGATTGTCGCCGGTCAACAGCGCGTACGTACCGCCCTGCCCGCTCACGACGCGAATGCGTTTGCCGTCGGTACGATTAAGCACGACGGGGTTGTTGCGACCGGCCGGGACGTAGAGCCGCGTGTGCGACGCGAGCATGTAACCCTGCGCCGGCAGGTCGGTCTGTTTTTGCTGCCACTTGATTTTGCCGGTGTCGGCCTCGATCGCGGTGATTAGCACACCCTCGGAGGGGAACATCCCGGCGGCGCAGTAAGCCAGGTCGCCGATGACGACGATGCCAGTCCGCAGCGGCCAGCGAGAAATGATCCGCGAGTTGCCGGGGATACGGTAGTCCCTCGGACCGAGCTTCGTCTTCCAGGCTAACTTGCCGCTCTTGGCGTCGAGACAGTAGGCGTGGCCGTCGTCAGAGCCGACGAAAACACGCCCCTCGGCAAACGTCGGGGCGAGCCGAACCGGCCCCTCGGTGAAAAACGTCCAGCGTTGCTGGCCGGTAGCGGCGTCGAGGCAGTAAATTTTATCGTCCGCCGACGAGGCATAATAGAGCAAGCCATCGGCGATAACGGGGTGATAGGCATAGTCGAAGATTTGCCGCGACTTCAAGTCGTACACTTTGTTCCAGCCGTCCCACTTGGCCTCGCCACGCCAAGCGGGACGCGGGGCGTGCTTGGAGCGATGCACCCACCCATCGGTGAACGGCGTAAGCAACGATTCCGTGGCCACGCCGGTACGGGCGTAGTCGTGCTGGTAAGTCGGCCAGTCCGCCGCTCGAACAAGCGTAACTAGACTGAACAGGCAAATAGATGGAAAGTATCGAAAAAAAATCATGATCTAAAACCGTTATCGCGCTGGGGTTTTTTAGGCAGTTGTCGGCAGGGGTGCAATGTAAACCCACAAAAAACGGCAAGGGGCGGGTAGGTTTAGCACAGATTCTGCTTGGTTTTGCGGCGTGATGTTGGCTTTAGGAACGGGAATGATCGTTTTAATGGTAACAACGGGAGTTGGCCTTGGGCTTGTCGGTGGCTGGTTTGGCTTCCGCTGGCATCACAAGGGGCGGGTGTTCAGCCAAACCGACCGCGAATATTTCCAAAATCTCCTGTACCGCTCGGAAACCGCCGAGACCAAGCTTGAGTTGATGGAGCCGGAATTAGAGCGGACACGCGATCGAGCCAAAATTCTGGAGGACAGCCATCGGATTATTCAGGAGGAACTGGCCAACGAACGGCAGTTCAACCTGTCGCTCAACGCCGATTTGAGCCGCGAACGCGCCCACCGCAAATTCCTCGAAGACAAACTGACCGACCAAACGGAGACGCTCGAGGCCGCGCAACGGCGAATCGACGGCGAGTTGGCGAACTTGGCCAAGCGGATCGGCGAAAACACCCAAACGATCGCTGAGTCGCTACCCGCAGCTCGGGATGCCGGGGAACCGGCGTTTGCAGCCGCTTCCTTCTGAGCCAAGCACAGCTTCAATCAAGAGCCGGTCGATTTTCTTTTGACAACGGCTGGAATCGTGCCAATTTGCCTGACCAGCTTGCCTGACGTGCTGCCTCGCAGCAGACTGAGCATTCCTTCAAACAATGATGAAACGGCTTTTTTTGAAAAACAGCCTCCGTGTCCCTATCGCCATTGCCATCGCGACTTTGGTTTCCAGCCATGTGCAGGCGGCGTCCAACCTCAAAACGTTGGTCAAGTCCTGCTTCGTTCTCCACGACCCCTCAGGCAGGTACGACATCAGCCCCGAGTGGGAGGAACCGGCCAAGGTCATGAGCGGCCTACCAATTCTCCCGGATCTGACCAAGCGTATTAAGGAGGTCGTCACAGCCAACCACGGCAATAAATCGGTGTTGATCGTCGGTGACGCCTCGTCGGCTTACCGTTACTTTATCGCCAGCTTGGCCGTGAGTGGTGATCCCTCCCTGGCCAAATTTGCCCATCTCGAGATCGACCTGCCGAAGATCGTCGAGGGCCACACGCTGCTTGGCCAAGTGCAGGAATATTGGCAGAAGGAAATCAGCAAGCCGGCGCTTGGCCAGGACATCATCCTATATATCTCCAACCTCAGCTCGATGATCGGGCTGGGCGCGTCAAACCGTTCCTCCACTGGAGTAGAAACCCTGTTCGCCCCGAACATTCAGGGTGGCAAGATGCGCAGCATCGCGTTCATCGACTACTTCAACTACTCACGCGTGCGCTCCGACAACAACTACGTCATCAACTCCTTCGGCGACACCGTGTTCCTGCCGGAGTACGGGAACGACGACATCAACGGTATCCTGCTCAACTATTCCCGCGCCTACATCCCCCAGTTGAAGCTGACCGAGGCACATGTCAATTACATCAAAGGGATCATCAGCTACTATCAACCCAACAAGCCAGAACCGCAGCGCACACTCACTGTGTTCAAGGAACTTGTCACGATGATGGAGAAGGCGGTGACGAAGAACGGCCGGTTCGTTATGGACAAAGCCACGCTCAAGGCCGCCTCGATGAAGGCCGCCCAGGTGCCGGACTGGATTATCCAAAAGGATTTCTCCATGCTGAAGAAGCTGCCGGAAAAGATTCGGTCACGGTTCATCGGGCAGGACGAGGCGGTTAATGGTGTCGTGCGACTCTCCCGCATCGGCTACGGCGGCGGACGAACCGACGAAAAGCCAGTCGCTAGCATCATGTTTGCCGGGCCAACTGGCACCGGCAAAACCTACCTCTCCAAGCTTTTATCCAAAGGCCTTGATCTGAAGATGATCACCATGGACATGACGACCTACCGCAGCTCCACAAGCATGGACCGCTTCCTCTCCGTCATGACCGACAACCTCACGATCAACCCTCACGCCGTGTACGTGTTTGAGGAGATCGACAAAGCAAACGTACAGGTGCTCGACCGGCTCTACTTCCTGCTCGACGAGGGGATTTTTTATGACCGAAACCAAAAACCGATCTACGCGCGTGGCTGTTTTGTCGTGATGACCACAAACGCGGGCTATGATGTCATTGTCAAAAATCGTAACAAGGCAAACGTCCGGGAGCTTTTCGAGTTGGCATTGCTCGACCGTTTCCGGCCCAGTTTTCTCAATCGCTTCGACGAGATCGCCATGTTCCGGCCGTTCACCGAGCCTGAGTACATCGACATGGCCAAGCTCCACATCGGTCTCAAAGCCGACGGGATGAAGGAAACCTACAACTGGAACCTGACCGTGGACGACGCCATCCACAACCTGATCGCTCGCGAAAGCCAGAGTCTCACCTTCGGCGCACGCCCCACCCTGCGGATGATCAACGGCATCCTCTCGCTCGGCGTGACCAACTACCAGATCGAGAAGGCCCCACTCGAGGAAGGCTCCAAAATCAACCTCGAGCTTTTGTCCGCAGAAGACCGGCGATTCAGGCTCAGCGTGGAGGGCGGCGACTCGCTTGATTACCAGGTGAATCTTTGACCGGGATCGACATGATCAACTAAGAGTCTGTCGATGCCCAACGAGCATTTTTCAACCGGCAAAAAGATCGCCTTCACGGGGGTCATGTTCCTGTACATAAACTTGGTCCTCACCATTTTCTGGATTCTCAAACCGCTCAAGAAAAGCCTCTTCATCAACCAATACGACGGCGACCAGACCTTCAAGCTCGGCTCGATGGAAATGCTCGGCAGCAGTGCCGAACTTTTGGCCAAGGGGATGAACCTTTTGATTGCGTTCCTGCTGGTTGTATTCCTCACCCTGCTCACCCGCTTGGCCAAGCGCCAGCGATTGACCTATTGCTGCATGGGCCTGGTCATCGCAATGACGTTTTATTTTTTGCTGCAAATCAATGAACCCAGCGAGCCAACGGTCTGGCTCTTCTACTGGTTCGGCGACTTGTACATCAGCCTCATGCTGGCTGCTTTCTTTTCATTCCTGCACGACACGGTGGACCTGAGAAACGCCAAACGGCTTTATGGCTTCATCGTGCTGGGAGCGGTTTCTGGAGGTGCCGTTGGCAGCACCTACTTCCGCGGATGGATTGATGAGATGAAAAACCAACAATGGTTGGAGCTGATCGTTGGCATAGGCGTGGTGATTTGTGTGTTGGCTTTTGTCGCCGGTTGGCTGGCCAAGTCCATCCCACACCTTGAACCGGAACTAAACCCTGGTGATGTTCCAAAGAAAAAGCTAAATGCCGCAGTCGAAGGGGCATCGCTAGTATTCAAGTCACGTTACCTGATCGCTATCGCCGGTATCGTTGGATTTTACGAGATAACCTCGGAGGTATTGGATTATCAATTCACTGCAGTAATCGAACGGCATACGAACTCAACTGTCGAAACGGTCATAACAGCACAACAGTTCACGCCTGAAGATATTCAGGTGCTCGAAGAGTATGATGTGAATGAGGATGGTCGGCTCGATGAAAAGGAAAGCGATAACGCCCGCGATGCGATATTTGGACGTCACGTTGGCACCGTGTACGCGATTGGAAACAATGCGGCATTGGCTATCCAGGTGCTCTTTAGTATTTTCGCCGCGAGCTTCCCAAGGTATCGGATACACTGGATCCTGCTGGCCCTACCATTGGCCATCGTCTTGAGTTCTATCTTCTTCATCATCGCGCCGATCTTAACCGCGGCCAGCCTCCTGAAAATCTCCGACAGCACATTCGCCTACTCTGTTAACCAGACCGGCCGCGAAACACTTTACAACCCGTTAGCAAGACAGGAGAAATACGTTGCCCGGGCATTTGTCGAGGTGTTCGTTCAACGCACTGGCAAGGTGGCCGCGCTGCTGATAGCCTTCCTCGTCCCAATACTCCTCAACACCCGAAACGAGGCCGGACATTTAGAAACCAGCCTACTTGGCCTGCAGTTGCTTGGTGGCTTCACCTGCATCATCGTTGCCCTCTGGTTTTACTGTGTAAAGATTGTCGGGCGAAAATTCGAAGCTCTCGAGCAGGTGCAGCAGGAGTCCAGTGAAGCCTCGCTTGCGCGAGCGCCGGAGCAAACTAGCGCCGGGGAGGCCTAACGGCCGTACTGCTTGGCGGCGATTTCTCGCAGCTTGGTCTTGAGGATCTTGCCGGTCGCGTTGCGCGGGAGCGACTCCATTTGCAACACTTTCCGGGGTAGCTTGTAGGTGGCCAACTTATCCTTCAAAAACCCAAGTAGAGCCGAGTCGTCTAGATCGGCCCCATCGCTTGGGGCCACACAGGCTACCACAAGGTCGCCCTTTCGGGGATCGTTGACGCCGATTACCGCCGCCTCCTTTACACCCTCAAACTGGTAAATCACCTCCTCTAGTTCGCGCGGATAGACGTTGATGCCATTGACAAGCAGCATGTCCTTCTTACGGTCTGTGATATATAGGTAGCCATCGTCATCGAGGTAACCGATGTCTCCGGAAAGAAACCAGTCGCCCTTGATCGCCGCCGCCGTGGCTTCCGGGTTGTTCCAGTAACCGATCATGACGTTGTGACCTTTGATGCAGATTTCACCCTGCTCGCCGGTCGGCAGCACTTCGCCGGCGTCGTTCCATATCTGGAATTCCACACCACGAATTGGCAGGCCGACTGAGCCGGCTTTTTTCTCACCGTGCAACGGGTTGAAGCAGGCCACCGGGCTGGTCTCGCTTAGACCATATCCCTCAAGCAGCGGGATGCCAACGTTCTCATTGAACGTCTTGAGCACCTCCAGCGGCAATGGCGCAGCACCGCTGCAACACACTCGCAACGCCATTCCGGGCGGCATCTGCACATTGGCCAGCGCCCGGTAAAGCTGGGGGATCGCCGGCAGAACGGTCGCCTGGTGACGCAGTAACTCGCCGATGATGTTCTTGGGCGGATGCAGCGACTTGACCGCCACGATCGAGAGGCCTTGTGTCATCGGCAACAGCACGCACACCGTCATGCTGAAGCTGTGAAACATCGGAAGTAAACACGCCATGCGATCCTCCGACGTCAATTCCAACTCCTCCATCACTCCCCTGACGTTAAGCAGCAGGTTGTTGTTGCTCAGCATCGCGCCCTTCGGCTTGCCGGTGGTTCCGGAAGTGTAAATGATCAGCGCCAAGGCCTCTCCCGCTTGGCCGGCCGGCGGCAACTCGGGCGCCTGACCGGCATCCGCTTCGCCAAACTCCTCCACCTCGATCACGGCCAGACCGTCGAGCTGCGACTGGAGCGCCGTCGTGCCCTCGGCCATCGAGGCCTCGCTGATCAGCACCTTGGCCCCGGAGTCGTCGAGGATGTAGCCGACCTCATCCGGTGTGAGGAAATTGTTGATCGACACCACGACGCACTCGGCCAGCAGGATGCCGAAAAGGGAGAAGACAAACTCCGGGCAATTCTTCAACCAAAGCCCCACTCGATCACCGGGTTGCAGGCCGAATTCCTCCTTCAGCCGCTTGGCCAAGCCACCGGCCAAGGCGTGCGCCTGGCCAAATGTGTACTGTTCGTCACCCCAGAAAATAGCTGTCTTTTCATCGTTGGTGACGACATTTTCGGTAAAAGTGTTCGCTAGATTGCTCATTTTAACAATATCGGTGGAAGAGCAGAAACGGTTCGCATCGTTTCGTCAAGTCAGGCGGATAACGGTTTTGCCTTGGCAACCGTGAAAGCACTGACACAATCCCGTCGCTTGATTGATACTCAAGTCCAACTAAAGAAGTTTCTCCTCGAGCTACGAAAATCCAGCTGGGTCTCGCTCGACACCGAGGCTGACAGCCTCCACTCGTTCCCGGAGAAATTGTGCCTGTTGCAAATCAGCCTCCCCGACACGGATGTGCTGATCGACCCACTGAAACAGCTCGACCTGTCGGCGCTTTTCAAGGCTCTGGCCAGCCGGGAACTTCTCATCCACGGCTCCGACAATGACCTTCGCCTCATGTACGCCGCACAGCAATTCGTCCCGTCAAAGATATTTGACACAATGTGGGCCGCACGCCTGCTTGGCTTCACCGCCTTCGGCCTGAACGATCTGCTGGGCAAACTGCTGGGCATCACTCTCGACAAAGGCTCCCAAAAGGCCAACTGGACCCGCCGGCCGTTGACCGACAAGATGACCATTTACGCGCTCAACGACAGCCGCCACCTCCGAGCCTTGGCAGACAAGCTGCGCGACCAACTCAATGCCAAGGGTCGAACGCCATGGCACGAACAAATCTGCAACAAACTCATAAAGGATCATGCCGCACCCAAGGAAGCTGACCCAAACCAGGCCTGGCGACTTAAGGGCTCGAGCAAACTCAACCGCCGCGAACAAGCCATCCTCCGCGCCGCGTGGCACTGGCGGGAGGCCGAGGCCATCAACGCCAACAAACCGCCGTACTTCGTTGTTCGCCATGAGGACCTTGTGCTCTTGGCTAAAACCGTGATCGACAAAAAACACAAGAGCGCCTGGCCAGCGAAGCTCTCCACCCGCCGGTTCAAGTCGCTGCACGGAGCGGTTGGCCAAGCGCTGGATTTATCGCCTGAAGAATGGCCCGAAACTCCCCGCACGGTTCGCCGCCGCATCAGCCAAAGCGAAAAATTATTTTACGAGGCCCTCAAGACGCTGCGCGACAAGCAGGCCAAGGAACTCAATATCGACCCCACACTCATCGCCAGTCGTTCCACACTCGTGAGGCTCTCGCTCGAGGACGGAGAGGAGCGCAAACAGATTCTCCCATGGCAGCGGGAACTGCTGAACCTGTAACCTCCACAAAAAAGTTTTGAAAATCGGGACGTTTCCCGGCAGAATCTTTCGCCCTTTTTCGGGGGATCGACCACTTTTTAGCCAATGAAGCGCACGCATCACTGCAACGAAATAAGAGACGAACACGTCGGCCAGGCCGTCACACTCAACGGCTGGGTGCATTCCAACCGTGACCTAGGTGGGGTGCTTTTCATCGACATACGAGATCGTGAAGGCCGCACGCAGGCGGTGTTTGACCCCAGCGACCTGCCGGCCAAGCTGTTCGAAACCGCCTCGAGGCTCCACAGCGAGAGTGTTATCAGCGTCACCGGCAAGGTTCGTGTCCGCCCCGACGGCACGAAGAACGAGAAGATCGACACCGGCCTCGTCGAGGTCGTGGCTGAGCAACTCAGGGTGCTCAACCACGCCGATGTGCTGCCGTTCAGCATCGACGACCCCGAGGTCGCCGCCAAGGTCAACGAGGAACTTCGACTCAAGTACCGTTACCTCGACCTGCGCCGGCCGGAAATGATCCACAACATGCGCCTTCGAAGCCGGGTGGCCACCGCGACGCGCGTGTTCATGGAGAACAAGGGCTTTCTTGAAATCGAGACACCGACACTGTTCAAGAGTACGCCGGAGGGTGCCCGCGAATTCCTCGTGCCAAGCCGACTGCATCCGGGCCATTTTTACGCTCTACCCCAGTCGCCGCAGCAATATAAGCAAATCCTCATGGTCGCCGGTGTAGAAAAGTATTTTCAACTCGCCCGTTGCTACCGCGATGAGGATTTGCGCGCCGACCGCCAACCGGAGTTCACGCAGATTGATATCGAAATGTCGTTTGTTGATCGCGACGATATTTACGCCCTCATCGAGGGCCTGCTGGCGCGCGTCTGGAAAACCGCACTCGATATCGACATCTCTACGCCCTTCCCCCGCATCGGGTTCGAAGAAGTGATGAACCGCTGGGGCATCGACAAGCCGGACACCCGCTTCGACATGGAACTGGTCGATATGACCGACGACTTCGCCTCAAGCGAATTCAAGGTCTTCAGCGACACAGTGGCCAAGGGCGGCGTGGTCAAGGCGCTCAACGCCAAGGGATTCGCCTGCGTCACCCAAGGACAGATGGAGACGATGACCGACTACGCTAAGAGTTTCGGCGCAAAAGGCCTCGCATTTATCAAGATCGAGAACGGCGAATGGAAATCGCCGATCGTCAAGTTTTTCAGCGATGCCGAGAAAGCTGCGCTTCAGGAGAAACTGGCCATCGAGGAAGGTGACCTCATCCTGTTCGCCGCTGACGAGTGGCTCAACGCCTGCGAGATCCTCGGTAAAATCCGCCTCTACTGCGCCGAGAAATTAACCGAGATGAGCAAGATGAGCATCCCGGCCGACCTCTACAATTTCCTCTGGGTCGTGGAGTTCCCGCTGCTGATGTTCGACAAGGAGATGGATCGCTGGTACTCCAGCCATCACCCGTTCACTTCGCCGGTGGAGGAAGACATCCCCAAGTTGAGTAGTGACCCCAAGTCGGTTCGCGGCCAGCATTACGACATCGTCGTCAATGGCGTCGAACTGGGTGGCGGCTCCATCCGTATCCACCAGCGTGAGTTGCAGAGAACCATCTTCGAGAACGTGCTGAAGATCCCGGCCGACGTGGCGCAGGAACGCTTCGGCTACATGCTTGAGGCGTTTCGATTCGGGGCACCGCCGCACGGCGGCATCGCGCTTGGCTTCGACCGACTCGTCGCCATGCTGTGCGACTCGGAGAGCATCCGAGAAGTAATCGCCTTCCCAAAAACGGCGAAGGGTGCCGACCTGATGAGCGACGCCCCCAGCACCGCCGAGCCCAGGCAATTGCGCGATCTGCACATCAGCCTCCGTGTCCCCCAGCATGAAAAACCGAAGGCAGAGTGACGACGCTCACACGTTGATGAAGTAGCTCAGATTCTCGAGTTCCATTGCAAGATTGACGTTGTTGACGGTCACTTCGTCGGGCACCGACAACATGATTGGCGCGAAATTGAGGATCGCCACCACGCCGCACTCGACCAGTTGATTTGCCACTTCCTGCGCTGCGGTTGGCGGCACGCACAGCACCGCCATCTTGACCATCTGATCGGCGATCACTTTTTGCAATTCCTTCATCGGCTTCACCCGAACCTGGATTTTTTCCGCCTTGAGCCACTCGGATAATTTCACCTTGCCCACGGTCTGAGCAGCTTGCTCATCAGTCGATGTCTTTTCCAACAAATACCGGCTCGGCTCAATATCAAATGCACCAACGATACCAAACCCTTCCCGCTCGAAGCCGCGATAACTGAGCAGCGCCCGGCCAAGGTTGCCCACCCCTACGATCACCACTGGCTGCAGGCTCTTTGTGCCGAGAAGTTTTGTCACCATCTCGATCAATTGCTCTACATCATACCCCAAGCCTCGCGTGCCGAACTGCCCGAAGTATGTGAGATCCTTCCGCAACTGGGTGGACTTCACGCCGGCCGCCTTGGCCAACACCTCGCTCGATACGGTGCGGATGCTGTTGTTCGCCAACCGATGCAGGCAGCGCAAATAAACCGACAAGCGGTAAATCGCCTTTCGGGGAATCTCTGCTCGTGCCTCTTTGTTCATCGGCTAATCGACAAAGGTAAGTTCGGGGTGCGCTTCGCCCTTTAATTGCAGGCTTTTTTGAAAACCTGAAT
>Ga0315333_10000556_pt1 | contig 12096 bp, 8 predicted proteins | sample M120034915metaG_FD_204521 | JGI IMG/M metagenome (GOLD analysis project Ga0315333, IMG submission 204521) | Ammonia-oxidizing marine archaeal communities from Monterey Bay, California, United States - M1 200m 34915 | ecosystem: Environmental > Aquatic > Marine > Intertidal zone | place: USA...
CATCTCTATTTGCAAAGTTGGCATCCAAGATATGGCACAAGACCAATCATTTACTGTTTCACCTGTGTTTGGGTTTTGACCTACTACTTTGGTGTACCACATACACCTGTGAACTTTATTATCCTTTATCTCCTCACACACACTTCCGAGAGGACAGGTCATAACTATATCATTTTCTTTTGATTCTTTACCTTTTGGCAGTACTCTTGGCATAACTCCTCCATAATCTCCTTTATTCACCATTATACTATACTATAAAGGCTTTGTCAAGCAAAGAGTAGTTTATTTCAAATTCATTACTATAGAAGAATCTAATGAAAGATTACCCGAAATAGAAACTCTTTCTTTATCACTATTATAAAACGGATATACTTGATGATTCAATGAAGCAGGAAAAAACAACATTGTTCCTTCTTTTTCGGGATTCATCAAGTATGTGTGTTGTCTTATAGTACCTAAAATGTCAATATAAGTAAAATCAAAATCAGATGCTTTTGGAGTATTAGAACGACCCGACACAAATGATTTATGTTGTTCTTCTGAATAAGTAGGAATTTTCATCCAGATGACAAAAGAATAAACACCACTATGGTCGTGCAAAGGATTAAATTCCATTTCTCGTTGATAATTAATCCAAAATCTATCTAAAACCAAAGGATGATTTTTTGTCATCTGCAATTTTGCAGGTGGTTCAAAGTCATTTTCATACTTATCAATTAATGGCTTTAGCATTTCTGTGAAAAACCAATCATCTTTATCTTGAAGTTGCCGAGAGCAAGAAATATTACCTGCAAGATTCTTAGTAACATCCCAATCAGCAATCGAAGCGTAACTCCATAATCTATCCATCGCTTTCTTCGTGAGGTTGGCAACTAACCACCCATGATTTTTAGGACAAACAGACTTTACATTATAAAAACTTTCCATTTTTACATAATTGTTATAGTGTAGCTATTATATCACCTTTTGGTGATTTTGTCAAGGGTTATGTAGTAGAAATTTATTACTTTGGATATGCTGACTTAACTGCTGTAATTGCATCTTTCCAAGTCGTAGTACCATCTACAGCATCATGGTATTGTTGGTCAAGCTGGTCGCCTATTGAGGCATAAGATTGCGCTCTTTTCTGTATTGGAGTTAATGCTGCAAACGCCTCTGCATCACTTGGCGGCGCTGCTGCTGTATGTAAATCTATAATACTTTGGTAAGCCGAAATACTATCTATCGCTTCATTAGCAGTACCATCTGTGTATTCAATGTGTCCATTAGTACCATCAAACTGTACTGCGTGAACATTAGCAGCAAGACTTGTACAGTCTATACCTCCACGACCTACGCCATCTACTGTAACCGCACTATCTTCTTTTACTATTGTTAATGTTGTCATATTATCTCCTATGCATCTTTACTACAAATAATCACATCAATGTACTGTGGTGCAGCAATTGTATGTGTGTGCGCTCCATCCGAGCCAGTAGACCCTGGAGTTGTTGAAGCCGAAGTTCCTGATAAGCTGTGTTCGTGAGAACCACCACCACCTGTAGCACCAGTTGCACCACCCCAAGATGGAGTACCTGCCTTACCACCACCATAGCCACCACTACCAGCGTTAACTGAGTGAGTATGGCTTGGCATTTCATTTGTAGCTAGAGTATGTGCTCCAGCAGCTAAAGAACCACCAGTGTGAGTATGTGCCGCTGAAGTATGTGTGTGCGCTCCATTTGAAGATGTTGTTTCACCAGAAGTCATTGCCCAATCACCCCCTGTACCACCACCATTTCCAGAAACAACTCTTAATGTCTTATCATTTTGAGATGTAAGTTTTGTCCATCCAGTAGGTGCAGCTGATTGAAAGAAAACCATTACAGTACCATCAGGAATGTAATCCTCTGTGGTTATTGTTGTCCAAGTCATTCCACCATTATTGCCAGATTGTTTTGCAAGGAACTGTCCGTTACTTCCAGAATTGGAAATATATAAATTATCTTCATCAACAGATTCACTAGACATATGTTCTAAATCAACCGCACCTGCAGCTATATGTTCGCTATTAACAACATCATCAGCAATCAAAGCAGCCGTAATTTGGTCTGCAGCGATATGAGCCGTATCAATACTTCCATCAGCATAATGCTCTGAATCAATAGCATCATCGGCTATGTGGGCATTATCAATACTTCCGTCAGCGTAATGTTCACTATCAATAGCATCATCCGCTATATGAGCATTGTCAATAGAGCCATCAGTATAGTGTTCACTATCTATAGCATCATCAGCTATTTTTGCTCCAGTTATAGCATCAGCAGCAATCGCAGCTGTTGGTATCGAGCCTGTTCTATCAGTACCAACCTTATATCTTATTGAAGCATATGTTGCCATTTTTATTTCCCTCTTTTAATTTATTTATAATTCTTTCTATTATATTTCAGCAAGTAACCATCCTTGAGTTGAATCTGTAAAAACTAATGTAAGCCCAGCTCGTTCTGTTGTAACTGTCATATCCGCACTTGCTCCAGCAATCTTTTGTGAATTTCTTCCAATCGTACAAGTATTACTATCAAATGTTCCTGCATAATCAATAATACGAACAAAATCTCCTAAACTAGGAGAAGCTGGTAGTGTCATTGTAAATGCTGAAGATGTTGTATTGACAAAATATCCTCGACCTGCAACCATTGTTGTTGCACCTGTTACAACTGCTTGCCATGCAGTTCCAGCAACACCCCAAGAAATATCTGTTCCATTACTTGTAAGTGCCGTTCCTGCACCTCCTACAGTTAAAGCTGCTGGGTCGCCACTTGAATCTCCGTAAATAATTTTTCCTCTAGCAAGACCAGCCATCTTTGCCAAACTTACAGCGTTATCAGCAATTTCTGCTGTATCAACAGCATTGTCTGCTAAATGTTCATTATCAATACTTGCGGCGGCATAATGTTCACTATCAATAGCATCGTCCGCTATGTGAGCATTGTCTATACTTCCGTCCACATAATGAGCAGAATCTATTGAGTTCGCCGGTAAAACTGGTACAGCGGTAAATGTATGAACGCCTTCTGTTGTTGCTGTGCCTGAAATTTCAACATTAGCATTAATATCAAGTGTTGTAGCGTTTAATTCGATTTCTGTGTCTGATACTAAGTCTAAAACGCCATCGGCGCTTTGGAAAATATATGTTCCTGAATCGCCAAACTGTAATTGGTCAGTAGAAGATAAAAGTAATCCTGTGTCAACGACATGGGTTAAAGTTACATCTTGGTCATCGCCAAATCCTATTACAGCGCCATCAGCAAGATATAAATCAGAAAATTCTAGTGAAGTTGTTCCAAGAGCGGCGCCATCTGAAGCATCTGGAACAAATGCTGTTGTAGCAGTTATTGTTGTTCCTTGAATAGTTGATGTGCCTGTAATCGCACCAACGCCCAATGTTCCTGCCAGAGTAGCGTTTGCACCAGCGAAGGTTAATGCAGTTGTCGGAGTAGAACCAGACTTAATAATAAGTTCTCCGCCCGATTGAGTTAAATCACCATATGTGGTTCCGCCAGCCTTTAATGTAATATTATCACCATCAGCATCAAGTACAATATCACCAGATGAATCTAATGTAATGTCTGTGCCGTCATTTGTGATTGTGTCAAGTGCAATACTTCCAATATTTGTGATATTAGCATCACTCATATCGAAACTTCCTGTTACATCTAAATCTCCCCCAACAGTTAAGTTATCTGCAATCGTAACTTGAGAAGTTGTATGCCCGATTGTTACTGCGATACCAGAAGATTCTGTTGCAATTTTTAAAGCACCGACAGCATTCGTAATATAAGAATTATTACCATCATGATACAACAACATATCACTACCTGTACCAAATTTTGCATTAGCACTATCGGCAAATGTGGCGTGTGAACCTGTTAAAACATTAAATGCGTTTGCTGAAAAAGTAAAATCGTCTGCACCAGAAATTTTAATGTCAATTCGGTCATCTGTATCAGCCGTAATAGATGTATCAGCATCAGCGTCTAAAATTAATTCAGAACCATTTAAGTCAGTAGATAATGGGGCAAGTGTGGTTGTATTTGTTTTGTCATTAATTACATAAATGATATGGGTGTCAGTTGGCGCACTAGCAAATGTAATTCTTTTGAAATCTCCACTGCCGTCTTGACCTAAAGTAAAATCCCTGCCTGTGCCTGGTTCTTGTCTTACATTATTAACAAAAACTTCTAATCCATTTTCACCGTTACTAGGAACAGCACTCGCTAAATCGAACGCTACTGTTGAACCATCACCAGTGAACCTATCTTTCGTTGGTATTGAACTATATTCCTGAAACGGAGGTTGTCCTATATATGCCATTTAATTATCCTTTATATTTTATACATCTTCAAGTACAGAAACAGTAACATCTACTGAACTAGTAGCACTACAAATCGCTTCTAGATTATCTGCATTTGAACCATCATTCATCAATACTAACTTATTACCTGCCATCACTTCTAAAGAAGCTCCTGCAGGAATAGTGGCATCCTTGACAATCCAGACATCATTTGAACCATCTTCATTGTCAATCCAAATACCTGCGGTTACACCCGAAGTAGTTTTATTTGCCATTGTAATACCGATAACGATTGTTTCAAGTGCCGCTGAACCTGAACCAGCTGGTACAGCATATATTGTTGTTAGACTTGTTCCTATCGAAGGCGTACATATTCTTTTAAAATCATTAGCCATGTTGTTATCCTTTTCTTGTACTTATATTTATAACTATTTATAAGAGTTATCCCAACGCCGCCGCTAAAGCTATGGAAAAAGCATTAGTAGCTGCACTTGCGGATGTAATTAAAGTTCCTGTTTCGTTTGGTATTGTAATTGTTCTGTCTGCTGTCGGATCCACTACTGTCAAAGTAGTTTCATAATTGTCAGCAGTTGCACCTTCAAATATAATACTAGCATCCGTTAAATTTAGTGCAGTAGCAGTTAAACTTGTGATTGTGGGCGTATTAATTGTTGGACTTGTCAAAGTTTTGTTAGTTAAAGTTTGGGTTCCAGTTAAAGTTGTTACAGTTGAATCAACAGCTATTGTTATTGTATTACTTGAGCCTGAACTTGCAATTCCTGTTCCACCAGCAATAGTCAATGTTTCTGAATCTAAATCTATTGCAATTGTGCCAGAATCGGATGTTACATCTAAATCCTGAGCAGTTATTGTAGCATCAACATATGCTTTGATTGATTGTTGAGTAGCTAACTGTGTAGCAGAATTTGAACCCATAGCATCTTCATCAAGTATAGCACTACCAGAAACAGCAGTATTAAGAACACCACTTGTAATAGTTGGTGCTGTAAGAGTTTTGTTTGTTAAAGTTTCTGAACCAGTTAATGATGTAAAACTTACACTTTGTAATGCAGTATTCCATTCTGCTAATGAACCTGATATAGTATTATTTGCAAAATCAATACTTTTATTTGTTAAAGTGTCTGTTGTCGCTTTACCAACAAGAGTATCTGTAGCATTAAAGAATGTAATTGTTCTGTCTGCTGTCGGGTCTGTAAACGCCAAAGTTGTTTCGTAACCATCATCTGTCGCACCTTCAAAAACAAGAGGACTTGCACCAGACATTACTACTCCAGTTAAATTTTGTGTGCCTGTAAATGAACCACTAAATGTACCACCGTTAATCGTTGGACTTGTTAGAGTTTTATTCGTAAGTGTTTCTGAACCTGTTAGAGATACAAAACTTACACTTTGTAAAGCAGTATTAAACTCTGCTAAAGAACCTGTAAGAGTATTTGACCCTAAATCAATAGTTTTATTTGTGAATGTATCAGTAGTTGCTTTACCAACCAAAGTATCAGTAGCATTTGGCATTGTAAGAACTCTATCTGCTGTTGGGTCTGTAAATGCTAATGTAGTTTCATAAGCATCAGCCGTAGCGCCTTCAAAGACAAGAGGACTTGCGCCAGACATTACTAGTCCAGTTAAATCTTGTGTGCCTGTGAATGAACCACTAAAAGTGCCACCGTTAATCGTTGGACTCGTTAGAGTTTTATTTGTAAGTGTCTGTGTTGCATCTGTTACAACAAGAGTACCAGAAGCATCAGCAAAAGTAATTGTTCTGTCTGCTGTCGGGTCTGTAACTGCTAATGAGGTTTCATAAGCATCATCAGTTGCACCTTCAAAAGTGATTTTAGTTTGAAAAGTGGTATCACCTGTTTTAATACCAGTTACTTCTGTGTTCATTGCTACAATCGCCTCAACAATATCTGTTGCATCAGCGATTACACCACTTGCACCGGTAACGCCTGAAATATCACCGACATCTGCTGCCGTTGAGTTATAAGTTGTTCTTAGTGTGTCTAAGGTATCTGTAGTTGCTACTGTTCTGTCTGCCATAATACTATTTATCTATCCTAATGCAATAATCCTAACGAGATGATTCGCTTGATTAGCGTGTGTTGCTGTTGTTAAAAGAGTCATTGAAGAATTCGGTATTGTAATTGTGTTATCTGCTGTCGGGTCTGTAGCCGTTAAAGTTGTTTCGTATGCATCAGCAGTTGCGCCTTCAAAAACAATGCCTGTAGAACCAACCTGCATACCAGATGTTGATGTTCCTGATGCAAATGTCATAGCACTAATTGTTGGACTTGTAAAAGTTTTATTCGTCCATGTTTCTGAACCCGCTAAAGTCCCTATTGTTGAGGTATCAGCTGTTATTGTTACAGTATTACCTGTAGCACTTGTTGCTATTAAAGAACCACCAGCAAAAGTCAATGTTTCAGAATCTAAATCAATACTTAATGCACCACCACTATCACCTTGAAAATCTAAATCTTGAGCAGTTGTCTGAGCGTCAACATATGCCTTAATACTTTGTTGAGTTGCTAGGTGTGTAGCAGAATTGGATGACATATTATCTTCATCTTTAATCGCCGAACCAGAAACTGCTGTATTTAAAACAGGACTTGTCATTGTTGGAGTTGAAAAAGTCTTTTGAGTCCATGTTTGTGTGTCAGTCAATGTGCCAAAACTATCGCTCTGCAACGCACTATTAAACTCCGCCAATGAAGCTGTCAAAGTGTTCGTACCTAAGTCAATTGATTTATTCGTTAATGTATCAGTAGTTGCCTTACCTATTAATGTATCTGTTGCATTAGGAACAGTAATAACTCTATCTGCTGTTGGGTCTGTAAATGCCCAAGTTGTTTCGTAAGAATCATCGGTCGCACCTTCAAAGACAAAAGGACTTGCGCTTGATAAAACTGTTGCTGTAATATCCATTGTACCAGTAAACGAACCACTAAAAGTACCACTATTGATTGTTGGACTTGTGAAAGTTTTATTAGTCATTGTTTCTGAACCGGTTAATGAAGCAAAACTATCACCTTGTAGTGCAGTATTCCATTCTGATAATGAACCTGTTATACTATTACCAGAACCACCAAAATCAAATGATTTATTTGAGATTGTGTCTGTTGTTGCCTTGCCTATCATTGTATCTGTGGCATTTGGCATTGTAAGAACTCTATCAGCAGTAGGGTCGGTTATAGCTAGTGTTGTTTCATATGCATCATCAGTCGCACCTTCAAAGACAAAAGGACTTGCGCCTGATAAAACTGTTCCCGTGATGTCCATAGTACCAGTAAATGCGCCACTAAAAGTACCACCGTTAATCGTTGGACTTGTGAAAGTTTTATTTGAAGATGTGTCGGCGTTGTCTGTCAACATTACACCACCACTACCATCTGGAAAAGTCCAAGTACGGTCAGCGGTTGGGTCAGTAAACGCCAAAGTCATTTCGTAAGCATCATCTGTCGCACCTTCCCAAACCATACTTGCAGCTGGAAAAACAAACGCATCTGTGGTGATTTCTGGAAGTTCTGGATTGAGTAATACAATAGCCTCAACAACATCGGTTGCTGAAGCAATATAACTACTTGCGCTCAATATATCAGCAATAGCACCGATATCTTCTGCTGTGCCATTAAATTCATGTCTGAAGTAATTTAGCGTGTTTGTTGTTGCTACTGTTCTATCTGCCATTGCTCAACTCTATTAATTGTTCTTTTATTGCTCTCATTTCTATCTTCAATTCATTTACATCACGAATAACTTCTCTCAACGCATCATTTTGCACTTTTTGTTTTCTTTTTCTCGCCATATAGCGAGCATAAGCATCTGAGTCTGTATTAACTATTGCTTGAGATTTTAAATCTCTAACTAAATGGGCGTGTCCTTCAACCTGTGCAGTATCAGCCATAATATTTTAAATCGCCAGAGCAATTCCTCTCATATCTTTTAGAAGTGGAGGATATGAACTGTTTGTTCCAGTCATTATCACTTTCAATTGGAACGCAGTAAATTCAGGCAAAGAACTCACACTAAATTTATGTTCTTTGAATGTAACACTATCTTTCGCAGGGTCAACAGACGAATCAGGACTGCCATCAGAATTAAATGCTGTCCAAGCAATATCGCCTAACTTTCTTGCATCCTCAGCACTAGTATTGCGATAATACATTTTAACCGCACTCGTTGAACGAATATTTGCAGAAATACGAATATCAAGCGCCGTAGCATCATTTGTTAATATAACAGGCCTTGTCATATATTTTGCAGAAGCACTACCACCAGTATTTGCCGTTTCAGCAACAAAGTTAGGAGTAGTTCCTGATATTGGATTATTCAATCTGTTCTGTATCAAGAATAAACTCAATCTTGCAGTATCAATAACCGGTGAAATATTATTATTATCTGCTGGTGTTGACATAGCAATCGACATACTAAATGACTTGCTACTAGACATTTCATTTGTTTCGTTAATTGCACTGGCAACCATACCAGGAGCAGTCATATAATAATCTTCATTAAAGTTAACTGTTTTTTGTTTTGAAGCCGCAGTCAAACTATATTCGGTTTCACTAGCCTCAATCGTCCTGCCACCTGTAGTTCTTATTGTCGCAGAAAGTGTTGTATTAGGCGGTTGTATTGAGCCAACGCACGGCTGAATAACATCAAATAAAACATTTCTAGTTGCAGTTACAGCAGTTCCACCAACCTCACCAGTTGCGCTTGCATTAGCGCCTGCGGTTATTGTATAAGAATCTAATTTAATATTTCCGATTGTTGTATATGTGCCGTTAAGATTTGTGTGTGCAATACCGTTATGTGAACCTGATTGAAGCCCTGCAATCGTAACATTTGCTGATGTACTATGCATACCATGATTTGGATGATGAACAGTTACAACCGCTGAACTCGCAGTTGTTGTAAGAGGGTTCTGTTTTAAAGTTTTAACTGGAACTACATCATTTACAAGAACTACTGTACCAGTCGTTGATTCTGTAAACGAAGCACGATTAATAATAAACTTAACATCTTCGTTTTGTTCTGCTGTCCATGTACTACCGTTTTGCGATTTAAACATTCCGCCAAAGTATGGTTGTTTAGAGATTAATCTATTATCATCTAAAGTTTTTTGTCCCATCTTCGCTGTGTATATCGTATATGTGTCATCATTCGATTTTGCAACAAAACAATATTCAGTATTTTCTTTCAAGAATACTGGACTTGGGAATGTAAATGTTGTGGCCGAAGAAGCGTCAGTTGAAGTATTAACATCAGCGGCATCTACAAAGACTTGACCAAACGGAACAATTGTTTGAGATGGATATCCATTAACCATTGTTCTTATTTGAACTTGTACTGGTGTTGCACTTGATTTACTAGAAAAATATAATTGAACACTTGTAATAAACAAACCGTTTGTAGAATCAACTAAGAAAGACTGTGCAATAGGATCCCTATTTGGATGTCTGTGTGGAGGCCTGCCCTTCCATACTCGGGTGTTAGTAGTATTAATATTTGTTCTTGTTACAGTTTGGTCCTCAGATACATCTTCTCTTGAAATTTGAGGCTCTCTAGTAGAAACAACGGTTTCTTGAACTTGTTGTATTAATCCTTTTGCCGTATAACCTGACTCAGATGAAGTAAACACATCTCCTGTTAAAGTGTTTGTTGAGCTACTCGTTAATCTAAATGTTCTATTTCCTGTTCTCCATTTTGGTTTACTTGTATCAGCCGAATCAGGAATTGCAAAAGTTCCGGTTATTGTTCCAGCAGAGTCCGTTGTTAAGGCTGCGCCTGCTGTACTTCCTGTTGGTGTAACATAAGCCTCTACATTAATACCATCAAAGAAAGGATAAACTCTTGTCAAAGGTTTCATATCCATAGAATTAAATGTAATAGTCTTTTCTCTAATAAATGGTGCAAAGGCAACACTTACTACTCTATCACCAAAGCTTGTTCTTACAGCATTTGGAATTAATGATGTACGAATACCAGCACGCTGTTGTCCAACCCGCTGTTCAGTTGTGATTGTTGTACGCCTGTTTCGCCAACCCCACCTGCCAGAATCTTGAGATGACCTAGCAACCTCATCAACCGAGCCAGACCAAGTATCATTCCAGTTACCCCAAACAGTACCAAGATTTAAATCTAGTACACCAGCAGCAGCAAGGTCTGTTAAAGTATCGAATGTTCCTGGCATATCAACTTGTAATTCAGGCAAGGTTTCAGTTGCCATCCATTCATCCATTTCTGGGTCAAGTGTCATTGTTCCTACATAATCAATTACATTAAATGGTTGTAAATTAACCGTTGTACTTGCATATGGTTGTTCTGCATATGAAACACTTGTATAAGGTAGTGTAATTAAATCACCGGTTTTTTGATAGCCGTTTGTTGTTCTAATAGCATCAGTCATTTCTGTACTATTTGCTAATAAATTATCAGACTCTATTAAATTTACATTATCTTGATGGAAAGCGGGCCGTAATTCTCCTTGTGCCATGTCCATTGAAACTGAATAGTCAGTATCAGTTACATCAGCAATTCCGTGGCCTGTAAAGTTGTCTACTATGATACCATTCTTAAATCTATCAAAACCATCGGCGTCTTGTATTTGCATATTCTGTGCTTCTGATTCTAGTAAAGATAGTTGAGTATAGTATTCAACATTCTCTAATCGTTTCTCTATACGACCGATATCTCTCATTGTATATCGTCTATTGTCTTGAGGGCGAAGTTTAATATCACTTGTCTTAAAAGTATATGCAGGCACAAACATCTTATACAATAACATAGCGTCTGCAATACCTTCTGGTTCTTTAGGTTCTACTGCCGGTGCACCAGAAATAACTTTGAACTCGCCATTAGACGCCATAAAGACTTTATCTCTACGACTTAAATAATATTCCAAGTCAGTAGTAATATCTGCATTGATTTTCGCCACTTCGATTACTGAAGCGCCTGTAGCTATAGCATCATCAGCTGTCTGGAATTTTCTATCTTGAGTACCAGCATTAATTGTTGAAGCATTTGCAACTCTTGGTCTGAAATCTAAACAATCCCTTAACTCAAATTTTTCTCCTGTAACATCAGAAGTATATGATGGAATATCTCCATAATCAATACCAGCATAACTATCTACATTAAAGAAGTTCCCTGCACCGTGAGAGTAATAACTAAATGTAATTAGTAATCTTCCTGTCGGGTCTATAGAACCTGCCTTTCTTACTAGACGACCAACATCATAGAAATTATCTCTTTGTCCGGTGTCTAAAGTAAATCTGTTTGAAATATCTATATCACTTGTTGTTGCGGCTGTACTAAAATCAGCGGCCATATTAACACTAGCAACTGAATATACATCAGCAAATTTTAAATTGATTTCATTTAATGTTGCAAGCGCTGATGTGCTTGCATCTGTATTTGTTGCATCTTCTACAGCAGTTTTAGTTTTTGCACCAACAACTGAAGCAGAAATAGTAGCAAGAATCTTAATCTTATGTCCATTCCAACCACTTCCTAAATCTATTGCGAGAGTTTTTCCTGTCGGAGAACCACCAAGAGTATAATCGCCAGCACTTGCAAGAGTTACAACATCTCCAACAGCGCCTGTACCACCAGCACCTGTTGTCATTACAGAAACAGTAACATCTTCTTCTGAGTGTGCAGTAAATATCTCGTTTGTACCCGCTGTTAATGTTGCAGTACCAGAACTAGATAATGTGGAAACAAATTGCCTTCTTATTTTGAAA
>Ga0315333_10000559_pt1 | contig 12076 bp, 5 predicted proteins | sample M120034915metaG_FD_204521 | JGI IMG/M metagenome (GOLD analysis project Ga0315333, IMG submission 204521) | Ammonia-oxidizing marine archaeal communities from Monterey Bay, California, United States - M1 200m 34915 | ecosystem: Environmental > Aquatic > Marine > Intertidal zone | place: USA...
TTTGGCCTGAAGCCGCATGAATCCCTCGAGCAAAGCCTCCGGCCGCGGTGGACAGCCGCTGATGTAAACATCAACCGGCAAAATCCGATCCACCCCCTGCAACACGGCATAGCTGCGGTACATGCCACCAGTCGAGGCGCACGCTCCCATCGCGATCACCCACTTCGGCTCCGGCATCTGGTCGTAAATCCGCTTCACCGCCATCGCCATTTTGTAAGTGACCGTCCCGGCGACAATCATCAAGTCAGATTGCCGAGGCGAAAACCGCATTACCTCAGCACCGAAACGCGAGATGTCGAACCGGCTCGCCCCTGCTGCCATCAACTCAATCGCACAACAGGCCAAGCCCATCGGCATTGGCCATAGTGAGTTTTTGCGGAACCAACTGACAGCCGCGTCCAAACTGGTATGAATCACATCCCCCTCAACCTTGGAATTATAGCCTATTTCTGTACCCTTCATGATGGCTTTATAACGCCTACAGAAAAACTACAATCGTCCGTTGCCATCGTCAAAATGAATTTGTGAAAAATTTCACAAAGTCGCCTTTCATTACGTTGATGGATAGCGTATTTCACCTCAACGTTGCTTGATCGAGCGATCAGCGATTTTGGCGAATACGGAAAAACCGGGCTTTTTCGCCGAGTTCTAGTGTCGGCTTGTGCTCGACCTTATTCCCGTTGCCTTCAATGACTTGAGTCTCATTCCAGTCGCTCAAGTTTGTTGAGGCCTCGACGATATAGGTTTTTCGCATTTTTGAGTCAAAAACCATCGTAAATGGATTAACTTTAACGTTCAAGTATATAATTTCATTCGTATTATTGCTTGATTTTACTTTTAACGTTACCCATGCGCCGGCGTTTAGGTGCGCTTTGCCAAAAAGGGCGAAACTCAAGTCTGAACTTGTACGACTGGCTTGGTGGACTTCCGCCGTGACAACGTTTTTCGCGTTTGCCAACTGGCTGCCAGCCACCTCAAAAGTGGCGTAGGCATTTTCATCCACGATCGTACTGGTGGCGTAAGTGGTGTGCCTGGCTGTACCCGGAAGATTGCTGTCCCTATAGACTTGTTTTCCATTCAAATAAACCGCTGCCGCATCGTCGCGAAGCAGCTTAAAGGTCATCTTGTCGATCAACTCGACGGCGTCCACCTCGAAGGTCTGTCGGAAATAGACCGTGGCGCGTTTGCTCTCGGGGTTGGTGCCGTAACTGACAACCGTGGCTTCGTTGCCGTTTCCGTAACCAAACAACCCCGGGCCGGATGACCAGCGACTGTCGTCGAAGCTCGGCTTAGTCCAGTTGCGGTTGGGTGCGGTGGCTCCGTCATAAAATCTCCAGTCGCCGCCGACCGACACGAGCGTCTGCTCCTGCGCCACCCCGTCCTTGCCTAAGAGATAGAGGAAACGATCAGCGCCGGTGAATGCCTCATCCGGTGTGTAGTCAAATGTGCCGTCAGGCCGGAAGGTCAGCTTACCGTGCTGCGGTTTGGTCATGAGTTGCACCTTGGTTGCCGGTGACACACCAGCATCGTTGGCAAGCACGCCCTCTTCGCGCTTGGCCACGCTCAATATCCCGCCCGGCGCGACGGCAAACTGATCCGCTCGAGCCACTAACACGCCCCAGGCCAGGGTCGATGTCTTTTGTGTGTCCGCCGACCAGGCGGTGCCGAGTTTGTTTTTCGCGTGCAGCCGGTAGTACAAGACAGAATCAGCGGTCAAGCCGTCAACCAAGTGGTGCAGTTGGCCATCGGCATCGGGTGTGACTTGTGTGGAGTGATCCCACTGGGTGGCATCCGGGCCGCCATCGGTTTTGCCCCAGACAAAAAACACCTTCGTGGTCGACTGACCATCGGACAGGCGGCCCGCAAGCGTGAGCGACTCCGTCGTCCGCTCGGCCGGTGGTTCGCTGATGATTTCTGGCAGGCGTGATTTGCCTCGATCGGTGGAGATCACCTCGGCGACAATCAGCATGTCGGAGCTTGTGACGCCGCCGTTGAGCCCATGAATGGCAAGGACGTTTTCACCGGCGTGCAACTGATCCCTGTACGCGGTGATGTCGAACGACTCGAACTGCACCGCCATCGAGTCGTCGTGCGTTGTTGTTGCGCCGGAGTTCCATTGTATTGCCGCCGGCGCGTTTGCGGATGCCACCCGCTTGCCGTTAAGATACGCGACAAAACCGTCGTCGTATTTCATGCGCAACTTGAGGCCGGTGATCGTCCCGGGATCATCGGCATCGAAGGCGTACCGTAGGTACAGCGACTCTGTTTTATTGTACATTTGCGTGCTGAAATTCAGCGCGGAACTGATGAGCGACTGGTAGCCGCTGCTACGCTCGTAACCGGCTCCCTTGCTGCCACGTTTCCAGGTCGCGTCGTTGAACTCTATCGCAGTCCAAGAATCGCCGTAGCGGTCGCTGGTCGGCACCCAGCCACGCCCGTAATCGCCCGAGCCCAGCATTGTGTCGCTCGAACCAGACACGATGACTTGAACGGTCCCATTGGCACGTTGGCCAAGTGCATCCTCGATTGTGTACTCGATCACGCCGGTGCCGTTGGCCGTGCTCTTGGCCTTGAATGTCAGCAAGCCGTTTGGGTCGTTTCGGCGCCGGCCGTCGCGCATCATCGGCGAGCGATGAACGGACAAGCTTCCCAGGTTACTGGCTTTAGAGTGCGCGCTAAAAAGCCGGAAGCCGCCAGGAAAATAATCCTGCCCGTCGCGCCCCTCGCCGGTGGTGCCGACGGCGATGACCGGCTCGGTCTTGAATGCACCACGCAATCCCGCCGCATGGTCGTTGGTGAGCGGATTGAAACTCACGGACTCCCCGGCGGAGAGATACAGCACATCCGGCTCGGCAATCGGCGGTTCGTTGATGTAATTCAGTTTGAGGGTATGCAGCTTCCCGCCGGCGCGGTACCGTATGCTATCGCTGCCCTTGGCCTCGCCGCTGACGCGCAAAATATAAACTGACGCATTGCTGAGCGTCTCGTGCAGAAGTGACTGCTTGGGTGAGCGCACCTGCGTGATATTGCCGTCGCCGGGCAGCTTAAGGGTTCGCGACTGGCCAACCGCAACATCCATCTCGAACACGTTGCCCTCGGGGTCGCCGACGACCACGGCCATATCACCCTTGTGCAGCCAGCCGCGCCCGGCATCGCCGCGCACCGAATAACTGAACCAGGCCGTTCCCTCAAAGCCAGTCGATGGCGTGAACACCGCCTCGCCGGCCTCTATGGCGACCGTTCCCGCATAGCGCGGCGTTAACTGTCCGACCTCGGCCAATGCCAGGCTGTTTTCCTGCCCGCGAAAAACGTGATTCAGGTCATTGGCCAAAACGTCGTAACGGATTCGCTCCCCCGGTGCCGCCCACGCAACATCGTCCACGGCAAACGGCATCTCGGCCGGGTTTCGCATTGCAGCCGGCCCGGAAAGGAGACCCCTCGCGCTACTGTAAATCTCTGACGCCGCAGTGAACTCCTGCCCCTCGATGTCCTTGAAGAACGACCGCAACTTGGTGGAGTACTGCGAGTTCATGATGCCACCGAGCGAATGCCCCGACCCGAAAATATGCCCCATCTCGTGGGAGGTGAGTGCCCAGCCGTAACCGGCCCGCATTACACCCACGCCGCTTCTCGTGTGCAGTGCGTTTTGATAGGCGATGCCCAGGATGTCGCCGCTCATCCCGCCTCCAAAACGAATCGCAGCCGTCTGTCCGTAAGTGGACTCGGGCCGCCAACGCTGCGACCAGTCCGCGAACATATCCAGCGTGCCGCCGTCGCTGGTGAACGGAATATCCTCGTAGTCGTCCGAGTCCGGCGTGAGGATTAATTCCTGCACCAGCAACCGCACACCCAGTTGGTTCTCGTAAATTGCCGCGACATTGGCCATCAGCGCGAGGTACTGGCTGGTGACCTCAGTGAGATTGATCTTCGTATTCCGGCCGGTCGCCGACTTGTCGAGCACGACGATGACCGTGGCCACCTTGAGCGACGCCTCGTAGCGCGGCGGGCTGGCCGGGCTGCCAAGCACCAGCGTCGGCGCGCCGTTCACCGGGTTCACTCCCGAACTGGCCATCGCCGGGAAATCCTCTGCCAGCTCGAGTTTGGCCGACTCGGCCTGGCTCCAGTCCGGCTTGGCCAGGTCGCCGCCGACCGACATCGTCCGGTATGAGCCGGTTCGCGGATCGCGCGCGCACGCCAACTCCGGCAGTGAACTCGTAAGCGCCTCGAACGATCCGCCATCAGCGCTTCGCAGCTGCACCTGGCCACCGTTGCCCAGGCGCACCACACCGGAGACGGAGCGATTGGCCAGGGCCAGTGTCGCCGTGTACACTTGGCCGTCGTCGCCGATGGTGCGGCCCTCGAAGACTCGCAGCCCTGTGTCAAGCCGGTCCGCTTGGCCAATCGTCGTGCGGTAGCTCTCTGCGAGCAGCGGAAAATCGCGGAACGAAAAGTCGAGCGGCTCGCGTCCGGGCAACTGCAGCCGCAGCGGTTGGCCGCTATCGATCGCCCTGGCCAACGGCGAAAGCTGTGCTTGGACAAGTGCCGAGTCGTCCCGCTGCCGCTTGGCCAAGGATTTGGCGACTTTGGCCTGCGCTTGGCCAAGCTTCTGGCCCAGCGATGTCACGACGTAGGTTGAGCCCCGTTCGTCGCGGTTCGTAAAAACGCCCACAGCCAATCCGGCAGTGAGCAGAGCAACCCCATATTTCATTGTGTGTTTCATTTTCGTCTGCGCTTGGCTTTGGGTTGCTTTTGCGTGTCTTTGCGCTTGGAAATCTTGTCTGGCTTGACCGCTCTCCGGGGCTTGCGAGAGAGGCTCGGCTTTAGCTTTTTGCCCTTGGCAGCCTTGGTTTTGATGACGCGAAAGTCAGCCTGCTTTTTTTGCAGATCAATTCCTTCGACCTGCACTTTCAGTTGGTCGCCCGGCGTGATCTCGTTACCGCGCAACCGGCCAACCAAGCGGCCGCGCTCAGGCACAAACCGATAATGGTCATCGCTCATGCTCAAGCGCTTGACCAAGCCCTTGAGCCCCAACTCGGTGATGTCCACCATCGCACCGATGTTGCGTACGTCGGTGACCATGGCCGAGTACGTCTCCAGCTTTTGGCGGTCGAGTTGTCGCTGAAGATGCATCAGCAGCTTGATGAGTTTGCTGTCCATCTCAGCGTCGGCGGAGTTACGCTCGGTGAGCGAAATGTGGTCGGCCGCCGTGGCGAGTGCGGTGCCATCGAGCTTGGAGTGCTGGTACACGATTCGGTGCACGATCAGATCGGCGTACCGGCGTATCGGTGAGGTAAAGTGCACGTAGTCGTCCTTGGCCAGGCCATAGTGGCCGATCGGCTCCGTCGAGTAGCAGGCACGTTTCATGCAACGCAGATAGCCGATCCGGAAGACGTCCGCAAGTAGGTGACCCTTGAGATTCGAGAGAAATTTGCCGGCCTGTTTTTGGTCTGCCAGGTTGCCGGCACGCAGCCCCATCAACGTCGCCTGCGCCCGGAGGTTGTCTAGCTTCTCGGTGTCCGGCTTGTCGTGGACGCGGTGGATCGCCTTGACGCGTCGCCGCCTAATTTCCTTCGCAACAGCCTCGTTGGCCAGCAGCATGAATTCCTCGATCAACTGGTGTGATACATCGTTCCCCACCCGGCGCACCTCGCTCACTCGGCCCTTGGCATCAAGCAGCACCTTGTGTTCCGGCATGTCGAGATCCAGCGCGCCTGCCCTGAAGCGCGCCTGCCGCAGTTTTTGCGCGAGGCCATGGGCGTCGTGCAGCATGCGCTCAATGTCGCCGGCCGGTTTGCGACTGAGGATCGCCATCGCCTCCTCGTAGGAAAAACGGCGTTTCGAGCAAATAACCGTTGAGTGGAACTTCGCCTGTTCGACCCGCCCATTCCCGTTCAGCACAAACTCCACACTGCGTGCCAGCCGATCAACCCCCGGCTTGAGCGAGCACAACTCGTTGCTCAACTCCTCAGGCAGCATCGGGATGACACGGTCGATAAGATACGTCGAGTTGCCGCGCTGCCGCGCCTCCTTGTCGAGCGCGCTCCTGGGCGTGACATAGTGCGACACGTCGGCGATGTGCACCCACAACCGCCAGCGCCGCCCCTCGATGCGCTCCAGCGATATGGCATCGTCGAAATCACGCGCATCGACCGGGTCGATCGTCACGACGCAGTGCTTGCGGCAATCCCGCCGGCCTTTGCGGTCGGACTCCGTCACTCTTGAGCCCAAGCGCCGGGCTTCCGCCTTGACCTTGCCCGAGAAACGCGTCGGCAACTCGTACTGCCGAATGACCGACTCAACATCGACACCCGACGCACCCGGGCTACCGATCACCTCGAGCAGCTTGCCCTCCGGCGCGTTGTGGCGCGACGGCCACTCTGTAATCTCGACGACCACCTTGTCGCCTCGCCTGGCCTTGAGCTTGGCCGCTTGGCCAAGCTTGGGCAGGTAAATGTCGTGCGTGATGCGCGGGTCGCTCGGCACGACGTACCAAAGCTGCCGCGACTTCTCCAGCGTGCCGACCACCTGCGTGCGAGCACGCTCGAGCACCTCGACCACCCGGCCGCTTGGCCCAGACGGCACGCGACGGCCGTGGCCCAGACGGCGCTCGGGGATTACCGGCCGATCCACCAGCACAAGCACACGATCGTTGTGCATGGCGGTGCGGGCGGCGTTGGGTGCGATGTCGACCGAAGGCTGCGACGCATCGGTGGTGACGACCCGTCCGCCACCCCGGCGGTTCATCAGGATGCGCCCGGCGACCAAGTCCTCGTCGCCCGGCAGTGCAAAACGCTTGTCGGGCAACCGCACAACCCTGCCCAAGCGTACGAGGTTTCGTAATTCACTCCGTACATTCTTGGCCTGCTCTGGGCCAAACTCGAGTTTTGTGGTGATGTCATCCGCCCCGCATGGGACGTAATGTTTGCGCCCCAACAGCCGCAGAAGTCGATTTTCAAGATTCATCAGGTGATGGGCGGCTCCAGAGCCGGCCTAACCCCCAGCGCGCTTCCAGCAATTTCATTGCCACCGGCACGCTTGTATCCCGCAGTAGAAGCACCCACAACGCAAACATTCAAAAACTCAGGATAACTTGGGGGCAGATTAACAAGCCAAAGAATAAATAGTGCAGAAACGTCAGGGCAAAAGCAACCAGACTTTAAACTGAAGCCAAAGGCTGCAAAAGCCATTGGCAATGGTGTCACTGCGTCTAATCATCGACGAATGGCGACCAGACCTTCGGCATGCTTTTAGAAACCCAAATCCCGACATTTAAAATTAAGCAGGATTAAGGTTAAACACCAAAAAATTGAGACACCACTTGAAGCCTTTGAGACCAAGACGTTATTTTTTGCGTGATAATCACGCGGGTTGGGTGAAAACCACGCTATGCGACCCCGGTTTGCAGCTTGAACCCACCTTTATTACCCCTCAAAAAGAATGGCATTTTGTTTGCTATTTTTTTTCAGTTTGGCGTTGACAACGGTCCAGTAAGACACAAAGCTTCGCCTTCGTTTTACCCAAAAGGTGAAGTGTTAACTGTTAACAAAATATATTAATAAACCGAGAACCGCATCATGAAGCGTTATCAAAAAAATAGAGTCGGGGCCTTCACGCTCATCGAGCTGTTGGTCGTTATCGCAATCATCGCCATTCTGGCCGGCATGCTGCTGCCCGCACTGGCAAAAGCCAAGGCAAAGGCACAGCGCATCGCCTGTGTGAACAACCTCAAGCAGGTTGGTATCGCCACCCGCATCTACGCGACGGACAACCAGGATCGGTTCCCGTGGCAGGTGCCGGAGTTGGAAGGCGGATCCGCAGAGTACATGCCCTCCAGCAAGTATAAGTCGAATTATAAGCACTGGATGGCTCTCTCGAATGAACTTAGCAATCCGAAGGTTGTTCGGTGCCCGCGCGACGGCAACCGCAACCAGGCGAACTCCTTCGTCGAGGCAAAACCCAGGGGTGCAGCCGGGAAAACCGTCGTTGCGTTTGGTGGCAAGACTGGCAACCTGAGCATGAGCTACTTCCTCGGCAAGGGTGCTGACGAAGCCAAGCCGAACAACGTCCTAGCCGGCGACCGCAACGTTAACTACGGCAAATACATCAACGACAACGACAAAAAGGGTGCACACCAGAAGATTGGCAAAAAGTTCACCGCCAAGAAGACTCCCATGTGGAGCGAGAGCCTGCACGAAAATCAGGGCGACCTCCTTTTGTCTGACTCATCCTGTCAGCAGGCCAGTGCCTCAAGACTCGCTCAATACATGATCGACTCGAGCGATAAGGACAACGAGTTGATTTTCCCTCGTGGTCAGTAGTATAGACCCGAAAAAAACCTTTCATGGACCCTCCCGATTGGGAGGGTCTTTTTTTTGGAACACTTCTCGAGAAATAAGAACACACATAATTCGCGCCAGCGTTTTGGATAATGGTTCTCTACACCGCTTTGGAGTGCAACCAAAGCGGCAGGGACTGCCATACTCCCAGACGATCCCCAACCCACAAACCCGCTTAGCCAGGCGCACACATTTATACCCAAAACTCTTTCCAATTACGTTTGACACCCTCTGCTGCTAGGACTAGCCTGCGCCTTTACCGAGTCATTGAGCCAACGTCCGATTGACCGAATCCGTTAAATTTTCCAAACGATGAAAAAAACAACCGTTCGCAAGACACTGGGCACCAAGGTCATCCTTGGTTTCACGCTGATCGAGTTACTGGTAGTGATCGCGATCATTGCCATTCTGGCCGGCCTGCTCCTCCCCGCCTTGTCGCGGGCCAAGGACAAGGCCCACAACTCCATCGACTGGAACAATAACAAGCAGATCATGCTGGCCCTGAACATGTTCACCGGCGATCATGAGGAATACCTTCCCCACCCAACATGGGGTGGCAACGGCAGCGGCCCAACCGGATGGGCATATGCTGGCAGCGCAGAGGAAAGAAACACTGGATACAAGGGAGGCTCAAAGTGTACTGTATCAGCCCATAACTGGAGCGGCACAACAGCAATGCCATCGTATGCCAGCACCACAACCTTGAACAACTTGCAGAAACAACTGGCCGGCCAGTACGAATCCTTTAAGCACGGTCAACTGGGGAACTATCTAGGCAACAACCCCCAGGTGCTCATGTGCCCCAAGGACAAAGCCACCTCCACTGGAGCTAACAGTAAGCTTTTTCTCCAACGCCCAATCAAGTTGACCAGCTACACTTGGAACGGGAATATCATTTTCTTTCACAGCAAGCCCAGCCCTCAAACGGGTAACTATGATGCAGGAAAGGTACGCAAGATATCGGCCACTGAACCCGGCAATATCGTACAATGGGAGACCGATGACACAACTCCGTTCTGGTTTAACGATGCAGGCAACCAACCTGCCGAAGGAATTTCCCAGCGGCACAAGACTGGTGCCACAAACAAGAATAACCGGACAGACGTCGGAGGAGCCGCCACAGTAGGCATCGTTTCCGGGGCCTCTGTTAATCTGACCTACAAGAAATTTTATGAAATGGCCCTAATAGGTGGTCGGCCGGTCGTTCCGAACGACATTTGGTGGGGCAGCTCCAGCCGTTAAGGCCAGCAAATTGTTTTCCAAAAGGCGACCTGTGAAATTAGGTCGTCTTTTTTCTTTCCCAAGCGCGACTCGGTGTTTTATCTCCGACGAGCGACATGCAAGCCGACGAGCCAAATCATCACCCCTCCAGCCTCCGATGGATGGTTGCCCTCTCGATAGTCGCCGTCGTGGTGCTGGCCATCAATTTCCTCGACCCACCGGAGACCGACCGGCCAGCCACCTCCGGCAAAGCACTTGGCCAGGCGCAGCAGCCCTACGCCACCACCCTGCCCTACCGTCGCGACGACGATGAATACGTCGGCTCGGCATCATGCCGTGAATGCCACGCCGACGAGCACAAAAGCTGGCATGAATCGTATCACCGCAGCATGACGCAGCTCATGTCGCCCGAGACGGTCCAGGCGGCGTTCGATGGCCAATCGCATGAATTCCAGGGAGAACTCTTTACCATGCACCGACGCGGCGACGAATACTGGACGAGCATCGAGAGCATTGACGAAGCCAATGCCTCGCCTGACAGCCGCGATTCGCAGGCGCTGCACCTGCGCTTGGGAATGGTCACCGGCTCGCATCACATGCAGGTCTTTTGGCTGCCCGGTATGATGGGCAACCTGCAGATTGGCTTCCCCTTCGCCTGGCTTGTTGACGACCGGCGCTGGGCACCGCGCAACAGCCTGTTCATCCGCGACCCGCACACAGTCATCAGCAAGGAGAACTGGAATATGAACTGCATCCGCTGCCACACCACCGGCCCGCAGCCAAGGCCCAACCAGGCGGCACAACGTTTCGAATCACGCGTCGCCGACCTGGGCATCTCGTGCGAAGCCTGCCACGGCCCGGCCGAGCGACACGTCGAGCGGCAGCAGCGTCTGGTCAGGTTGCCGGAGAGTGAACGCCAAGCGGCGCTCGACGCCGAACCGCTGGCCATCGTGCAGCCGGCGGATCTGGACCACGTACGCAGCTCGCAGGTGTGCGGCTCATGCCACGGCATGAAGTGGTTCGACAAAAGCGAGAAGTGGACCGCTCACGGCTTTGGCTACCGCCCCGGCGACGACCTCGAGCAAACCACGCCGATGATCCGACCGACCCAACTAGACAAACAGCCTTGGCTCAAGCCAGTGCTCGAGAAAAACCCCAGTATCCTCAACGACTTCTTTTGGCCGGACGGGCACATCCGTGTAACCGGCCGCGAGTACAACGGCCTGCTCGAGTCGGCCTGTTATCAACGCGGCGAGATGTCGTGTGTCAGTTGCCACTCAATGCACAGGAGCAACCCCAACGACCAGTTGGCCCCTGGGATGCGCGGCAACCGGGCCTGCCTCCAGTGCCACGACGACATGGCCGGCGACCTCACCGCTCACACGCGCCACGCCGCCGACTCGGCCGGCAGCAACTGCACCAACTGCCATATGCCGCACACCTCGTACGGCCTGCTCAAGGCCATTCGCGGACACACCATCGAGACGCCCAACATCGCCACCTCCATCAAGACCGGCCGGCCGAATGCCTGTAACCTGTGTCACCTCGACAAGACGCTTGAGTGGACCGCTGGACACTTGGCCAAGCGCACCGGCCAGGCCAAGCCGACCGTGCCGGAGGAAGACCGCACGACCGCCGCCTCGGCGCTTTGGTTGCTCAAGGGCGACGCCGGCCAACGCGCACTGACTGCCTGGCACATGGGCTGGCAACCGGCGCTTGAAGCCAGCGGCAGCGGCTGGCAATCGCCGCTGCTCGCCGAGTTGCTTAATGATCCCTACTCCGCTGTCCGCTACATGGCACACAAGTCCTTGACTAAGCAGCCGGGTTTTGGTGGGTTTGAGTATGACTTCGTCGCCGATGAACCCGCGCGCATGGCCAAGCGGGAGGCTGCCTTGACCAATTGGAAACCACCAACCAACGACACGTCGGCAAACCCCACCATCGTGTTGATGAACGCCGACGGCCAACGACTGACCAACCAGGTGCAGCAACTCATCCAAAAGCGTGACGACCGCCCAATGCGCCTGCGCGAGTGATGGGGGAGCATTTTTTAACTTACATTTTCGTCCTGACAATCCTGCATCATACCCAATGAGTTTGCTCCACCTGAAAAATAGCCGGCGATGGGCGTTCACCCTGATTGAGCTGCTCGTGGTGATTGCCATTATTGCGATTCTCGCGAGTCTGCTTTTGCCGGCGTTGGCGAGGGCCAAGGAGCAGGCCCACCGGACCACCTGCAAAAACAACAGCCACCAATGGCTCCTATCGCTGACGATGTACGCCGGCGACAACGACGAGGCTTTCCCGCCCGGCGGTTCGAGCAACCCGTACTGGAACTCGGTTTGGTTTCGCGACACGATGACAAACCGGTACCAGATTCGGCGTCCGATGTTTTACTGCCCGTCCAATCGGGGCTGGAACCGTGACGACTTCTGGGCATGGCCGGGCGGGCGCGACTCGGTGATGGGCTATTTTTATTTCGCCGGCGAAACGCGCTACTCGAACAACCGGTCGATGTT
>Ga0315333_10000565_pt1 | contig 12043 bp, 22 predicted proteins | sample M120034915metaG_FD_204521 | JGI IMG/M metagenome (GOLD analysis project Ga0315333, IMG submission 204521) | Ammonia-oxidizing marine archaeal communities from Monterey Bay, California, United States - M1 200m 34915 | ecosystem: Environmental > Aquatic > Marine > Intertidal zone | place: USA...
CTCTCCCAAGATTAACTAGGGAAGATTAAATCTCCCCTAGTTGTTCCTGACAATAAAAAGTTAAGATTGAACTCTTTCTTTTCTTGCTGAACCGTCGTAGTCAGCGCATATAAGTCCACGTCTTGTCAACATAGTCTTTACACCTCTTACAGTTTTACCGATTTCATCAGCAATTTCTTCAACAGTCATGTCGTCGATTGTAAGCTCAGCTAGTGGATCTGCTTTTCCAGAACCTTTAGTGTGCTCTTGCTTAGGGATAGCGTTTATTTCGCCAGCTCTAAGTAAAGAAAGTGCTTTTCCTCTGATAGAGTTTACACTCTTACCAAGAGACTCTGCAATTCCTTCTATAAATGCGCCGTCATTAACCATTCCTACAAAAGTTGCTTCTTCAGCTTCAGTATAAGTCTTAACAGACTCTACTTTAGGTGCTGGTTTCACATGCTCTGTAAGTTGCATAGAAAGGATCTTACCTTGAATTGATTTTGCACTGAAGTTTCCGCCTTCAAAATTTGAAGCGATTTCAGCGTAAGTGTAACCACCAGAATTGTCGGTTACAAAAGCTCTTAAAGTTGCTTCTTGATCGTCTGTGAAAGACTTAGTATTGCTACTAGAAGCGAGCTCAACATCATATCCCATTTTTCTAAGTTTAGAACTTACACTTCTTACTGAAGTTTCAAGTTCGTCAGCAGCAGAAGCTACTGTAGCTTGAGAAACAGGGGTTTCGTCACCAACGAAAGACTCTAATGCTGAAGTCCTTTCGTCTGTCCATTTAGGTAATGCCATTTTATTTTTCCTCTATAAATTGGTTTAAATTGTTAATAATAATGACTCCTCGTTCCCGAGCAGTCTGCGTTTTTGCCGACTCAATTCCACTCTCATTGATTAGATAAGTGCAGTCTTTCGTCAGACTGGTTTTTACGGCATAGCCGTGGTTCTCCAGAACTTTTTGTGCATGAGCTTTGCTAGGGAAACTGTTGAGTCTTCCAGAAATACAGACAGTTCCTATTATATCTCGTTTTATAACTTTCTTTGATTTGAAAGTAAAAGGTAATAGTTTGTCATACTCGTTTGCATAAAACTCGGTATCTAACCAATTTAATAGATTAGATGTTGCTTTCGGACCGATACCTGCTTCAATGCAGCTTGCTTCGGTTACTTCTTCGATAGAGGTAATTCTTTCGCATAATTTCTGAGAAGCTGATCGACCAAAAAGCGGAATAGCAAAAGCTGGTAGTAAGGTTTGTAAATCACATTTACATGAATTAACAATCTCGAGTGCCAACTTGGTAGCTAGTTTTTCAGAGCCCAGTCTGACGGTGATTTCCCCGACAGTAAGCTCATAAAGTTCTGGGTAATCTAGGATATCCAACTTTTTAATGGTTGAAGGGCCTAGCCCCTTTATTTTCAAAGATGAGGCGAAGTGTTTTAACTTTTTGTCCCATTGAGCTGGACACATCTTGTCTAAACAATATAGTAGTTCATTTCTAAACTCTAAGTCGCTGTCGCAAGAAGGACAGTTGGTTGGGGCTAAAATTTGTTCCATTCGCTCAATTCTCATTCTTTTTCATTTATATTGTATATTATACTAAAAAATTCACCGTGTGTCAAGAGATTTTTTCAGTTTATCACTTATTTTTTGGGATTAAAATTTTCTTCGTCTTCATAGACATAGGTATCTTCCTTGTAAGTTTTGCGTAGCTTATACTCAAAGTACCAAATTTTAATTTTTTTAATTAACTTTTTAATATATGTCATTGTAATCTCCTGCTATATTGCTTCCTGTCAGGGTCAATATATATGTCATTGTGTTCCATGTCCTTTACTATTCTGTCTGCCATCATTCTATGTGCCGCCTCTAGTGGGTGGTCTTTCTCTCCGAAAGGTAGCTTAGCCTTTTGTGCCATATCATAGAAGCCATCTTCCAGTAAGCAAGGTAATTCTTTTACTACTTGTTTTTTACTCAATTCTAAACTCTGCCAGTAGTTGTTAGCAGCTTCCAAATAGTCCTCATCTAGCAAATACAAGAAGGGTTTATACTGCCCACTTGAAAATGTATAAAATAGATAAGGAATATCTAGTGACTCTAAGAAGTATTTGGTTGCAAGCATATAAGATATTGTATATTTTAAATTCCATCTTATGTGTCTTAACTCTTTCATAAAGCCATTAAGAATTAAGTACTCGTGATCAGTTTGATCTGGGTGTTTAAATAGGTTTGTTTTGGACTTATCAATTTGATCCCCATGAGCGTGTCTTAGTGCATAAGTTTTCCAATTAGTTGCACGCCATCTAGGTACTTGTATATCATTAGAAGGTTTGAATATATTACCAGATTTATTTTCTCCAGCTTGTAGATACTCCATTCTATTTACGCCTGTCCATATTATAATAGCACAATCATACTTATTAGTTAAACAATGATTCATAGTAGTTCTCCAGATCCTACAATTAGATCCTCCTACTTTAGCATCATTATCTTCTTCTTGTCCTAGTTCTTCACAGACAAGATTACTAAAGCGATCCTTGAACTTATTTTTAAGTTCAAAACCATTAACAAAACTGCAACCATTAAAGTAAATCAAAATACATGTACTCCTGTTAGTTTTCTAAACTCATCTGCCTGCACGCCATCATTAACTATGGGCTTTCCTTTTACATTTAGACTTGTATTTAATAACATTGGTATTCCAGTTCTTTCATAATAATTTTCTAATATCTTTCTCAGGATTGAAGGGTTGTCTTTAGTTACAACCTGAACTCTTGCGCTACCATCAACATGCGTGACTGATTTGTAATCATGTTTGGCTTTACAAGTGTATTGCATAAACTCGTTCTTTTCTCCTTCGAAGTATTCATCAAAATACTCCTCCAAGATTGCGGGGGCAAAAGGGCGGAACTTCTGTCGTCTTTTAATACGATTAACTGTGCGTTTAATATCATACCGCACATCACCAAGCAGAGAGCGATTGCCCAAAGCTCTAGGTCCAAATTCTGTCTTTCCATTTGCTACTCCTACTACCTTATTTAAAAGTAGATAGTCTACTATTCTTCTTGGGTTAGGTGTACCTACTATTTCATTACCCCAAAAACAATGTTTATATTCAACTTTGCGTCCTAGATAACCTAGTGCCGCTCCTAAACTACTTCCTGCATCGCCTGGATTAGGAAATATCCATCTCTTTTTAAATCTGCTAGGTAATATCCTACTATTAGCCACACAGTTTAAAGCTACTCCACCTCCATAACAAAGGTTCTTTCCGTAGTTTTGTGCTACGTTCATTACTTGAGTGATCTGTCTCTCAACTTCAGCTTGAGCACTAGCCGCTATATCTTCAGGAGCCATTCCTCCAAAAAATGCTAGAGGTATGCCCCTGTGCCAATTTTGATCTGGTAGGTCAAACATCCACCTCATATTTATACTTGGTTCTCCATAAGCCGCCATACCCATAGTAATGTATTCATCTTCGTTTGGTTTCAATCCAATACGCTTCGTTATAGCACTGTAGAATAGTCCGATACTATGTGGGTACTTCCAGTTGCTGACACATTCCAATTTTCCATTTCTTGGAATCCATATACTTGAGCAGTCCCACTCTCCAATAGCATCAATTACAACTACAACAATATCATCATCAAAAGGTGCAGTATAATAAGCTGCTGCTGCATGACTCTCATGATGTTTCAAATGGTATGAACACCTATTCTCATATTCTGTGAGCGACATGTTTTGATCTGCTCTACGTTGGTTCTTAAGTTCAGTATCTTCGTAAAAAACGGAGACATCTGCGTGCGGATATCGTAAAAATTCTGGGAGGACTGGATCGTTCTTTACTCCAGTAAACCTTTCAGCTTGGTGGCACTCGAGAATTTTTGTTTCGTCTGTATAGGGAGAAACTTCCACTAAAGAAGCGGAAGCGTCATGAAATCCTTCACTAATTCCCACTACTTTCATTGAATTGGTACTCCTCGTGTCCACATATTAAATGAGTACTTTGTTCCGTCTGTTACTGGTATGCTTCTGTGCCACATATCACAACAAAATAACAAGGCATCTCCTGTATTTAGATTAAAAGGTGGGTGTCTATATATTTCCGTCTGTCCACCACTAAATTTATTGTTTAAATGTATTACTACACTAATACGATAAGGAGCTCTTTTAGTATATAAAGTTTCTATTTCTTCATGGTTATCTTTATGCCAACTCAAATCCTCTTTAGGAGTAAGTTTATTTATATACTGTACTGTCTCATCTTGTAGTACAAAGTTATAACTATTTCTATTGTACTCTTTAACTAACTCATGTATATCACTAGGAACACATTTATTTTGCACTACTGCCCTGTTAGAATTACACTCATAATTACGAGGTTGTTCTGCAGCGCCATGAGTACCAACATTACTGAAACTAAAGGGCACAAACTTATCTTGATGCTCCCGTATCAATTTATTACATTGGTCTACTGACCAGAAGCCTTTCTCAACTCCTAGTACATTAAACTTTACTCCGTGCTGTATAATCATATCCTAAGTTCTCCTTCTCGATCTGGAAATGCTTTCAAAATGCCACTATCCATAGTAAAACATTCGGTATGTCCACCGAATTTTATTTCAGGTTTATAACTATGTTCCGCAAATGCTTTATGCAATCTTTGTTCGTACTGCCACACAGTATAAAGATCAGCGTGGAAAGTTCTTTGAATACGAACTTCGTACCCTTTGAATCCACGACTGCGCTTTACAATATGTCGCCAGTCTTTGCCTTTAGCGATTCCAACCTTTATGCACTCTCTAGCCCACGACTTCCTATTAACTAGAATAACCCCATAAAGAACTCCGTCTGTTTCTTTTTCTTCGGGGTAGTTCTTAAAATAAGTTTCGTTGTATATCCCACCAGCCATTAGTGAACCGTGAATTTTGCACTGTTGTCTTCATACTCCTCAAGTAATCCTTCGAACCATTCTTCGTCTAGTTCTATAGTGTCCCTGAAAGAATCTATGTCCATTACTTCATTGCCTTCTGGTATTTTTTCACAATACACTTTATACGCTGCATGAAGTTGTGATTCTAAATATAATAACATCAATCTACCCTCCTAATAATTCTAGGGATAATTTCACCGCTTCTAATAACTTCTACCATACAACCTATTTCTAACTCTAAAGTATTTATAAATCCTATATTATGTAAGGTAGCTCTCGAGATGTTAGCTCCGTTTATTTCTATGGGTTCAAGAATAGCTGTTGGAGCTACTACTCCACTCTTTCCTGTATTCCATACGACATCAAGTAGTTTTGTAACTACTCCTGCCTCTCTTGTTTTCAGAGCATATGCTCCTCTAGGGTGGTGGGACGTGTGCCCAAAGTCATTGAAAAATGAGTATTTATCTACTCGGAACACCGTTCCGTCTTGTGGAAACTCATTGTAGTCGCCCAATGTAATAACATTAAACCAATTGTCTAACATTTTCATATCTTGAGCCCAGTATTCCCCAACTTGGGGTTGAATCCCATACACCACTAGGGTCAAATCTCGTCTTTTAAACTCATCTACATCTTTAAGATTAAGTGCTCCTGCAGCATAGTTTCTTGCGTTCTTTATAGTTTTAGGAGCAACGATTTCACCTGTAATCTGTCGGAGACCAGAGAATAATGTTTTACCCATACTAAGAGTGCGCGGAGCTATATGCTTTATTTTATCACTTATATCAATCCCGTACTTACCATCTCCTCTAGTCATTGCGTCATGGAATATACCATCTACATAACAAATAGACACAGCTGCGCCGTCCAACTTAGGTGTGGCAATTACTGCTTTGTTTTGATAATCGGGGGGTGTGTCTTCGTTTGAAAAGACTTTTTGAAGTGAATACATTTGGAAGGGGTGAGCAAAGCGTTCTTGAGTGCTATGCCCTACTTTAAATTCGCCAGCCGTATTTTCTACTATCCTGTCATACACCTCGTCTGGAATGATCGGGGTACCACGATAGTATTGATCGCGACATTGGTTTAAATATGCTTCCAAATCTCTATTCATGTATATATTATACTAAAATTTGGGGGCGTTGTCAAGAATTATTTTTGCTAATCTAAATATATTTGATCGAGTTTGTCTTTGAAATGATTTTCGAGTATATCCTTTACTTCAGTAAGCGAAAGAATCTCAACTAACCCATCAAAGAGGTTTCTGCTATTATCGAAATCTAATGGTAAGGTGACTCCTTCTCTACTAGGCTTCCATTCTTCATCAAAATCTTGATAATATTTTCTCACAGATAAATACTCAACATCTCTAAAGGTATTGATGGTCAGATAAACACGCTCGTGCTTAGCTTCATTGTGGTGTATTAGTTTTTCAAATACGGGTGGGGCTTCATGTATTTCTATCATTTTTCAATATCGCTTGTAAAGGAACAATAGAGGTAACATTTTCAGGCATAAGTAATCTGTAGGAATCTGTGTCCCAGCAGAATAGTAAGACCTGTTTGTTGTTAGGTCTTGCTCTATTTCTTTTTGACTGAATGTATTTATTATCGAAATTCAGTGTACAGACGTTATACTTTAGTCTACGACTGTTTTGACTTCGATAAGTGATTACCGCATCACCGCATTCATCAACCTTTGCGATAAAATCCTCTTTTCTCATTAGGTTCCTTGTGGGTTAGTACTTAATTTCTTACCGTCCCAAACAATGGTATCCTTGATAACGAGGTGAATCTGATAGATGCAAAAATACGCAGGGGACATTGCTGTCCCCTACGATCAGGGGTAGTTATTCGTTTACTGAGCTAATAATCTCTGCAAAATAATTAGCTGCTTTCCCTGTCAGCTTACTAATTATTGATTCATCTGGCTCTCTGCCTGTGTCGCGGATTGCATTGGTTAAGGTTGCTTGTGCGTCTGCTACAGATACACGACCTCCGCCAGTTGCTCCACCACTAGATGAACGAGTTGCAGGACTCTTTTTAACATATACACCAGCTCGTGTCAAGATCATTCTTACACCGTTTGGGCTCTCACCTAATTCGGAAGCAATATCTTTAACGATTTCCATACTATCTTCTGGAGTTGGTTCCGCTGCTACGTATATATCAATCGCTTGTTGTTTCTTTTCTTCTTCCCAAGCCACTTTGCGTCTCCTTCGTTGTTGTTGTTGAAAGTAAAATCTGTCGCCCATGATTTTTCCATTTATAAGTATATTATACTAAAGAATGGGGGCGATGTCAAGAACTATATTTTAATAGCTATACCCGTAGGTATCAATGTCTGGCTTTATTATCTTCGCTACTATTATTAAAGACTTATTTGTATACCACCTCTTGTAGTCGTTTGAGACCGTTTGCTTCATCAAAATAGAACTATCTATGGGTTCTATGTCTAAAGCTATACAATCCTGTTCCCAATATTCTAAGGTGATTACTTCATCATAGTCGGAGTATAACTCTGCTTGAGGTTTAATATTATTGTTTATTACCCACTTATCGAAACCGTACCAATCCCAACTGTCTCTATACAAAGAGACTAGTCTTTCATATGGGTTGCGAATTACAGCAATCTTACCATTATCGTATTCCAGAAACAAACTCTGATTCATTTTTTAACTCCCTTGCTAATTGTTTACAGTCAGAGACTTTATACTTTAGCATAGGGTCGTCTTCATTCATCAGTTCCAGTTTCTCTAGCAATACGACAAGTTTCTTACTGCATTCTGCGATTGTGTGTATATCTGTCATTTTTACCACATAAAGTGCTTTTCTAAAGCTAATAGCTTGTCCTCGGCTTCTGCTATCCTTTCCATTTGAGTATCTATTGCCCCTATAATATCGGGGTGTTCTCCGATACCTGCTGGATTGGTTAGGTAAACCTCGACATTAGCTTTTGCTTCAGCAATTACACCGCCATACCTGCGTTCAAGTGCTTCTTTAATCTTCGCTCTCATCTTCTACTAAATTCCTAACATAATTATAAATAAATTGCCGTCTGTAAGATTCTACTAATGCTGGTATCAGCATTATAGGAACACAGACGAACGCCATGATTCCAAATAAAAGAAAGGTCATGTAGCGCCATCGCCATATAACGTGATCCGAGTCGATTTCTCTGATTATTCTAATTGCTGGAAAAAAGATTTGCCAGATAATCATTAACCAACTTGCTATCCATAGGGGTAATACCCAATTAAAAAGAAACTCCATATTTTTTCAGATGCCTTAAACTGCCTATATCGTAGGCGAGGGCAAATGCATGGAAACCCAATTTTGAACCATCAAGCCAAGGGAAAAGACTCTTGTCCATAAGATGTTGAGGGACTGGATCTAAGACATTTAAGTCATATCCTTTTGCCCCGTACTTTTTCTCATAGTTAACACACTCGTCTATGTTTCCATAGCACATGTATCCTGGCATTGATGCCATATACTCTGGTGTTACTTCTCGCTTAATAGTCGCAAATTTATTCTTTCTAGGATACCAAACTTTTTCTCCGATTTCGAACTCTTCTGCTACGCATTCTTCTGGTAGTAATGAGGTTCTGTGTCCAAGATAGTCTGTATCAGCAAGTTTTTGGGGTACTCCAACTCTTTCGATAATCGCTTTAACGAAAGCATTTGACCTGTACATACGCGTTGCTATTGTAGAAATATTATTACCTTCGAGGTACTCCTCGATAACGCTTTTTATTTCCTCTCTTGTCGCGCCCGTCCCTCTAAGCTTCGCTTTACGACTTTCTCTGTATTCATATACATCAGTAAACTCGTCTATGATTTTCTGAAGGCGGGTCGTGTTATACCTTATGTTCAGAATTTCGCATGCTTCTTTTTTGGTTATTGGCTGTTCGTCGTTTAATAACTGTATTACCTTGGCAATATTGGAATCTTCTAATCTTTCGTGATCTTTCTTTTTAACTCCTCTGGTCAGCGCCATAATCCTCTCCATCTAATACAACCATATGCTCTTTTCCGTAAAGCATTATGGCGTAGTGAATTATTTTCAAGAGGTCTGCAGGATTATATCCATCTTTCTTTCCATATCTCTGGGCGTATTTTATAATGTTTCCTATACAAAAACCTACTCCATGCTCTGCATCAAAGATTATTTCAGTTGCCTGAATGTTTCCATTTGCATAATGCTGTTCGTAAGTTTTGTCTATGTACTGTCTTAAAAACTGCAATACATCTTTCTCATTAAATTTATACTCTATATTTTCCATTATTCCTCTGTTTCAAAAAACGCTACTTGTGTTAACCTTCCTGTTAATTTGTTATGACCAAAGCTAGAAACTGTTGGGGCGTGAAAATATGTGCCGTGATATACAAGACATCTATTATATTTATTTTCTACTATAGCGTGAGGAGTCCAATCTCCATAATCTAAACTACTATGGAAAAAGTTTTCTCTAAAGGCGGGACCCGTTATCTCTGCATTATTCTGGTACTGTTTTGTAGTTCCAGATACAGTATGTTCAACTAACACAGTCCCTGACTGCGTAGGAGGATTGGGTGTAAGATAAATAACTGCTGCCCAAAAATCCTTATGATCTCCTCTTTCTTTAGTATGATCTCCATGAATCCAATTAAAGTAATGTTCTTTCTTCCAACCTAAGTTAAAAGATCCATTACTTGTATTGTATTTAAAATCTACTATTAGTTTCCCTACTATAGACTGTAATCTATTACGAAGATAAACCATATTAGCATAGTTAGGATTTCGTGCGCGGACACCTGTGTGTCCTCTTTTATTCTCTTTAGTTATTCCTTCTATATAATTATAGCCAAGAGCTTCCTTTCGGATTGCGTCTGGGTCAGGATAAAAGTCATCAACTATATGAATCACTTATCCAGCTCATCGAGTACATCTATTCCGCCCTCGATTTTTGCTAAATATTCTTTTGTCCTTGCTAGTTTTCCTTCGAGCACAGTTATTTGCTCTTCAGCTTCTTTCTGTTGCTTCTGAAGGTTTATTCGTAGCATAGTCCTTTGTGTCATAGTTTGCATATTCATGTCGTCTAGTATACCAATTAGTTCAGGTTTCTCCATGCCTATCTCCGTGAAACCTAAAAGCTCTCAAAACTGTACTAACGCCATTCTTTTTAATCATTCTTAATTGTCTACGATTAGCCATATCATTTTTTGCTCTGTCAAACCATGCTTCTTTTTGCTCGTCATTCCAGTCAGGTGGAAATGTACAGCGCATGCCGTCTATTTCGTATGCACGAATACCAGTTTTTGGATCTTCTATTAAATTTTCTTTGTCCATTTATTTCTCTTTAAAAGGGTTAGTCCCTCTCCCGTATATCAGGCAGGTACCGCTTGAAAGGTAGCTCCACTTACTTTTTTATGCTGTGTTAATTACTTGGTTAGCGTTCACACGCCGTACTAATTTTGTGTTGCGTATCCAATCATTAAGTTCACTTCGCGAACGACTTCTGAGGGACTCCCTAATAGCCTTGTGTAATGTGGGTATAAGCCTCACTACATTGATCTATTCGTTGCCCACATAAACACCGCATGGCTTTCGTCCTACTTCTCTGACGAGCAAGGGCTAGATCCCATGCGGTATTATTGTGTTCAAGTTTCTTCTTTGATTTCATATACATATTATACTAAATTTTCGAAGTCGTGTCAAGAACTATTTTTCAAATCCCTATAATAATTACTTACTGTTGATCTTATCTTTCGCTGTACCAGCGTATAAGCCAAACCATGCAGCTCCTGCTCCTACTACTATCGAAATCAGTCCTGATTGCTCTAGCGTGGGGACTTCAAGATCCATGAACCACATAGTACAGAAATATAATAGGTAAATGTAAACAGAAAGGAATAGACGAGGAAATATCCTCCATGCGTCTATCATTTGAGATAACCATATCCAGCGTTGCCACGGATTATCGGGTTCCTTCTCATTTTCCATTTCCATTATTTTTGATTTTAGCTCTCCAATTTCTTGAACCATAGCCATAAATTTATTAAGGTCTATTTCTACTTCATTCCTAGACATATCGCCTTGGAACTGTTCACTCGGTTGTGCCATTACTTATCTCTCCGATCCAATCATACCACTCAGCTCTTTTATGAGGTTTTTTTCGCTCCGTGAAGTGAAAAGAAATGGATATTCTTGGGCTTAAGGTTTCTACCTTATGATAAAGTTTTCGTGGTAAGTATAACAAATCCCCTTCGTCTAAGTCGACTACTTCTTTAATAGTAGCGTCTTCTCGTCTAGGACAATCGTATTCAAACTCGTTATATATGTACCACCGTACGCTTCCTCTTACATGGAAAAGAAAGTTGTCCGTACTATCTGCATGGATTGGAAAGCACTGTGCGTCTTTACGACTAGAACAGTATAAATTTGCTTGTCCAACTCCATAGTGTTTTTCAAACTCTTGACATTGTTGCCACATTGTTTTATTTAGGAACTCGCTAAGAGTGAAAACAAATGAGTCTCCATTATTCCAATGTTTAAATATCTGTTCTCTAGTTTTTTTGCGTCTTGCCTTTTTATGGCAATACTTCGTTGGACCAGAGATTATCTGTAGTTGGGGCATACGCTCCCACCCATTTAGTCCATGACTATTTAAATACATATCTAGTTCTTTCCAACTAAAATGCTCTTGAAATATAGGTTTATTACTCTTTACTATAAAGTATTTTTTGTGTTTATATTCACTAAAAAATCTCTCTATAGGAAAAGGTAATAGTTGTTCAAAGGGTATACTCATTTATGAAACCAAGTCACTAAGGAGTGTCTTACTCCCTCTGTTACAGGCTTTACCCTGTGTCTTAATGATGGATTAAATATTATTATTGAAAGAGGATCATAAGCATATTCAGGTAGCGTAACTCCATCAATTTCTAACTCACCACCTTTATACTGATCTCTTGGAGATAGTACTGAAACAAAACTATATTTTCTATATCCTTCTCCACTTCCGTCTCTGTGCCAAGCATAGTTGCCTCCTACCTCATATGTTATAACTTGTAGGGGTTCTGGTATCAGATCTCCATAAGGTTCTTTCATAAACTCAGATAACAATTTAGCAGTGTGATCTT
>Ga0315333_10000571_pt1 | contig 12005 bp, 7 predicted proteins | sample M120034915metaG_FD_204521 | JGI IMG/M metagenome (GOLD analysis project Ga0315333, IMG submission 204521) | Ammonia-oxidizing marine archaeal communities from Monterey Bay, California, United States - M1 200m 34915 | ecosystem: Environmental > Aquatic > Marine > Intertidal zone | place: USA...
TAGGCTTTTGGCAAAAGCTGATTGTGTGATTTGGCTTTCACGGTTCATGCATCTTCCGGAAGAGCAGATGCAACACTTTTATGACTACTTCGATTCAGGAAAACCCCTCATCGCTTTACGGACTGCCAACCATGGTTTCTGGGGAGGGTTGCAATACAAAAAAGGTGGCAAAAATATTTCACTTCGCGAAATGTTGGGGGGCACTTTCATGGGGCATCACGGTGGTTGGCATCGTGAAGCAACGCGTGGCGTCGTTGTTTCTGATAACAAGAAGCATCCTATTCTTATCGGAGTGGAAGACATTTGGGGAACGTCCGATGTCTACCGATGTCATAACGACAAGAATCCTTTCCCCAAGGATTGCACGTCTCTGATTTTGGGGCAGCCACTGATCAACCTAGAAAAAGATGCTCCGCCTAACACCGAAAAAGAGCCTTTACCTGTCGCTTGGACAAAAACGTGGACCGGGAATAAAGATCTAGAGTCAAAGGTTTTTCATTTCACAATGGGGTCGGCGGTAGATTTTGAAAATGAAGGGATAAGGAGAATGACGGTAAACGCAGTCTACTGGGGGCTGGGCATGGAGAAAGAAATCAAGGCGGATAGCTCCGTTGCCATCATTGGCGACTACAAGCCGCTAAAGGCCGGATTCAATTACGAGAAGATTGGCGTCAAACCGCGCAAGGTTGGCTATTACAGGTAATCGTTCCCTTATCGAATATCGATTTTGAAACAATGGGTGTGTTTCACCTCGGCCCGATCGAACCATTGCCTAGAAGGTGTCGTGGCCAGGTAACTGTCTCGAGCGAGAGCGACGGCATCAATGAATCTAGAATTCAACTATCACAACATGAACAAAATACTCTTATCTTTTTTCTTGGCACCATCGATGGCGCTCAGCCTATCAGCTGCCGATCAGCAACTGGAATTGGCGGTACCATTTACGGACAACATGATCCTTCAACGGGAATCCATGGTTCCCATTTGGGGGTTTGATAAGCCGGGAAACCGAGTGACGGTCGAGTTTGCCGGGCAAACCAAGACTGCCGTGGCGGACAAGAATGGTGATTGGATGGTGAAACTCGATCCCTTGAAGGTCTCACGGGAAGAACGGGGTCTTGAGGTAAAGAACACCCGGGGAAAATCGATCTCACTTAAAGGCGTCTTGGTTGGCGAAGTCTGGTTCTCCTCCGGCCAATCCAACATGGTGTGGACTGCTGGCAAGAGTATGTGCAACGAGGTGGCTCGCGAACTCGCCTCATCCAAGGAGGACATTCCCATCAGGGAAATCAACATCGACACCGTGTCTGCCCTCTATCCACAGAAGAAGGCCACCTCCGAGGGGGGATGGAAAAAAGCCAGTGGCGCGAGCGGGTTTTCAGCCCTATCCCTTTCTTTCGCCTACGAGCTCTACAAGGAACTGAAAATGCCCATCGGCATCCTGCTCAGTGCCCACAGCAATACCCGCATCGAAGCCTTCACCCAACGCAAGGCGATTGAGAAGCATCCGAAACTCACCGGGGACGCCGATCTCATTGGCGATGCGGATCCGCTCACTGATCAAGGCCGCAATGCCTATGAGCGATACTACAGGGATCTGAAGGCATGGCAGGAAGAGGCTGGAAAGATCGCAGAGGCCGGGGGCAAGATGCCGGCGCGACCGAACCTCCCTGGAATCGCCGGGATGTGGCGTGGGCCGTCTCAATTCTTCAATGGCAAGATCGCGCCTGTCATTCCCTACGGGATCCGCGGTGCGATCTGGTGTCAGGGGACCAGCAACGGTGGCGATGGCAGGATTTACGCGGCCAGGATGGAAGCCCTGGTCAAGGGCTGGAGAGATGCCTGGGGCATGCCCGAGATGCCGTTCTATTTCACGCAGATGCAATGCTACGGGGCGCCTGACCCGGATTCCGTTGGCTTTGCAGATATTCGTCAGGTTCAACACTTGTTCTTCAAAAACAACCGCGAGAATGTGGGGATGGTGGTTCAATCCGACCTCAACTCGGCCCGGCCCGGTGGAATCCACTACTACAATAAGCTACACCCGGGGATGAGAATGGCCCACTGGGCGCTTGCCAAAGAGTACGGCAAGGACATCGCCTGCACCGGCCCGATTTACAGCGGATACAAAGTGGACGGCCGCAAGGTGACGGTATCCTTCGACAAGGAAAGTCTCTTTGGTGGCCTTATGGTTGGCAACAAGGGCATGGCCAAGGATTACCGGGAACCGGGGAAATTCGTGGAACCCGCAAGACCCACCCCGGGTGACAAGCTCAACCATTTCCGCGTCTGCGGAGCGGACAGGAAGTGGCACGCCGCCGAGGCAGTGATCGTTGGTGATACCGTGGTAGTGAGTTCCGGGAAGGTACCCGCCCCCATCGGTGTGCAATATGCCTACAACGCTGTACCGGAAAACTCCAACCTCTACAACAAGGCCGGTCTGCCGGCGACTCCCTTTGCCGTGATCAATGGGAAACTGATCTTCGAGGAAGACGACCTAGGAAAAGTTGCTGCTCTCAAGGCGAAATACGCGCAATACACCGATCCCGACTACCCCATTCTTCAGGTCGCGGAGTATTATCGCGATGGGGTCATTCTCCAGCGCAATCATCCAATACAGGTGTGGGGACATGCGAACCAAGGCGTGAAGGTAATCGTGACCTTGGATGACGTAACGAAGTCGGCAGTGGCAAATGACTTGCAACAATGGTCGGTCACCTTTCCGGCAAGAAAAGCTTCGACCAAGCCGATCACCATGACTGTCACTTCCAGTCACGATCACAACCGAACGGTCAAAAACATTCTCATTGGAGATGTCTGGTACCTGACGGGCAGTACCTTGCTGACCTCCGAGTGGGCCTACAATCAGCGCGACAAGGAAGCCGATCTGCCAAGGGCGATGCCGCTTGTCAGGGAGTTTTGCAGAAAAACCAGCGCCAGTGCCTTTGCCACTCCCAGGAAGCGCCGCTTCGAGACGGGGGGAGGGAAATACCGTTCCCATTGGTTGAGCGCTGATTACTCTAAAGAGGGTAATGGTGTGACCATGTTTGCTTATGAGTTTGCGAAGGCCTTGAACCGGCCGGGCATTCCGCAGGGCTTCATCACGATGTCATCCGGGCGAGGGGGGCGTAATAGACAACTCGCTTCACCGCTGTCCTGGACCTCCTTCCAAGGTGTCAGGAACGTGGATAACCCGGCCTTCAAGAGCCGCCTTGATGAGTTGTTCCTGCAGTTTCCCAATTCCGGGGTGGCAAAGAAGGCCGCCGCCAGTCACCACGAGGAGGTGAAAGTCTTTGTCCAAAGGATCACCGCGGCCGGCAAGCGGGGCGCGGATCCGTCGAGTTTTGCGCTCAAGGCTCCTTCTTTCCCGGAAGCGGGCAAGGGTGGCACCGTTGCCTCGGACACGATTCCCACTTATGCCTACAACTGGTGCGTGAGCCCGCTGACTCCCATGGGCGTTGCAGGTGTGATCTGGGTGCCGTCGGAAAGCAACCTCGGTGAGGACCCTGCCTACTATGCGGCCGAGTTGGAGATCTACGCCAAGAGTCTTCCAGGCACCCATGATCAGGAGAAAGTCCAGTTTCTCTTTGCACAACCGGCGAGTTCCCTGGTCGAAGGCATTACCGCCCCCAAGATCCCGGGAGCCAAAAGCACCTCCTTTGACCAATGGCCCAAAAGCCTGCAGGGAGTCGCTACCCGACTTGGTAAAATGATTAGGTCGAAACGACATTAAAAATCGTCGTTTTTTTCCGGTGACTTGCCCAAGCTGGCGATCGCCCCGATGAAAAGATTCTTCAGCTTATTGACCGTCTTATATTTTGCGGTAGTCATGCCGCTACAAGCGGCTCAAAAGCGACTACCTCTCAAGGGTGAGGTGTTCACCATTCAGGAGCGTACTGCGTTCCTTATTCTGCCGGAGAAACCCAAGGCCAATCAACCAGTCCCGTGGGTGTGGTATGCGCCGACCCTGCCAGGGCTACCGGCCAGTTCGGAGAGATGGATGTTCGAGAGATTTCTCAAGGCAGGGATTGCCATTGCCGGCGTGGATGTAGGTGAATCCTACGGCAGCCCAAAAGGAAGGGCAGTCTACTCCTCGCTGCATGAGCATCTGGTGTCGAAGCGAGGATTGGCCAAGCAGGCCTGTCTCTTGGCCCGGAGTCGGGGCGGTCTCATGTTATACTGCTGGGCGGTTGAAAATCCCGACAAGGTGAAGTGCATTACCGGTATCTATCCAGTCTGCAATATTTCCAGTTACCCCGGTTTTAAAAGGGCCTGTGGGGCTTATGGCTTAACCGCTGAAGAGCTAAAGGCCCAGTTAAGTGAGCACAACCCGATTGATCGGCTGGCTCCTTTGGCGAAGGCGAAGGTGCCCATCTTCCATATTCATGGAGACAATGATTCGGTGGTTCCCTTGGATAAGAACTCAGCCATCATCAAGGAGCGGTACGACAAACTGGGTGGCCCCATGACGCTGGAAGTCGTCAAGGGGCAGGGCCACAACATGTGGTCCGGCTGGTTCCAAAGCCAGAGCCTGGTTGACTTCGTGATTAAACACGCCAAGCAGGTGAACTCGAGCAAAGACAAGTAGCGTCGCCTAAGCAACAATCAACCATGTCCCTGTTATCGTGCGACCTTGAACCGCTCCTAAATCAGGCTGGCGGAGGATGCTGCAGAGTCTCTGTCTTCTTAAGAAACCCAGCAAAGCGCAGGGCTCAATTCAAATCTTTTTCCTGGGTAATGCTGTAGAGGTGGGTGCGGCCCCGTAGGAAGAGTTGATTTCCGGCAAGTGCGGGTGAGGAAACGATTTGTTCGCCGAGTTCGTTTTTAGCGATGACCTTGAGTTCGCGGGAGCGTTTGAGGACGAGGGTCACGCCGCTGCGATCGTTCAAATAGATTCTGCCGTCCGCCCCGACGGGCGACGCATAAATATTCGTGAGGCCCTTGAGGCGTGTACGGTCGATGTAGGTTTTGCCACTCTTGGCGTTTACACAGGAGAGAAGCGCTTGGTTGGATTGGGTGAAGTAGAGCAGACCATCGTACAGGATTGGGGAAGGGACGTACGGTGTACCGCGGCGTTTGGTCCAGAGGATTTTATCGGAACCAGTGATATCTCCCTTGGCATTCAGCGGGATGGCCATCAAGGAGTAGCCTTTGTATCCAGTCATGCAGTAAACGGTATCGCCTTCGGCGACCGGGCACGGAATGGCGTTGCCGGTGAGGCCGGCGCATTTCCAGATCACCTTGCCGGTGTTCAGTTCGTAGCTGCGAACTTTGCCGGAAGCGGTGGTGATGACTTGTGTTTTGCCGCTGTGCGCAACAATGGCTGGGGTGGCCCAGGTGTTGCCTTCGTGGCGGTCGACTTTCCAGATAGACTTGCCGTTTTTGGCGTTGAGAACCTCGATGGAGGATTGTCGGGAGTGGTCGCGGACAATGACGAGTTTGCCCTCGTGGATCACCGGCGAGCAGCCTTCGCCGAGGCTGGCGCCCATTTTGATTTTTCCCAGGCTGCGCTCCCAAAGTTTGTTTCCATCGAGATCGAAACAGAACAGGCCAGCCGACCCGAACCAGCAGTAAAGACGTTCGCCGTCGGTGGTCGGCGAGGCGGAGGCGAAGTTGTTGTCGCCGTGCGCGCCTTCGTGGGGAATGAGTTTTGTAGCAAGCTGGTGCCAGAGCACTTTGCCGGTGTTGCGGTCAAGGCACAGGACGACAAACTCGTAGGAGGTGTTTGGGTGTGTGATGCCAAAGACCCGCTTTGGCTGATCCTCCGGCCTAGGCAGGCCCGGGTCTACTTCGCCGGTGTTGATCGCTGTGAGGACGAAAAGCTTGTTGCCCCAGATAATCGGGGTGGAACTGCCGTTACCCTCAAGCGGCACCTTCCACTGGATGTTGTTGGTTGGGCTCCATTGGACGGGAGGCTTGGCCGTGCTGGAGACTCCGTTGGCATCCGGTCCGCGCCAGTGATGCCAGTTGTTCGGCTTGGCCTGCTCAAATTGATCCGCATGCGCTTGGCCAAGTGGAAGCGTCGCGGCGATCAGGCCAAGCGTTGAGAGCGTGGTGGTTTTATTCAGTGTCATTTTCTTTGTTTTTATTTCAGGAGAGTGTGAGTTCACCCGGCTTTAGTCCGTTCTTCGAGCGAGGCCGCTGACTCTGTTCCAAAGAGCTCCGCCCCCGAAAACAGGCAGGCCAAAACCAGAACAAACCCAAAACGCTTCACGGTCGAAAGCTAGGCTCATAATCCCCCCTCCGCAACGCCGGGTTGTTCGCTGGGCCAATAAAAAAGGCAGCTCGTGGGAGCCGCCTTTTGGGTAATTGGCTTCGGGGGTCTTAGATGAATTCGTTGATCAGGTTCTCGAGGAATTCCTGGCGGCCGCTCTCGTTCTTGGTGACCTCTCCCTTCTTGAGCATGTAGGTTTCAAGGGTCTTGAAGTTCGTTTTGCCAGACTCGATCTTTTTGCCGATGCCTGCATCCCATGAACGGTAGCGGTTCCTGACAAATTCCGCTAGGCGACCATCAGCGCGGATTGCCGCGGCGATCTTGAGGCCACGTGCAAAGGTGTCCATGCCACCGATGTGCGCGTGGAACAGGTCGACCGGTTCGTAGCTCTCGCGGCGCACCTTGGCATCGAAGTTCACACCGCCTGTCTTGAATCCACCCATCTTGAGGATGGCAAGCATGCATTCGGTAGTGAGGTAGACGCTTGTGGGGAACTGGTCCGTGTCCCAGCCGAGCATCGGGTCGCCGGTGTTGGCGTCGATGGAGCCGAGCGCGTTGGCGGCGATGGCGACTTCGAGTTCGTGCTGCATCTCGTGACCGGCCAGGGTGGCGTGGTTGGTCTCTAGGTTCAGCTTGAGGTGGCCCATCAGCTTGTATTGCCGGAGGAAGTTCAGGCAGGCCGCGGCGTCGGAGTCGTATTGGTGCTTGGTCGGCTCCATCGGCTTGGGTTCGATGTAGAATTGACCCTTGAACCCGATCTTCTTCTTGTGCTCAACCGCCATGTGGAGGAACGCGCCCAGGTGGTCGAGTTCGCGCTTGATGTCGGTGTTCCAAAGTGTTGAGTAACCTTCGCGGCCGCCCCAGAATGTGTAGCCCTCGCCGCCGAGTTGGTGCGTGATCTCGATGGCTTTTTTCACCTGCGCGGCGGCGTAGGCGAAGGCGTCAGCGTTGCAGCTTGTGGCGGCGCCGTGCATGTAGCGCGGGTTGGCGAAGAGGCAGGCGGTGCCCCAGAGCAGCTTGATGCCGGTGCGCTGCTGCTCGGCCTTGAGCACCTTGGCCACGGCGTCGAGATTTTTGTTGGAGGCGGCAAGGCTTTTGCCCTCCGGCGCGACGTCACGATCGTGGAAGGCGTAATATGGCGCGCCGAGTTTTTCCATGAACTCGAAGGCTACCTTGACACGTTTTTGAGCGTTTTTGACCGACTCACTGCCGTCATCCCATGGGCGCAATGCCGTGCCGACACCGAACGGATCGGACAGTGGATTGCGAAAGGTGTGCCAGTAGACCACGGAGAAGCGCAGATGATCCCGCATGGTCTTGCCCTCGACGATTTCGTTCTCGTTGTACCATTTGAAGGACAGCGGATTTTTGCTGCCTGGACCCTCGTATTTGATCTTTTTAATTTTCGGAAAGTAAGCCATTTCAATAAATTCAGTAATACTGGGTCGCGTGTTGCGGCGGAATTGCTACCGGCATGGGCGACAAAATACAATCCAAAACAGGCGTTTTGGCGTTGTCATTGGCTGTTGGCTTGGCATTGAATCTTCGCATGCACTTTTCTCGCCTGATGTTCAGCCTGCTTGCAGCGTGTTTGTTGACCGGCCTGGCCAACGCGGCGGAACCGGCCAAGCGGCCAAACTTTGTCTTCATCGTCTCCGAGGACAACTCGGTTCACTACCTGCGGTTGTACGGCTACAAGCTGGGTGTGACGCCGAATATCGAGCGTTTGGCCGCTGAGGGTTTGACGTTTAACCACGCCTTCTCCGGTGCTCCGGTTTGCTCCGTCGCGCGGACGACGCTCGCCACGGCGATGCACGCGCCGCGCGTCGGTTTTCAGTACCACCGCAAATCGGCCTTGGCCAACCTGCCGCCGGGCGTGAAGCCGTGGTCGGCGGTGCTGCGGGAGCAGGGCTACTACGCCACAAACAACTCCAAGACCGACTACAACTTCAAGGTCGACATGAAGCAGGCGTGGGACATGTCCTCCGGCAAGGCCAGTTGGCGCAATCGACCAAACAACGACATGCCATTCTTTCACATGCAGTCGTTTGCCGATTCGCATGAGAGCCGGTTGCATTTCCCGCTGAAACAGATGGAGAAGCCAACCGAGACGTCGCTGGATGATGTCGAGTTGCAGCCTTACTTTCCCGACACGCCAGTCATGCGCTACACCAAGGCTCGCTATTTTGACCGGATGAAAATCATTGATGGCCATGTCGGGCGCATCGTGAAGCAACTCGCCGAGGATGGGTTGCTCGAGGACACGTTCCTGTTTTATTTTGGCGATCACGGCGGGGTGATGCCACGCAGCAAGGGCTACGCCTACGAGAGTGGCCTGCACGTGCCATTTGTTGTGCGCATCCCCAAGAATTTCAGGCATCTCGTCGATCACAAGCGAGGCGATCGAACGGACGGCTTCGTGAGCTTCATCGACTTTGGCCCGACCGTGCTCAACCTTGCCGGGATCGAGCCGCACAAGGAACTCGACGGCGTGGCGTTCCTCGGGAAGGGCGTGAGCGCGGCCGACTTGGCAAGGCGCGACGAAGTCTTCGGGCACGCCGACCGGTTCGACGAGAAGTTCGACATGGTGCGCACCTTCCGCAAGGGCAAGTGGAAGTACATCCGCAACTACCAGGGCTACTACGCTGACGGCCTGCAAAACAACTACCGCTACCGGCAGTTGGCCTACGACAATTGGCGTGACCTTTACCGGGCCGACCGGTTGAACCCGATGCAACGCCAGTTCTTCGAGCGGCGACCTGTCGAGCAGTTGTTCGATCTAGAGGCCGACCCGCACGAGGTGAACAATCTCGCCGGCGACCTGGACCAGGCCAAGCGCTTGGACGATTTGCGCGGGCGGTTGCGCTCCAAAATGAAATCAATCAACGACCTGAGTTTTTACCCCGAGAACCGGATGGTCACCGATGCGCTTGGTGATGGCGTGGCGTTTGGTCGCAAAAACGCGCAGCAAGTCAGCCGGCTTTCAGATCTTGCCGACCTGGCACTGGTTCCGTTCCCTGAGGCGCGCAAAAAATTGGGCCAGGCGCTGCGTTCCAAGGGCATCCTGCGTCGCTACTGGTCGCTGAAAGTCTGCGCAAACTTTGGTGAACAGGCCAAGCCCCTGGCCAAGGCGGCCAAGCCGTTGCTGAAGGACAAGGACTTGATGGTGCGCGTGCGCGCGGCGGAATTCCTCGGCGGCATCAAGGCCATCGACCCCATGCCGACACTATACGAGGTGGTCAACACCGCCGAGACCGAGCAGGAACTGATGATTGCGTTCAACACGATCGTCTATCTGCGCGACCAGATCGGTCACAAGTACGATCCCGAAAAAGTGAAGTTGAAGTTCAACAAGGGCGAGGTCTACCGCCGTGTGCAATACCTCGCTGGAACCGAACCCAACACGAACTATTAATCTACTAAAAATGAAAACGAAAATGACAAACCCACATCGAAACATCTTCGCCTTGGCTGCCGGCTTGGCGTTGGCGTTGCCCGGCTTGGCCAATGGTGCGGAGGCGAATTGGCCGAACTGGCGCGGTGCGAACGAAAACGGCTCGACTGCCAGCGGCAGCTATATCGCGAACTTTGATAACAAGAAAAACGTGAAATGGAAAACCGAGTTGCCGGCCAAGGGCTGCTCCACGCCGATTGTTTGGCAGGACCAAATCATCATCACCAGCCCGAGCGACGGTCGAGACAGCGTGATTGCGTTCGACTGGGATGGGAAAAAGCGTTGGCAGACGGAGGTTGGCGACGAGCGTGCCGGTAAACATCGCAACGGTTCCGGCAGTAACCCCTCGGCGATCACCGATGGCAAGCTGCTGTTCGCCTATTTCAAAAGCGGCAACCTCGCCGGCTTCACGCTGGAGGGCAAACTGCTGTGGAAGACCAACCTGCAGGATCGGTTCGTGCGAGACACGCTTTACTGGGACATTGGCACCTCGCCGGTTTTGACGGCCGAGCATGTGGTGCTTGCGGTGATGCATTCCGGCGAGTCGTACTTGGCGGCGTTCGACAAACGCACCGGTGAACTGGCGTGGAAGGAATCCCGCAACTACGAGACGCCGGTCGAGTGCGATCACAGCTACGCCACGCCGCACGTCATTCAATATCAGGGCCGTGAGGCCATCGTGGTCTGGGGTGCCGAGCGCTTGACGATTCACAATGCCGCCGACGGAAAACTGTTTTGGACATGCGAAGGCTTCAACCCAGACCAGCGCGGCAACTGGGTGCAGGTGGCGTCGTCTGTTCTTGCCGGCGACATGGCGATTGTACCGTACGGTCGCGGCAAACACGTGGCCGGAATTAAGTTGAGCGGCAATGGCAACGTCACACAGTCGAACCGGAAATGGACCCTTACTGGCACCGGTTCGTTCGTGCCGACACCGGCGGTGAAGGATGGGAAAGTATACGTCCTTGGCGATCGCGGCTCGGTGACCTGCCTCGATTCCAAGACCGGCAAGAAACTTTGGTCCGGCCAATTTCCGAAACATCGCGCTAGTTACTACTCGTCGCCCACAGTGGTCGATGGCAAACTATATGCCTCACGTGAGGATGGCGTGATCATGGTTGCCAGCATCTCGGGTGGCTTTAAATTTCTAGCCGAGAACAACATGGGTGAGCGGGTCATTGCGACCACGGTTCCCGTCCGGGATCAACTCCTGATCCGAGGCGAAAAACACCTCTTCTGCATCGCAAATTAGAGATGATGAGCATGCGCTTCCCTCTTCAGTTGTTGGCTGCGGTCGTGTTGTCGACCACGATTCAGGCAGCGGATAAAAAGCCGAACGTTCTCTTTATCGCGATCGATGATCAGAACGACTGGATCGGCTATCTTGGCGGGCATCCGATGGTGAAGACGCCGCACATCGACCGTTTGGCCAGGCGTGGCACGGCCTTCACCAACGCCCACTGCCAGGCGCCGTTGTGCAATCCATCACGCACAAGCTTGATGACCGGGCTGCGTCCCAGTACGACCGGTATCTACGGCTTGGCACCTTGGTTTCGCACGCTGCCGGAGTTCGAAAATCTCGTGACACTTCCGCAATACCTCAAGCAACACGGCGGCTACACGACTTACTCGACGGGAAAAATTTTTCATGGTCGGTATGGCCGCCAGAAGGCGGACAAGGAATTCGACAAACTTGGCCCGGGAGCCAGCGGGGCACCTTATCCTCCGTCGAAATTGATCGGTTCAACGCCGTTCGGAAACCATAAGCTCATGGACTGGGGCGTGTTCCCTCACAAGGACCAGGACAAGGGTGACTGGAAGGTCGCCTCGTGGGCCGTCGAGCAGCTTGATGCCAAGCCCAGCGAGCCGTTCTTTTTGTCGGTCGGCTTTTTCCTCCCGCATGTCCCGTGTTTCGCGACGCAAAAGTGGTTCGACCTTTATCCGGATGATGACAGTGTGCTGCCAAAAATCCTTCGCGGTGACCGTGACGACACGCCCCGTTTTTCGTGGTACATGCACTGGTATCTGCCGGAGGTTCGCCACAAGTGGCTGGAGGAAAGCAACCAGTGGCGCAACCTGGTCCGCAGTTATCTGGCCTGCACGAGTTTCGTGGACAGCCAGGTCGGGCGAGTGCTCGAAGCGCTCAAGCGAAATGAATTTGACGACAACACAGTGATCGTTCTTTGGTCTGATCACGGTTGGCACTTGGGTGAAAAGGCGATCTCCGGAAAAAACACGTTGTGGGATGATGGAACACGGGTGCCGCTGGTGTTTGCCGGCCCGGGTGTGAAGCCCGGCCAGGTGTGTGCCCAACCGGCTGAGTTGTTGGATATTTAC
>Ga0315333_10000590_pt1 | contig 11882 bp, 8 predicted proteins | sample M120034915metaG_FD_204521 | JGI IMG/M metagenome (GOLD analysis project Ga0315333, IMG submission 204521) | Ammonia-oxidizing marine archaeal communities from Monterey Bay, California, United States - M1 200m 34915 | ecosystem: Environmental > Aquatic > Marine > Intertidal zone | place: USA...
TCTCATAGTTTTTCTCTATGATTTGAACCAAATCTTTGTCGGTATCCACGTTGTTCTGGCAAAAAAGGTGGGGGACCGGTCGCCGATCAGCGTGGCCAAGCCGTTGCCAAAAGAGATCGACGTGACCGGCCGCCGGACTGGATTCTTATATTTCGGAGACTGAACCCCGCTTGGCCAAGCTTATCTACGTTTCAACGGGGCGGTGGAATGCTCGATGACCCACCAGTAGTCGCGGGCCTTGCCTCCGACTGAATTGTTGTTGGGATAGTCGAGCCGCATCCGTTTCAACACCGGCTCATCTTTGGGAGCTGGGTCAGTCCATTTCTTGATTTCGGCATGGCCGTCGGCGTAGGCGTAGCCGCAGGCGGCATTGTGGTAGTTGGCCGGGAGGTTTCGCCAGATGCTGGCGTTGTAAGGATACAGCACGAAGCCTCCGTTATTGATGCTGTCCGGGTGTTCGTCGGCAAAAATCCACAGGTCGGACGGCGACGGGTCGATGATGTGTGAGAGGATGTCGTATTTGCGCCAGCCAAGTCCATGGATGCTCGGGACAGTCGAGCTCATCGTTGGATCGTAAAGCCCACCCTCGATGTAGCCATTCATGGCTACGCTGCGGACGCGCGGCATTTCCTTGCGCCCAATCTTGCAGGTGTATTTATCGGATGGGCATTTGTAGATGCCGGCTGACTGGGTATAGGGGCTTAACTTGGGATAACGGTCGCCCATCTGCCTGCGCGTACCGATGAGGAAGAGCAAATTGGTATTGTCTCGGTTGTTCGGCACGAAAGTGAGGAAGCCGTTGATCCAGCCGCGCGGATCCTGGAGGTGCTTGGCGTTTGGCGGCAGGTGGTCGTCGTAATCGTCAACGTACATCTTCCACGCGGTGAGGAGTTGGCGCTGGTTGTTTAGACAGTAAATCCCGGTAGCATTGTCCTTGGCTTTCGCCAGTGCGGGCAATAGCAGCCCGGCGAGGATCGCAATGATGGCGATCACCACCAGCAATTCAATCAGCGTGAAGCCCCTGGCCAGGCGCTGGCGTAATGGGTTGTTATTTGGCCACGTCAAAACAAATCATATAATCCTCGCTGCGGATCACCATCCGCTTGTCAGAAAGGATGGGAGCAGCCCAGCAGGGATAATGAAACTCCGGAACCTGGTGCCGGCCGAGCTCCACAGGCTTCGCGGCGTTGACCTTGAAAAGGCCAAGCAGGCCGCCCTCACCGAGCACAAACAATTTGCCGTCGGCCATGATGGTTGAGCCGCGGCCATAGACGTTGGGCTGCTTGCTGCTGTACGCGCGCCAGCGCTCGTCGCGGGTCCACTTGACCTGACCTGTCTTCAACTCAACACAGCGGAATAGCGCGTCAGGTTCGTTGCGTCCGCTGAATGCATACAGATGACCGTCGTGTAAAACCGGTGTCGTCCAATGAATCTCAAGGGCTGGATCGAGTCGTCTATTTTTTTTGCGGCGATCGCTTGTGCTCCAGACTTCGGTGAAGCGTTTGCCATCCTCGGCAATGTCCAGCAGGAACGAGCCGACGCTGTAGTAGGCGGCCGAGCAGAAAACTTGGTGCCCAATCACGACCGGGTTCGCAGCGTTCACTGAGTCGTTAGCACGGGAGCGGAACCAGCGGCTGAAGTTTATTTTTCCGGTGTTGGGATCCAGCGAGACGAGCCCCTGCCGAGTGAGGCTCAACAGAGTGCGCCTGCCGTGAACAGTGGCGAGTGTCGGCGTGGAGTAGCTGGCGAGTTTCTCGAATCCACTCCAGCGAACGAGGGGTTCCCCAGGCCAACCGATGGCCGGTTTCCCCTCCCATGTTTTTTGACCGACACTTTGCCAAACTTTTTTGCCAGTGTCTTTGTTGAATGCGACCATCGTCGAGTTCGGTTGGCCACCGACCATCACGATCAGCAAATCACCCTCGAGCACTGGCGAGGCGCCGATGCCAAAAAAGGCTTCCGGTACTTGAAATTCTTCAGCCGTTTTTCGCTGCCAAGCCGGTTTGCCGGTTTTGATGTCGAGACACAGTAGCACACCCTCGGCGCCGAATGTGAAGCAATGGCTCATAGTGAGTAGCGGCGTGCAGCGCGGGCCGTTGTTATAGCCAAACGGATCGCGATAGCGCGTGGAGTAGGCGTGCTTCCAAAGTGGCTTGGCAGTTTCCGCGTCGAGTGCTTCGACGATCTCCTCATTGCCGATTCGGTGAAATAAAATCAGGCGGCTGTCGCGAATCGACGGGGCGCTGTAGCCGGTGCCGATCTTTTTTTTCCAGACGACCTCCGGCCCGCCGTTTGGCCAAGCAGTGAGCAGCCCGGTCTCGGTGGAAGTGCCGTCGGCACGCGGCCCGAGCAATTGAGGCCAATCAGCCGCCTCCACCCTGACCAAGCCAAGCGCCAGTCCGACGAGAGTCAGCAACAAAACACGGTGTGGCTCAGCAATACGGTGCACGTGGTCTTTGTAATCAATCTGAATTCTAGTTGAAACTGAAATTTAAAACTAAATACCACGATTCGTTTTCCAGAGCAGCACGCAGCCAATGCCTTGGAAGAGGAAATTTGGCAGCCACATCCAGAGATGCGGCTGCAGGCGGGGATGCCCCTCGAGCGCCTGGCCTAGCACGATGAGTCCATAGTAAAGAGTCACCAGCACCAACGCCATGGCAATGCCGATGTTGGTCTCCCGCCTGTGTGCCCGGATGGCCAGCGGGATGCCGATCAGCGTGAAGCCGATACACGCAAACGAGAGCGCCACCTTTTGATGGAGTTGAACCAGCACCGGCGTGGGGTCAATGTCCTTCTGTTTCAACTCGGCGATCCGTTCTCGTAGTTGGCCAAAGCCAAGCTCCTTCAGTTTAGCGGGGCGTTGCTTCGACTCATCCGGTTTTTTGCCAAGCACAATCGGACCGTATTTCGAGTAAACAAATGTGCGTTCCTTGCCGTCACTGAACTCGAAACCGTCGACAGTACGGAGGGTGAGATTTACCTGTCCCGTTTCTTCGTCCAGCTTGAGTGAGGCTTCCTCTGCGTGCATTCTCAGCTTGAGGTTGTCTGCCTCGTTGTGCTGATAAATCATCACGTCGTGAAGCGTGGTGCCGTCGATCGATCCCACGTAAACGCGGTGCCCAGGGAAGTCGGTGAACCCCTTCTCGGTGAGCAGTGCGGCGGTGTTCTCGAGGCCGTACTCGAACAACATCGCCTTGTAGGCCAGGCGGCATTGCGGTGCGACCTGCAGATTCATCCACCCGCACAGCGCGGACATCAACACACCGACGGCCAGCACCGGTGCGGATAGCGAGAGCAGGCTGACGCCGCCGGCGCGGGCGGCGGTGAGTTCGTGGTCGGCGCTGAACCGGCCGAACACCAGCAGCGTGGAGGTGAGCATACCCAACGGCAGCGAGTAAACGAGCACGTACGGGATCAATAGCCCGATCGCCCTAAACAGGAAGCCGGGCTCTACCTGGCCGGATGCTATCAGCGCGGCGATCTCCTTGAACAAGTTGCCTAGCAGCAGCACGAAGGTGAACACCAGCACCGTCATGAGCAGCGTGGCCAATGTTTCTCGGGTCAGGTAAAAGTGCAGGGTTCTCATCCGGCAAACGCCTTCGGCGGCGGCGCACCATTGTTGGAGGCGCTTGGCCAAGCGCGCAAGTTTTATGCGGCGTGACAGGATGGCAACCCTGCGGTAGCGTCCCGCCCATGCACTCGAATCCCGATTCCATTTCACGCCGTGTTTTCATCAAGGAAACCGTTGCAACAACAGCCGCTATTTCCGCGGTGCCGCTTGGCCAGGCGGTTGGTGCAAAGAATGACTGGATCAGTCTTTTCGATGGCAAGACGCTTGGCGGCTGGCACAAAAACCCGCAGCGTATCGGGCACGGCACCGGTGGCAGATGGTTCGTCGATGGCGGCGCGATCGTCGGCGAGCAGGACCCACCCGGCTCCGGCAACGGCGGCATCCTGTTGAGCGACCGCAAGTTTGGTGACTTTGAGGTAAAGATCGACATGAACCACGACTGGGGGCCGTGCTCTGGTTTTTTCCTACGTTCCAACGACAAGGGACAATGCTTCCAAGTGATGGTCGATTTCCATGACGCTGGTAACGTTGGGCACATTTACGGCGAGGGCACCGGCGGGTTCAATAGCCGTGCTTTCGATATCAACGGTCAGGTGAAGGACGGCAAGCTGGTGGCGATCACCGGCGGCAACGTCCGCAAGCCAGGCGAGCACGGCTGCGTGTACACCTGCACGCCGGGCGAGTGGGTGAAGGCATGGCGAGTCGGAAAATGGAACACGCTGAAGGTTCGCTGCGTCGGCAAGTACCCGCGCATCACGACCTGGCTCAACGGACAGAAGATCTGTGAGTTCGACGGCGCGACTTTCAAGCACCCGAACTATGACCGGGAAAAGGTGCACGGCACTCTCGGTGACAAAGGCTCGATCGCGGTGCAGGTGCACGGCGGCGGCGGTTGGCCCAAAGGCGCGAAAGTGCGCTGGCGCAACATCCTCGTCCGCGAACTCTAGCGCGGCACCTACAGGTTGGCTTTGACTTGCTCGGCGAGCGCCTGGCCAAGCGCCTGGCTTTTGTTGAGTTCGCCGGTGACGACTGCTTCGCTGTATTGGGTGCCGTCGCCGAATGAGAGGCCGCGCAAATAGATTTCCTCGCGGCGCACCTCGGCGTGTGCGGCGAGCGGGCTTTGGCAGCCGCCACCCATTGTGCTGAGAAACGACCGCTCGGCCTCGGCAGAGACCTGCGTATTGAAGTGGTTCAGCCGCTGGCAGAGCTTGGCCAGGCGCTCGTCGTTTTCGCGAATCTCGATGCCGAGCGCTCCCTGGCCAACGCATGGCAGCATTTCGGTTGTCTCGACGATTGTTGCGCAGGTGCCGTCCGGCACGGCGTCGCCCCGGAGCAGGCCGTCTTTGCCGACAGCGAAGTCGAGCCGCCGTAGCCCGGCGTGCGCCAAAACGGTGGCGTCGATCTTGGGATCGATGGCGAGTTTATCGAGGCGAGTGGGAACGTTGCCGCGAATCTCGATGACGTTCCAGTCTGGCCGCAGCTTGAGGAGTTGCGCTTTGCGGCGCGGGCTGCTGGTGGCGACAGTGAGGTCGGTCGGCAGTTGGGCAATCGTCAGGCCGGGAGCAAAGCCACGACGATCCGAGGGGTCGCGGTAAAGCAGGACTTCGCGCGGATCCTCGCGCTTGGTGATCGAGCCGAGCGTGAGGCCGGCCGGCAACTCGGTCGGCAGATCCTTCAGGCTGTGCACGGCGAGGTCGGCGCGATTTTTCACCAGTGCGACCTCGAGTTCCTTGGTGAAGAGACCCTTGGGCAAGATTTGGCCCGGCTTGACGCCCTTGCTTTGCAGTTTGTCGCCTGTGGTCTTCAAGACCTTAATCTCGAAGCTGAGCCCCGGGAACGTCTTGCGGCACTGGGCAAAAATCATGTTTGCCTGTGCGAGTGCAAGTGCGCTGCCACGGGTGGCAATGCGGATGGTGTTCGTGTCGGGCAAAGTAAGGGTTTTTAGTCAGCTGCCGACCTGCTTTTCGCGGAGGCCAAGGTTCGTTTGGCCGGGATGCGCCTTCAGGCTGTCGAGCAGTTCGTTTCTTTTCCCGGCGATAAGGCGTTTGCACAGGTCGAGTTCGGCCTTGCGTTGCTCGATGTATTGGCCGGCGATGCTTTGTAGGTCGTCGATGTTGTAAACGTACACGTTCTCGAGCTGGTTGCAGTCGGGATCGATGTCGCGTGGAACAGCAATGTCCACAAGCAACAGTGGCCGATGTCCGCGCTGCCGCAGCAGGCTCTCGAGTTTGTCGCGGGTGAGCATGTAGTGGGGCGCAGTGGTGCTGCTGATGATGATGTCCACACGCTGAAACTCCTCCAACCAAGTGTCGAAGCCGATGGCGCGGCCTCCGAGTTCGGCAGCCAGCGCGGCCGCCTTGTCGTGCGAACGGTTGGAGACGAGTATGCTTTGCGCGCCGCGACTCCTGAGGGCGCGAGCAGCCTTCTCGCTCGTGTCACCGGCACCGATGACGAGCACTTGCTGCGACTTAAGCGAGTCGAAAATCGACTCCGCCAACTCCACCGCTACCGAGCTGACGGAGATGCTGCCGCGCTGGATCTGTGTCTCCGAGCGGACGAGCTTGGCTACGTTGAATGCCTTTTGGAATGTCTTATTCAACTGTGCGGCGGTTGCCTTCTCGGCGTGGGCGAGCCTGTAGGCCTGCTTGAGCTGGCCAAGGATTTCTGTCTCGCCGAGCACCATCGAGTCGATGCCGCACGATACGCGGAAGAGGTGGTCGACACTCTGCGGTTCTAGGTGCGTGTACAACGCATGGGCGGGAGCCGGGGCAATGCCGTGAAAGTCGCACAAGAACTGTTCCAGCGCTTGGCCAAGCACAGGATTGCTCTCCCGAGTCGCGGCGTAAATCTCCACGCGGTTGCAGGTGGAGAGGATCACGGCCTCATCAGCGATGCCGCGCTGGCACACTTGGCTAAGCGCGTCGGCGACCTGTGTGTTGGAAAAGGAAAATCGCTCCCGCATCTCGACCGGTGAGGAGTGATGGCTCAAACCTGTGACGACAATCGGCATGGCCTATGGGGTGGGGGGGTTGTGAATGCCCGAGAGAAGGTTCGTCCCCCAGAACGTGAGAATCACAAAGCCGAACGCAACGATGGCCGACCAAGCGTAGCGGCGGCCGCGTTGGTCGAATTTCAGGTGCGAAACCAGCAATCCGCAGTACAGCGTCCATACCAGAAAGGACCAAATGGTTTTTGAATCACTCCAAAACGCCGTGTCCTCCTCCACAAACGCTGCGCCAATGCCAACACCAGCAGTGAGCAGCGCCAGGCCGATGAAAAGTGTGTAAGTGATTATTTTCTCCAGACGTTGGATGGGCGGAAGGATGGCGAACAGTGCTCTTGCCCGGTGGGATTTTAAATTTCTTTCCTGCGTCAAAAACATACTCGCGGCGGTAGCACTTAAACCAAATGCACCATATCCAAGTAAAATGACAGGAACGTGAAGTTTGAACCAGTCACTGGCAAAATTGGGTTTGTTATCAATGTACTCCGCGTCAAGGCCTGGCCAGAGGGCAAAAAGGCCAACACAAAACAGCAATGGAGCCGTGAACACGCCGAGGAAACGAAGCTTGGGCAGGAGGGCAAGCGCGAGGCTGCCGGCGGCGATCGTCCACAGGACAAATGTGGTGGCCTCGTACAGGTTGTTCACCGGGCAGTGATGCAGCGTGAAGCCGCGCTTGGCCATGGCGAGGGTGTGGAGCACGAAGGCGGCAGCGAGCAGTCCGAAGTTGATCCAGTTGTCTCGCTGAAAGCCGCGCCGCCACAGGAAAGTGGAGTAAAGCATGCTCGCGCCGTACACAATGACGGCGAACAAAAACAACTGGCGTGCAGGATCCAAAGCAAATTGCGGCTTGGTTAAGCCGCGTAAGGCGGGCCAGTCTAGGCGAAAACCCCGCTGCATCAAATGAAAGATACGGGCTACAGGATGAGGTTTTTCGCGAGGACAGTCGAAAAGCCCCCTAGCTGGCCGTTGCCTGGTTAAGCCCTTGACTTACCTCAGCCGCAGCATTTCTTGTGTTTTTTGCCGCTACCGCAGGGGCAGGGGTCGTTGCGGCCGACCTTGACAGCGGTACGCACCGGTTCGGCCTTGGAGACCATGTCGGAGGCCTCGTCCACCATGTCGGAGGCCTCGTTGGCGGCACGTCGCTCCTCCGCGCCGAATGCGCTCGAGCTTTGGTGCACTTCCTGCACCGGGAGGTTCCGGAGGAAACTCTGGAAGGCATCGACACTGGAGGCGCTTCGGAAGATGTTCTGGCAGATTTCAGTCCAGATGTTGACCTGTAGTTCCTGGAACATGTGGTAGCCCTCGGCCTTGTACTCCAGAATGGGATCGCGCTGTCCATAGGCGCGCAAGCCAATGCTGTGACGCAGGCTGTCCATTTCGTAGAGGTGCTCCTGCCAAAGTCGGTCAATGGAGTTGAGGATTGTGTAGCGCTCCACAGCCACAAGCGCGTCGGAATCCTCGAAGCTGATCTTGAGTTGGTACGCCTCCTTGGCCTTGATGGAGATGTTATCGAACAAAAGTCGTTGGTGCGGGGTCATCTCCCGCTCGTTGTCGGTTCCGGCTGCGGCTTTGCCCTCGACCAGGCCGGCCAGCAAGTCGGCGGAGACACCAACGGGGAAGGTGAGGTTGGCCCAGTCCGAGAGTGACTTGAAATCCCAGTTCACCGGATCCAGCTCTGGGTCGCAGAATTCCTGCACCTTGTTGGCGATGACCTCGTCCATGATGTTGATCAGCTTGTCCTGCACCTGCTCGGAGTGCATGACGTCGTTGCGGAAACCGTAGATTTCCTCGCGCTGCTTGTTCATCACATCGTCGTACTCGAGGGTGCGTTTGCGGATCTGAAAGTGGTGCTTCTCGACGTTCTTTTGCGCGGTCTGGATGGAGCGGTCGAGCAGGCCGCTGTCGCCGATGGCTTCGCCCTCGCCGATGCCTTTCTCGACGAATTTGAATAGGCGGTTGCCGGTGGCGAAGAGCCGAAGCAGGTCGTCCTCGAGGGAGAGAAAAAAACGGGTGGAGCCGGCGTCGCCCTGGCGCGCGCAGCGTCCACGCAATTGGCGGTCGATGCGGCGTGACTCGTGCCGCTCGGTGCCCATGACGTGCAGGCCGCCGATCGGCTCCACGCCTTGGCCAAGCTTGATGTCGGTGCCGCGCCCGGCCATGTTTGTGGCGATGGTCACGGAGCCTTTCTGGCCGGCGCGGGTGATGATCTCGGCCTCCTGCTCGTGGTACTTGGCGTTGAGCACGCTGTGGATGATGCCGTTCTTCTTGAGCAACCGTGAGATGTACTCGCTGACCTCCACCGAGACGGTGCCGACGAGGATCGGGCGGCCCTGTCGGTGCACCTCTTTGACCTCGTCGAGCACGGCGTTGTATTTCTCGCGCCGCGTCTTGTAGACGGAGTCGTTGGCGTCGTCGCGAATGCACGGCTCGTGGGTGGGGATGGCGAGGACGCCCAGTTTGTAGATGTCGAAAAACTCCTGCGCCTCGGTGGCGGCGGTGCCGGTCATGCCGGCCAGCTTGGTGTAGAGGCGGAAATAGTTCTGGATGGTGATGGTGGCCAGCGTCTGGGTTTCCTTCTCGATGGTGACGTTTTCCTTGGCCTCGACGGCCTGGTGCAGCCCGTCGCTCCAGCGGCGGCCGGGCATGGCGCGGCCGGTGTGTTCGTCCACGATGATAACCTTGTTTTCCTGCACCACGTAGGCGATGTCCTTCACGTACAGGCTGTACGCCTTGAGCAACTGGCCGGTGATGTGGATGTTTTCGGCCTTGGCCTTGAACTCGTCTTGCAGCTTGGTCTTGGCCGCCAACCGGCTCTGGGCGTCGAGACTCTCGTTGTGGTCGATGTCGTGCTGCTCCACGGAGAGGTCCGGCAGCATGAACGCCTCGGTATCGTTCGGGTTGAGGTAGCTGCGGCCCTTCTCTGTGAGGTCAGCGTCGTGGCTCTTCTCCTCCATGCCGAAGTAAAGTTCCTCTTTTTGCGCGTAAAGATCCTTTTTGGACTGGTCGGAGTGCAGGGAGAGCTCGGCCTTGTCGATAAGCTTTTGGTTTTGCGTTTCCTCCATGAGGCGCATGAGTCGCTCGCCTTTCGGTTGGCCAAGCCGGGACTTGTAGAGCAGCAGGCCAAGTTCCATCTCCAGTTCGTCGTCGTTCTCGGGGCGATCCTCGGACAACAGCTGTTTGCTGAGTTTCTCTGCATCGGTCAAATAGCCGGCGATGAGCTTGTGCTGGGCCTGAACGAGGTTTTTGATCTTGTGATTGGCCTTGCGATACTCCTTGTCGAGGCTGGCCGCCGCCGGGCCGCTGATGATCAACGGCGTGCGCGCCTCGTCGACGAGGATCGAGTCCACCTCATCAACGATGGCGAAGTAGTGTTGGCGCTGCACCTGGTCCTCGGTGCGGCTGGCCATGCCGTTGTCACGCAGGTAGTCGAAGCCAAACTCCGAGTTGGTGCCGTAGGTGATGTCGCAGTCGTACTGCTCGCGGCGCTCGGTCGGGTTCATGTCGTGCACGATACAGCCGATACTCAGCCCGAGATATTTGTAGATCGCGCCCATCCATTCGCTATCGCGCTGGGCGAGGTAGTCGTTGACGGTCACAAGGTGCACGCCGCGCCCGGACAGTGCGTTGAGATAAATCGGCAGTGTGGCGACGAGTGTTTTGCCCTCGCCGGTGGCCATCTCGGCGATGTTGCCCTCGTGCAATGCCATGCCGCCGACGAGCTGTACGTCGTACGGGATCATCTCCCATCTGAGGTCGTGGCCGCGCACGTGTATGTCGGTGCCGTAAAGCCTTCGGCAGGCATTTTTCACCACCGCAAACGCCTCCGGCAGGATGGCCGCCAGCTCCTGCTTCAGCTCCCGTTCATCCTCGATGGTTGCGAGACGTTCCTTCCACTCCTGCGTCTTTTGGCGCAGGGCGTCCGGCGAGGTGGCCTGCAGCTCCTCCTCGAGCCGGTTGATCTCCCCCACGCGTGCCAGGAGCTTATTGACCAGGCGCTTGTTTTTATTCGGAAAAAGTTTACTCAGAAAACCCATCATCACTTTTTAACAAAGGCGGTGGACGCTACGGCATGCCCGCTGGCGCGTCAAAGGTTTCCCTTGGCCAAGCGCTTGGCCAAGCGGGAGGGGGTTTTTGTTGGAATGCCCAGCGGCCTGCCGTAAAACCTCCTGCCGGATGAAAAAATCATCGCCAGTGTCGCGGAGCGGCCGGTTCAGCAGTGGGCCGGGTCGGGACGTGGCCAAGTTCACCGAGTCGATCTCGTTCGACCGCCGGTTGTGGCGGCATGACCTCGTGGGCTCCATCGCCCACGCCACCATGCTTGGGGGCATCGGTGTGCTCACCAAGGCAGAGGCCAAGCGCGTCGTCCGCGCGCTCGAGGCCATCGGCGACGATATCGAGTCCGGCCGGTTCGAGTGGGACGAGTCCCTTGAGGACGTCCACATGAACCTCGAGGCCGAGCTGACCCGGCGCGAGCCGGCCGGGGCCAAGCTGCACACCGGCCGCTCGCGCAACGACCAGGTCGCGCTCGACATGCGGATGTGGCTCCGCGACGAGATCGTCGAGCTGGAGCTGGAACTGCGCTCGCTGCAACAGGCGCTCGTCGCGCTTGGCCAGGCGAACGACAGTATCGTCATCCCCGGCTACACACACCTGCAACGCGCGCAGCCTGTTTACTTCGCGCACCATTTGCTGGCATACGTCGAGATGATCGAGCGGGACCGCGAGCGGCTGCTCGACGCCTTCTCGCGTGTGAACGTCTGTCCGCTGGGCAGCGGCGCGCTGGCCGGCTCCACGCTGCCGCTCGACCGCAACCAAGTTGCCGCAATGCTCGGCTTCGAGGATTCGCGGGGCAGGCCGGTGGTTTCGCAAAACTCGATGGACGCCGTGAGCGACCGCGACTTCGCGGTGGAGTTTTGTTTCGTTGCGTCGCTGCTGGGTGTGCACCTGTCGCGGCTCGCGGAGGACGTTATCCTGTGGTCGAGCAGCGAGTTTGATTTCATCCGCATCGCCGACGCGTACACGACCGGCTCGTCGCTCATGCCGCAAAAGAAAAACCCGGATGTCGCCGAGCTTACCCGTGGCAAGAGCGGCCGGCTCGTCGGCAACCTCGTGTCGCTGCTGACGCTGCTCAAGGGATTGCCGATGACGTACAACCGCGACTTGCAGGAGGACAAGGAGCCGTTGTTCGACAGTATCGACAGCGTCCGCGCCACCGTGCGGTTGACGGCGGCCATGCTGCAGCACACCAGCGTGAACGCCGGGGTGTGCGCCGCTGCCGCCGCCGACCCCGCGCTGCTGGCGACC
>Ga0315333_10000591_pt1 | contig 11872 bp, 6 predicted proteins | sample M120034915metaG_FD_204521 | JGI IMG/M metagenome (GOLD analysis project Ga0315333, IMG submission 204521) | Ammonia-oxidizing marine archaeal communities from Monterey Bay, California, United States - M1 200m 34915 | ecosystem: Environmental > Aquatic > Marine > Intertidal zone | place: USA...
CAAGCAGGGCAGTTGACCAGGCATCGGCTGCAGTTCCGCTTGGCAGGGCCACCGCAGCGAGCAGGGTGTTCTGCGTCGGCTGACCGCAACGCGGATCCAGCACGTGCCCGTAGGAAACACCGTTTTCCTCGAATGCCTTGCCCCAACTTGCAGACACACTGAACGACTCATCGTTGAGCTCAGCCACGGCCACAAGCCGTTTGTGTTCAGGGATATCCGCAGCCGATTGCTCGTAGCCGGGATGCTCGATGGCCACTTTCCAAAAGTCCTTCTCCGGTGGCGATCCGATCGCGCACACCGTGCTGGTGCCGCCGTGAATCAGGGCACTCGTTATGCCCGCCTCGCGCACAATTTGACCGACAATGTCCAATGCAAACCCCTTTCCGATCGCGCCAAGGTCAACCCGCACACCGGGCCGCTCGAACTGCACCGTTATGTTTTTTGCGTCCAAATGAACCAAGTCCATCCCGACACACTCCCGTGCCTTGGCCAACTCCCCCGGAGAAGGCACACGATGTACACCATCAGCAAACCCCCAGCATCGCATCAGCGGCGCAACCGTGATGTCGAACGCACCACCACTCAGCTCGTGAACATACTTGGCCTCCTGCAGTAGACGAAACAATCCCGGCTCAACCGGCACCGGGCCAAGTGCAGCCCTAGCATTGATACGGCAAACCTCACTGTCAGCCCCGTAAAAATTGAGCTGGGCCGCCAATGCAGTGATTTCGTCAAGGGCCTCCTCTCCGGCCGCACGCAACCCCAGTTCGTCTTCACCGTGCAGCACCATTTCAAAGCGAGTGGCCATGGCATTGCGGGCGAGCGAGACGGTTTTCATTGCGGGCGCATGGCCAGGCAACAGCTAAGATGTCGGTAGTGGCCCACCGACATTGATGCCATGTTTCAGACAGTAGGCGGCGTTTTTTACATACTTCGTCGCCCAGTCTTTCAGACCTGCGCGCTCCTTGTCTGTGAGCTTGCGAATTATCCTGGCCGGACTGCCTACAGCCATCGAGCCATCGGCGATTTCCTGGCCCTGCTTAACCAGAGCGTTGGCCCCGACGATGCACTGGTTGCCGACCACCGCACCATCGAGAATTGTTGCCCCCATTCCGATAAGCGTCTCATTACCGACACGGCAGGCGTGCACCACAGCCGAGTGGCCCACGGTCACATAGTCGCCGATGTAACAACCGAAGTCGTCGGCGATGTGCAACACAGCGTTGTCTTGAATATTGGTACCTTCCCCGACGACAATCTCGTGAATGTCGCCCCGCAGCACGGCGTTGTACCAGACGCTCGACTGCTTCCCGAGTGTTACCGCGCCAAACACCACCGCCGATCTGGCGATGTACACCCCCTCGCCCATTGTCGGTTCCTGGCTGAGATATTTTTCGAGGCGTTGATTGATTGAATGATCAGATTCCATGGCGCGCCCGCAAGCTAAGCTGCCTACCGATAGGGGTCAACGGCAGCTTGGGCAGGTGATCCTAGGGGGGATTTGCTGGGTGTCGTTTTGTTTGGCTAAGCGGTCGCGGCGTTGGGGGAAGCAGGCCGTGCAGCCTGAGAAGCGTTCCAGATTCCAGAGGTCAGCGAAGACGCGTCCGCGCGCCTGGCCAACGCCGTAGTCCATCGCGTCCTCCAGTTGGCCAAGCGTGGGCTCGATGAATTGCCCGACTGCAGCCAGGCGATCCATCGCGCCGTTGCCGGTGCGGGTGGGGATCAGCGCGGTGACCGTCGCGCCGCAGTCCTGCGAAAAATCAATGGAACGCCTGGCCCACTCGACGGATTCGTCTATCGGGATGAATGGTGGTTGCAGCAGCACGAAGGTGCGCAAGGCTATTTCATGCCGGGTGATGAAGTCTGCGGCATCACGGAACTGCCCGAGAGACACACGTTTGTTGAGTTTTACCAGCGCCTCGGGATGGACAGTCTCGAGGCCAAGCGCGATTTCAAGCTGGCCGTTCAGACGGTCGCCAAAGCGCAGGCAACGATCCCCGATCAGGGCCGGATGGCTCTCCACGATGACACGGCTGAACTTGGCCAAGCGCGTGGAAATTCCGGCCTCTTCGGCCTCGGGGATGGCTTGGGCATCAAAGAAACTACCGGCGTTATAAAGTTTGATTTGCTGGAGCTTGGCCAGGTCGCTGCATTCGCGTCCCGTCTGGCCAAGAGCGAAGTCGATTTGCCCGGAGATGGCGCCAGCAGGCACGGTTTTGTCGAGAGTGTTCTGCCAGAGATCGCACATCAGGCAGTGCCACGGACATTCCTTGTTGGTGAGAAAAACCGTCAGGCCGTCGACAAGGCTGCCGTCGGCAGCGCGCTCCTTCTCCAGCAGCCAGGCGTAGGGGCGGTGTGGGTCTAGCTGGTTTTTCGGGCCGCGCTGCCGGATGATCCAGCGGCTGCGTGCTGCGTGCGTTTCCGGATAATCCACGCCAGACTCTGCGAGGGGGTCAGGAATAAAGCTCGAGGAATTTTTTACGAAGTTGCCCCTCGCGCGCCGGGATATTTTCGCGGAGCGAACTGACTGAGGTTGCGCCGTGCTGGAAGCGGCGTTTTCCAAAAACCGGCATGTTGAAACCGAGCGCCGAGCTGATGCCCCGGGCGACGATGTCGCCCTTGAGTGCGTATAGCTTGTCGACATCGTAGCCGGTCAACTCGACGAACGGGATGCCTTCGGCCACCTCGACCACATCCGGCCTGGTGAACGGGCTGAAGCCCTTGAAGCCGAAGTGATGGCCCGGCGCGTAAGTCCTTGCATACGAACGGCTCAAACCACCGGAGTAGGTGAGCGAATGCTTGATCGTGCCGACGCCCCAGCCTTCCTGATACAGCATCTGGTTGTTGACGACACTGCGGATCGTCAGCTCCGGATTTTCCTCAATAGGATAGTCTTTCAGGTTTTCATCGCCGCCATCGCCGTCGATAAGGTATTTCCATTCAGGGTATTTTTTGCGGATGCCCCGGCAAAGCCCGACGGCCATCGAGGCGGACTCGATGTCGAGGATCTTGTAATCCTCGACAATCTGAATGGTCTCGGCGACATCGATGTCCCCAAGGCAGGACTCGATCGGCTCGAGAAACATTCCCATGTCCAGCTTCCCGAGGAAATCCTTGCATTGTTGAAGGTCAGGGCCATCGCCGTAGCTCAACGTGAACGCCTTGAGTCGGCCGAGGTCGAAGCCCAGTTCGCGCATCACCGCGTAGGTGCAGAGAAAGACCGCACCACTGTCGATGCCACCGGAGAAGCAGCAGCCGATCGGCTCCGTCTCAGGGATGCGCTCGAGCCATTTTCGGACTTCGTTTTTCAGCGCGGCTATGTAGTCGTGGCCGATCGGGTCGAGATCGGTTGAGTAGTGGTTGCGGCGCGGGTTGAAGAACCGCTCATACGTCGGGTCAGGATCCGGGCAGCCGACGAGCTGGATCGTGACGAGATAATGCGCCGGAACCATTCGTGTGTAGTAGGGATGAAACTGGTCCCCAAAACCCTGTTCCGCTAGCCATTGACGGATGGCATCAATACGGTGCGCGACGATGAGCGCTGGCCCCTCGATTTGCTTGGCTAAAAAGTAGCGCAGCGGACGGTCGAGCGAGCGGGCCAGCTTGACCGACTTGCCGTCCTTGGCCACCAATGCGAAAGAACCGTCAAAGTCGCGGATGGTTTCTGGTGAGCCGGCGAGCATGCGCTGGCGTGCCTCGTCTGGGGAGAGGTTGAGCAGCTCGGTTTGATTGGGATCGGTCAGGTCAACGACTCGTTCAATGTACTCGTGCATGTCAGAAGAATTAAATACGCACCATCAAATTAATTGCGTAAAAGCACCCCAATTGTCTGCACTTCGACCTGAAACGTCAACCTAACGAACAAAATTATACTATCACCTCAATGATACCAGATAGGCCAGGAGATCGGCGGCTTCCTGTGGGGCGAGATTTTGCAAGAGGCCGGCCGGCATGGCGGAGACCGGGAGGTCGGTGAAGCGCAGCACACTTTGAGTGGGCATCGTCAATTCCTTGCCGGACAGCAGTCGGAAACGGGTATTCTCCTTTGCCCGCTCAAGCAGAAAACCAGTTTGGATCTCGCCGGATTTCATCTCCAACGAATAGAGGCTGTAGCCTTCGGTGATCGTCTTTGCCGGTTCAAGCAAGCTTTCAAGTAGTTGTTCCCGGTTTAGTCGGCTGCCGACTTGGCTCAAGTCAGGGCCGATATTTTTGCCGCTGCCTTGCACTCGGTGGCAAGAGACGCAGAGAGTGCGGCCGGTTTGCAGGAAAAGATTCCTCCCTTTCACCGTGCTGCCGGTCAGTGTGAGTAACATCGTTGTGTTCGGCTTCGGGCCTAGTTTCTTTATTTGCTCGCTGTCTGGTAGGAATTGCTCAAACAACTCGCGCACTCGGAAGTCGTCATGCCCGGCGGCAACTCGCGAAATCGTGTCGCGCTTTCGAGCGACCGCCAGATCAAGGGGATTGTTGCCCAACACCGACTGCTGAAGCATTAACGCGCCGCTTGGCTTGGCCAACAACTTAACCAGGGAGGCCATTTTTTTATCGTTCTTTGCCAAGCCGAGCGAGCGAATCTGTTTCTGCTGTGTGCTCACTTGGCCGAGCCGCTCGGGGGACCGGCCGGTTTCGTCAAGTGGCATGTTAGCGATCCAGTCATGGATCAACTTCAGCCCAGCGGGATCGATACGGCGCGAGCCTAAATGTGGCATTCTGCCGTTGCCCTGCTTGGCCATCCGGTAAAGCAGTACCGACCTGTATGGATCGCCCGGGGCAACCACACGTGCATTTTCAAGATCGAAGTCGCCTTGGGCAGGTGGCAGATCAAGTAACTTGGTCCGCTTGAGCGGCAGATGATAGGAAAGGTCAAATACCGTCGCTCCTCCACCTCCTTGATGATGGCAGTGAGCGCAATTGGCATGGAGGTAAGAGCGGGCACGCTTGGTCAACGATTCATCAATATCGTCAACTCTGGTCAGGCTGGGCCGTTGGGGAGGAGGAAGATTGGCCACAATGCTGAGTTGCTTAAGTTGAGCGGTGGTTTCTTCACCGAGTTGCTCCGGCGTGAAGCCGATGACCGTGCCGAAGCGCTGGCCGTGGCAGAGTTGACACTCTGCGCGGCTGGCAAAGTGCCAGCTCAAATCTCGGCGGCCACCTGGAACGAGCAAGTCAGGAATCAGTAGGTCGATGTCGCTACCTTTGCCATCCGACAACTCAGCGTCGGTACCTTCTTTGTTCCAAACAAAGCTGTACGCCTGCCAAAAACCATCAATAAGCTGCAATACCTGTGTCTCGAGTCTTCTCGGCTGAGGCTGAATGCTTTCGGGAGAATCGAACACATCCATCGTGGTCGTCTTTGCCAAAACGGTTTTGTTGGGGAATCTCAACGATCCTTCAAAATTTCCCAGCCGCAAGTCATTGTTTGGGTGCAGATCGATGACTCTGTCACCGGGTACTGCAATGACTCGCGAATAACGGGCGCCGTCCTGCCACGGCTCGGCATTGATTGTGTAAGGCATGACGCCGGCTGCGGGAGTGAGACTGGTCAGGTTGGAGAACAAACCGGTCCCACTCAGCAGGGTTGGGAATGGTATGGCCGGAGTGCTCGCTGGATTCGGCACCAGCTTATTGAGCGTGCCCAAGTGGTCGACCACGATTAATTCAGCATCGGGACCAATGCCAAAACAAATGATTTGGTGCGGGGTATTTGCCAGTTCTTGGTGTTCGGTAACTTGTTTGCCGTCGTAGCGCAGCCCCCAGATTCGGCCAGTGGTGTAGTCGCCGTAAATGTAAACGCCTCCGAGGCCAGCCAGCCGGGAACCGTGGTAAACATGGCCACCAGTCATTGATCGGGCTTCTGAGTGGGAGTGTTGCACAATGGGCGAGGTGATGGGGCTTGGCCCGGAATTATCATCAGGGTGGATCGGCTGGCTCCCCTCCATAATGCTCCAGCCGTAGTTGCCCCCGCGCTCTACCTTGAATATCAGTTCCCACAGATCCCAACCGACGTCGCCCACCCAAAGGTTACCAGTCGATTTGTCGAAGCTCATGCGCCACGGGTTGCGAAACCCATACGCCCATACTTCCGGTCGTGCTCCTTCGACCCCAACAAACGGATTATCTTGAGGCACACGATAAGCTAGCCCGGGATCGCGTTGGTCGACGTCGATGCGAAGAATGGATGCTAATAAATCGCTAATATCCTGGCCTGTTTTCAGGCCATCCGGTGGATACGGCGCCTCGGCGTCGCCAGTGGAAATATAGAGCATCCCGTCCTTACCAAAGTTGAGCGAACCACCATTGTGTCCGCCAGACAACCAGGTGATCAACACCTCGCGCGAGCCCGGATCGAAGCGGGGAGGGCCATCATCTTTTGGGATCCGGTACCGAGCCACACGAGTTCCGTCCTTGATTTTCCTTCCCAAAACATAACAAAAAAAGACCTCACCTGTTTCGGCAAAATCGGGATGAAACTCTAGCCCATATGCCCGTGACGCCTCCGGAATATTAGCACGAAGGTCATAAACCAAATCCGCTCTTTCAACCAATTCATCAGGAGGGAAAGAATAGAGCAGCCCCTCAAGCTCAAGTACGAAAAATCGGTTGAGCACTTCGTTGTAACGGATCTCAACCGGCTGGCGAAACTTGAGGTTTGGGAATGCCCTGGCCGTCACCAGTGGTAGAGCAGAAATCGGCGATGAAGCCATACGAGACCCATCCCAAGGCACGCGCTTGGTGCTCTGAGCGTTGGCTAAAGGCAAAAAAAGGACACAAGTAACCAGCAGACATGGCTTGCAAAAAAAACGCATTAGAAGGTAGGGAAGTTTGGCCAATGCATGGCGTTAGGCCAAGTCAGAAACTAAAAATAAGGCGCGAGATGTGTAGCGACAATGAAGCCTCTATTTTGCGCTAGTGGGAGTGGGAGTGGCCGTGCTCGTGGGAATGGCCGTGTTCCTCCTCCGGCTTGGGATCGATCTCCGTCACTTTGGCTTTTTCCTCAAGCAAATCGATGACCTTGGCGTTCATGATTTCCTCCTGAACCTGGTAAATGGTGCCGTTGTCCTTGAGTTGCTGGGCCAGTTTCTGCGGCTTGACCTTCTGCTGTGTCGCCATGGCGGCGACTTGCCGGCTAAGTTCCTGATCGGTGACCTTGATGCCTTCCTTTTCGGCTATTTTTGATAGGATGTAGTTGGCTTTAACGCGCACCTGGGCGTCGGCCTTGGCGTTGGCATAAATCTGGTCCTTGTTTTCATCGATGACCTCCTTGCCAACGCCGCGCTGGTGGTTTTGCTGGACGATGTTGTGCACGGCAGCCCGGGTGGCCTCGTTGACGATCGTCTCGGGCAGGTCGCAGTTCACGGCGTCGAGCAGCTTGTCCACGCACTGATTTCGGACCGATTTTTTCTGTGAATACTCAAGCTCGTTTTTGAGGTCGTTCTCCACGCCTTCTCGGAGCTTGTCCATGCTCTCGGCGCCGAATCCCTTGGCGAATTTGTCGTCGAGTTCGGGCAGGGATTTTTCCTTCACCTGCACAATCTCGATCTCGTACCTGGCCTCTTTGCCGACGAGTTCCTCGTAGATAAAATCATCGGGGATGGTCACGGTGACTGTTTTTTTGTCGTCCTTGCCGGAACCGATGAGGGCCTCAACAATGCCCGGGATCAGCGGGTTATGTTTGGCATTCAGCCAGTAGTTTTTTTGCTCAGTGAGCCCGCGGGCAACCTTAACGAGGTCGGTGATCGGCTTGTCGTCAATGGTGCCGGTGAAGTTGACCACGATGAAATCGTCCTCGCCGGCAGGGCGGTCCACGTCGGTGTAGCTGACCCGCTGCTCGCACAGGGTGTCCAGCGCCTTGTCGATGTCCGCACCGGTGACGGTACGACGTTCCTTCTCGACTTCAAGGCCGTTGTACTCCGGCAGCTCGAAGGCGGGGGTGACCTCGAGCGTGGCGAGGTACTGGAACGGTTTGCCGTGGCCGAACTGCAGCTCCTCGACTTCCGGCATGATCACCGGCCGGAGCCCATTTTCCTTGAGGGCCTTGGCATAGCTGTCGGACATGAGGGTACGCTTGGCCTCCTCGCCTATTTTGTCGCCGTAGGAGCGCATGACGTTGGCCAGGGGCGCCTTTCCGGGCCGGAAACCGGGCAGGTGGGCGTGCCGCCGGAAGTCCTTGGCCACGCTGTCAAACTTGGCGTTTACCGCCTCGGCATCGATCTCAATGCGGAGTTGTTTCTTGCACGGGGAAAGGTCTGTAATGGTTACTTCCACGGGAGTCTTTCGTTAAAACTGGGGATTCGGGCCACCGGAAATCGGCTTGGCCAGAGCGGCGTAAGTGTAGGTTTGCCCCTGGGCCGCGTCAAGCCTGTCGCTTGGCCAAGCGCTCGACATTGAACGGGTGCATCGTAATACTCGCTGCCCATGAGAAACCCCTCATCCGCTCTCTCCCGTCGGAGTTTTATCGGGACCACCGCAGCGCTTGGCACCATGGCGGCCACTACCGGCGTCCCGCGCTTGGCCAGGGCGGCCGCGCCGTCGGCCAAGCGCATCAAGCTCGGCATCTCGTCCTATTCCTACTGGCACTTCCGAGATCCAAAGGTGTCCATCGAGGCGGTGATCGACAAGACTGCCCGGCTTGGTGTCGAGGGGGTGGATATCCTCCACCGGCAGATGGACTCGGAGGACAACGGTTATCTGCAGAAACTCAAGCGGCACGCATTTACCAATGGTGTCGATTTGATCTGCCTGTCGATCCACCAAGACTTCGTCGATCCCGACCCCGCCGTGCGCAACAAACACATCGAGCACACGAAGAAATGCATCGACCTGGCCTACCGCATGGGCATCCCGTGCATCCGGCTCAACTCCGGCCGCTGGGGCACGGTGAAATCGTTCAACGAGCTGATGGAGCTGCGTGGTAAGGAGCCGCTCCTGCCAGGCTACACGCTGGACGACGGCTTCAAGTGGTGCATCGACTCCATCGAAAAATGCCTGCCAAAGGCGGCCGAGTGTGGCGTGATGTTGGCGCTGGAAAACCACTGGGGACTCACCCGCACGCCGGAGGGGCTGCTACGTATCGTCAACGCCATCGACTCACCGTGGCTGGGCCTGTTGATGGACACCGGCAATTTCCTAGAAGATCCTTATACCAAGCTGGAGAAGGTCGCGCCCAAGGCGGATTTCGTCCAAGCCAAGACCTACTACGGAGGAGGCGAGTGGTACACGCTGGATCTGGATTACGAGCGCGTGGCCCGGATCCTGCGCAGCGTGAACTACACCGGCTACGTGTCGCTGGAGTTCGAGGGAAAAGCACCGGCAGATGAAGGTGTGGCCAAAAGCATTGAGCTATTCCGGCGGGTGTTTAGTTGAGTCAGCCATAGAACTATGGAAATGTTTTCTCGGTTTACTCAAGGGCTATTGGCTGGTAACACTCCGGCCCCGTTTGAATATCTCAATGGATTGAGCGTCTGTCTTACTGCAAGGCGGACGGGACCATTACTAAATATTTCTGGCGGATTTAAACCAAAATTACACTTTTGAGATAATGAACATACTAATCAATAACGCTAAAAAAATTCGGCTGTTCAGCTTGGCTGCCGCGGTCTGTCTTGGCAGTGCAACCTCCGGCATGGCACTGGAGTTCAACAAGGGCGATCATGTTGTACTCATCGGAAACGCACTTGCCGAGCGCATGCAACATCACGGCTGGCTAGAAAGCTACATTCAGGCGACTACGGCCGACAAGGAATTGGTGTTCCGCAATCATGGCTTCGGCGGCGACAAGGTGAACAACCGACCACGCAACAACGGTTTCCCGAGCGCCGACGCGTACCTCGAGATTTCCAAGGCCGACGTTATCCTGGCGTTCTGGGGTTACAACGAGTCCTTTGACAACAGCCCGGACGCCTACCGTGCCGACTTGGCCAAGTGGATTGATGAGACCAAGGGCAAGAAATACAACGGAAAGGGCGCCCCGCGCATCGTGCTCCTCTCGCCGATTGCCCACGAGAATCTTGGCCAAGCCAACCTCCCTGACGGCTCCGCCAACAACGAGCGCCTGGCCAAGTACACCGAGGCTACCCGCCAGGTCTCCAACGAAAAGGGAGTTGAATTTGTTGATTTATTCAACCTTTCACAAGCTCTCTACGAGCGCAGCAAATTGCCGCTGACGATCAATGGCATCCACCTGAACAGCAGAGGCAACAGTCAACTTGCACGGGGCATCCACAAAAACCTGTTTGGTAAATCACCCAGAGCCAGTGGACGCAAGTTGGCCAGAATTCGGGATGCCGTGCTCGACAAGAACTGGCACTGGTACAACCGCTATCGTGCCACCGACGGCAACGATGTCTGGGGAGGCCGCTCCGGCTTGGCATTCGTCAAAAAGCAAACCAACCGCGTGGTGTTGCAGCACGAGTTGAAAATGATCGACGTGATGACCGCCAACCGCGACAAGGTTGTTCACGCTGCTGCAAACGGCAAAACCATCGAGGCCGATGACAGCAATGTGCCGGCACCGGTCAAGGTTATTTCCAACGTGGGTGGCGGCTCGGCGAGCAGCAATGCCAACAAGGAGGGCTCGGTGAAATACGACAAGCCGGAGGAAACGCTATCCAAGCTCAAGCTCGCGCCGAACATGAAAGCCAATCTCTTTGCCTCCGAGGAGATGTTCGACAACATGATCAATCCGGTGCAGATGGGAGTCGATACCAAGGGCCGCCTCTGGGCTGCCGTCTGGCCCAATTATCCCAAGTGGGAGCCGATCAAGAACGGTGCCAACAAGCAGATGCAGGATTCGCTCGTCATTCTTCCGGACAAGAATCGCGACGGTGTGGCCGACAAGATGATCACCTTCGCGCGCGTGCACAACCCGACAGGCTTCGAGTTCTGGAACGGAGGCGTTATCGTCGCCAGTTGTCCGGACCTGATTTACCTCAAGGACACCGACGGAGACGACAAGGCAGACGTGAAGGAACGGCTGCTACACGGCCTCGACTCGGCTGATACCCACCACGCCGCCAACAATATCGTATACGGCCCAGGCGGCTACATTTACTACCAGCGCGGTGTGTTCCACGTCAGCAACGTGGAAACCCCTTGGCAAGGGCCGCAGCGCGATACCGCCTCGGCGATGTACCGCTTCAATCCGCGAACGTTCAGGTTCTCCTATCACGCCAACAACAGTCCAAACCCCCATGGCATCAGCTTCGATTACTGGGGCTACCATTTTGCAACGGACGGTACCGGTGGCCGGGCCTACCAGGTTCGCCCCGATGGCAAAGGGAAATTCAAGATGCAGGAACTGCTGAAAAAAACCGTTCGCCCGGTCTGCTCCAGCGGCATTCTCTCTAGCGAACATTTCCCAGAGGAAAACAACGGTAATTTTCTGATTTGCAATGCAATCGGTTTTCTTGGGATCAAGCAGTACACGCTTGAATACGATGATGAGGGGGATGTCTGGGGCACCGAGACTAAGGATTTACTCGTCTCAGGCGATCGTAACCTGCGACCAACCGACTTCGAGATTGGTGACGATGGCGCGCTCTATGTTTCCGACTGGCAAAATGTTATTGTCGGTCACATGCAGCACAACGTCCGAGATCCAAACCGCAACAAGACCCATGGCCGTATTTACCGCGTGACCTACGAGGGACGACCGCTATCCAAGCACGTGAAGGTCGATGGCCAATCAATCAACAAATTGCTCGACCTGCTCAAGCACCCGATCAACGGCATCCGGCACCGCGCCCGTGTGGAGTTAAGTGAACACCCGAGTGACAAGGTGCTGGCCGCCACGGACAAGTGGCTCAAGCAATTTGATCCAAAGGCCAAGGAAGATGCTCATCACCTACTTGAGGCATTATGGGTCTACCAGCGCAAC
>Ga0315333_10000592_pt1 | contig 11867 bp, 11 predicted proteins | sample M120034915metaG_FD_204521 | JGI IMG/M metagenome (GOLD analysis project Ga0315333, IMG submission 204521) | Ammonia-oxidizing marine archaeal communities from Monterey Bay, California, United States - M1 200m 34915 | ecosystem: Environmental > Aquatic > Marine > Intertidal zone | place: USA...
TAGTAACTTTAACTCTATCGGTTCGTTTATGCTCTGGTTCTTGGCCCGACATCATTTGCATCAAGACATTAGGGTCTCCCCCTAATTCTAACCATGTGGCCACGGATTCATATAATTCAGGCCATTCAGATTTGGCATAAGTGCCATCTAAATTAACAATAGTGCAAATAACTTCCATATTTTCCAAACGTTGCATTTCTTCAGTGTAGGCTTCTTCAAAAGCCTCTTGAATATCTTCACGAGATTGGTCTAAATCGCCCATGTCGGCACGATTCATGGCTTCATCAATAGGATTACCCAAAGGAGCAACCTCAAAGTCACCGTGAGGGCCGTCAGCATCCATACTGTCAATAACGGCCTGTGCTTCGGCTTCAGAATCAAAAGTCATAGGTGTGCCTTGGTCTTCAATGAATTGTCCTGTATCTTTATCCAATATACCCCATTTTTGTTCATTGAGTTCTTGGTCAGCCGTCTTGGCTACTTCATTCATGGCATCTGCAGTTTCCTGATCTTGCATTACTTCTGCCGCTTGGACTCCTGCTTCCGCTGCATCCTTAATACTGGCCCAGTCTTCACGACTCTCGGCAGTATCAATAGCATCATTTAGGTTATCAACCGCATTATCCATAGCCTCCTGTGCCGCATCAGGATTATTCTGACTGGACTGTGAGTTGGCTTCTTGAGCATCATTCTTGGCTTGAGTGGAAGATTGTTGAGAGTCACTGGCTGTTTGCCCCTTTTGCATATTATCAATTTGTTCACTGGCGGCCTGCTTCTGGTCATCAGTTAAATCAGAATCATTAATAGCATCACGGACTTCTTCTTTAGCAGACTCCATACTACCATTGTCAAGGGGGTTTTTGGGATTCCCTGTCTGGCAACAGTCTTCTAAAGCATCTATCGCCTCATCATAATTACCTTGTTGGGCTTCATGTTTAGCCAAATCCGCCATATCGGCACATTCTTGACTACGTTTATCAGATTTAGTTTCATGATCTTGTTGAGCCTGCTCTTTAGCAGCATCCCGAGCCTTATCTTGTTGCTTCTCTTGGTCAGTTTGAGGAACATTACCTACGAAATCATCCATAGAGTTTTTAGAATTATCTTCTGGTGTTTCACCAGAGCCATCACAATCGGAACAATCTTGGGAAGGGTCGGAAATATCCTTACCACTACCATCACATTCTTGACATTCGCCGGGTGCAGACCCTTGTCCACCATCTCCGGAATCACCGCCTTGGCCTTCACCAGAGCCTTCGCCTTGTCCTTCGCCTTCGCCAGAACCTTCACCGCTTCCAGAGCCTTCGCCCTGTCCACTGCCCTCGCCTGAGCCTTCACCACCTGTTGTGGGTTCACCACCCTCTCCCTGACCTGAACCTGAACCTTCACCGCTTCCAGAGCCTTCACCCTGTCCGCTGGATTCTCCTTGACCTTGGCCTTCGCCACTGCCTCCAGAGTCGCCCTCTCCACTTTCCCCAGAGGTTGCAGGGCCTTCTCCTGAACCTTGGCCTTCGCCTTGTCCTTCACCAGAGGGGTCTAAACCGGGAATACCTTCTCCACTGGCACTTGGGAATGGTAGTGGACTTTGAGGAGGACCTCCGCCACCGGCTGGTTGTGGGCTACCGCCACCGCCACCGCCGCCTCCGCCACCGGGACTTCCACCACCCATAGGTGGCATTTGCATAGGACTCATCTGTCCGGCTGAACCTTGTCCGCCGGGGACTGTAACTGGCCCATGAGGGGTTTGCATATTAGCATTCTCATCTACATAGACCCAATGTTTCTGGTCGCATCCTTTAGCAGTGTCATATTTAATCATAAGTATATTAGGACCGGTTTCTACTCTAACAAGGGGGCAATTCATCAGTATGGATGCCCAATGCTGGATATCTCCTTCCGATGCGGTCAAAGTTAAAGATACTTTATTTCCAATTATGCCCGAGGGCGCGATCCCGTGTAAGGGGTGTGATTCTACCATATGTCTAATAGCAGGAATGGTGGATACTATTAACGCAGGCGTATCATTAGTATAATAATAACATACATGTATCCAACCCGTAGGCGCATTGGCTCTAACTGCTGTATCCCCAGTCTTGGTATCTAACCATAGATAATTCACCATAGTTATTATTAGGCATGGCTCGCTATTTAAGTTTTGGTATTTCTAATGCTTGTTTATGATAAGACTAAGGTATATAAGGGTGCTGACAACCACACTTAATTAGCCCAGCAACATGGGCCACAAAAAACAAAGGTGAAAAAAATGAGTAATAACAACGCAGATGAAATCGCAGCATTTATGAATGAACTTGAAGAGAGCCGACCAGCAAAGTCAGGCGGACGCCGTGGGGCAACCTATGACATCCTAAAGCCTGAGTTCGGTCAAATATACCGTAACTACGCTATTGTCTCCTTCAACCACGGAACAAGCCCTCTGGGCGCAGATTCAGTCGTGGTTCGTATGGTAAACATGGACACAGGTCGTCGTGAGAAGATCTACCTCCAATCCTACGAAATCCAAGACTGGGAACGCTTCGTTAGAAACAACGAAGTTGTCACTGAAGAAACCACTGAGGATGGGGTCAAGAAAACCTACAATCTTCCAGTTCTATGTGACTTCCTAAAGCAAAAGGAAGAATCTCAGAAGAACCCCGGTCGCTTCTACAAATCATTCAACGCAATCGCTCGTGGTCCAGTGGACCGTGACACATTGCCTGACTACCATGAGGACCAAGCACCTCCTGCAGAAGACGCAGTAGCCACAGAGTAAGTCTAAACCTTCATTGGTTGGCTGGACACTTAGCCGTAAGGCTATCCATTCCAGAGTGTCTGGGCTTTGCCCTTTCCATCCTTCGGGGTGTTCTTAAGGGCGAGTCCAGTATGGCTCTATGGGTTCCACCACTCGATTAGTTTTCCACTTCCTTTCTGGTTGAGGTTAAAAGGTGTTAGTTTTCGGATGAAGCATCGTAATTGAGGGGGATTTCCTGCGTCCACTCGGCCCTCTCGGGCGGAATCTTCATATAGCAATGGATAAATAGGTGTTGGTAACAATGGTTGGTAGGTGTAATAATGGTTTCAGAATCAATCTTCAACTATGCTGAAAATTGTGTAAACCAATTCCTTGACCAAAACTCCTCCGTAGCCTCAATCTACAAGACTAAGATTAGTCACGAATATGAAGTAGGCAGTGGAATCGTCATCAAGATCGAAGATGGTCCACTTAGCGGTGGTAAACGAGCCAACGCTGATGAATCAGCAGTGGAGTTTATTATTTCTGATGGCACTTATGCTATTGAATGCATGGCTCACAATGCTACTAACTCTATGATAGATGGAATGACTAATCAACAATTGACTGATACTTTGATGTTATTGACTGACTCTATGCGAGCCGGTGAACAGATTAGAATTATGGGTGCTTATGAAATCCATAAGAAAGAAAAGGTATTCGTAGTCAATGATGTAAGGCGTTTACACGATAGTAAGAAAACCCAACTGACTACTGATCAATTCGATGGTTTCATTAAACTCTGTAAACAGAAGGGAACTGACCCCCTTAAAGTAATGACTAATGATACTACTCTGTGGCGTCATGTCTATGCAGAAGATAGTATCAAGTATGCTGTCATGTTGGGGTGCTTAAGTCCCTTCAAGAAGCAAGATATGATGCATATGTGTGTCATCACCAGTATGGGTGAGGGTAAAGACCACTTGATTGAGAATGTTATTCAACCCTTAGTGCCTTGCGGTGTGGCTTCCACAGGTAAACTGTGCACCATTCCGGGATTGTTTGGTGCAATGTCCGGGGAAGATCTCAATTCCGTAGAATTAGGACTCATTGGTAAAATGAATAATGAGCGTATCGCAGTATCTGAGTTTCAAACATGGGGTGCAGATGTCTTTGGTGAACTAATGAATATGTTAGCCAATGGATATTATACTATGCAGAAAGGTCAAGTAGATGTCAAGCGTGATGCTATTATCAATATGAGTTTCTGGGGAAATCCTGACAAAGACTATGATTCCAAGGATGATAAAATCGCCATGATGAATGTATTCAAAGATTATTCTTATCAAATGATTAGTCGTATGACTCTGATGTATTGTCAGATGAGCCTCACCAGTAGTGATGCTGATGAGTTCGTTGAAAACAAGATTCTGGATGCTATGAGTGGCACTCTGGACACCCCAGAAGCCAAACACAAATTAAAAATATGGCGTTCATTCTTCCGAGAGTATCTCCGATACGTTAGTCGTATGGAACCAGATATTCTAAAGGTTCGTAAACATATTGTTGATATTTATAATAGGGATGTCAAAAGTCAAGATAACTTCAAAGTATTCTTGCGTCGATCCGCCAAAGAGAATCGTAAGTTCCAACAATTCATTAATCTCTGTAAAGGTTTAGCCCGCCTCAAAGGCGACGATGCTGTCACCATTACACATTTATCAATGGCCGTGCAACTCTTTAATCACAGTTTGAAAACTCTGATAGATAACTTAGTTCCAATGGGTATTGATTTGAATGATGTTACTGCTGACCGAATGCATCTAATTAAAACTATTAAGCAATATGCTGATGGTGGTCAATATGAATCTAAAATTAACATTATCAAAACCCTCAAGGATGCAGGCCATCCTATTACTTTGCAGAAAATCGATGAACTAATAGACACTGGATTCCTAATTGAAGGGGCATTAGATGGTGACCCCATGATCGAAATCAATTCTGAGTTGTAGAGAAGTATAAATAGATGGTAGAGAGTAGTGATAATATGCGTCCAGTGACAATTAGAAAATGCCGTCGTGCATATAATCTAATGCGGGATAACCATTCTTCATTGGGTGGTGCTGCTCAAGCAGTGGGAACTACTCCTCGAACTCTCAAAAAGTTCTTTAGTAATAATAAAATCAAAATCAAAAGATTAGCAGGTGGTCAATACCGAATTATTCTCCCTCCAAAGGAGTTGAAAGAACAGATGTTGTTGCTGATGCAACCACGCCCTCTGGGGAAAGGAATGAGTGCCACTCGTGCTGCCAAAGAGTTACACACTAATGTCAAAAGGATGAGATATCAGCGTTTACCCGTAAATACTGCTGCTGGTAAGCGATATTATCCGATTCTAAAGAAGAATGCAATTGGAAAATGGGAGACTAATTTCTCTCCAGTATCCGAAAACTCAGTGGTTGTGTATGGATATATCTATGGTTTACAGGATGCTGTGCAAGGTAAAGCCACTCAACTCGGGCCAGATGCCAAGGCTGCTAACTCTGATCCTAATTATGCTGACATCTGGTGGCAAATTGATTTTAATACATTTGATTCTACACTCACAGGGAAAAATCTAATTGGAAAATACAAAAAGCCAATTGTAGATTTGGTTAAAAAAGAGATGATGACTCCTAAAATTACCAATTTAAGATTAGCAACCAAGTTCTTAGGAAATGCAAAAGTGGCCGCTGATGCAGCAGCCTCTGGAAGAGGGACTGCAGGGGCAAATATGAAACTAACAGTGTTGGAAGATATGCTGGAACGCTATGATATTCATATGGATAATGACCTCAATAAAATAAAGATGGGAATTGATGATATCCGAAGTGGTAAAATAGATTGGGTATTGAAGCGAAGACTAAATCCGGGGTTGCCTACCAGTAAGAGAACTGCTACCGGAGATTTCCAAGTAATGTTTTTAAGAAGGAATGGTCTCAGCACTTATCCGAGTGCAGGACCTAAGAAGTTGAAACTACGATACGATCTGAGCAAAGAATGATGCACGGAAGGCATAAATAAAAATAGTTAAACCAATAATAATAATCTGGGAAGACTAATGCCAAAAGAAGTAAAAGGAAAACAGTGCGAAATATGTGGACAAGAAGCCAAGTGGGAAAGCAAAATTAGTCCCATGGGTTTTATCAAAGGATGTCGTAAACAAGGGTTTACAGATTACCTCACTTTTCATTACTGCACCATCTGTCTAAATGACTTGGGTGAAACCTTCTGGAAGAAAATGAATAACTTTAAGTTAGGATGAGAATAGGGTGCTGCCCCCAGTGGTGCGTCCAAGCCCACTGGAAGTTCGGTCTTTCCCCTGAGTTGCGTAGCATCTCACCGACACAGGCAGCCAACAGAAGTAGGGTAACCACCTATTTATATCTTGCTACATAGGCAGGATGTATCATTTGACCAATCGGTCCATCGAACACTAATTCATATAATTGTTGAGTATGTCCTTTACGGTCTTTATGTCCTGCATCATAGCGGTCTATCCAACCTTTAGCAATCCATGGTCGCATAGTTGAACCAATTACTCGGGCATTACCCTTAGTATCAAACTTATCCATAATAGCACCTAATTCTAAAGAGGTTAAAGGGCCTCTTTGATCCAAGATTCTCAACATAACCCATTTCTTTTTAGCATGGCGGCGTGACCCAATAAGTTCAAAATAACAGTCTCTACTACAAAAACGAGAACGATTACCTTTACTGGCATCACTATATGTCAAATTAAAATCAGTGCCACACATATCGCAACTTTGAGCAATAGGTGGATACTTCAAAGGGTGGTTTTTATGATGTTTAGAATCTGATAAAGGTATCTGGGTATGTCCTTCCGTAAAGTATCTACGACAGTATAAACTACAATAATCATCTTCAGCCGTATCACTGCAGGTGTCGATTGGTCTACCGCATTGACAATTATCTCCAGTGGCCGACATCTGGTGCATAAGGTTAATTAGGACAATCACCTATATCTATCTATGGTGCAAAGATATAAATAGTTCAGAAGTGAACCAGCCTGTATGGACCCCGTAGTCACAAATGCTTTGTGCGCCCTTGTTGGTGCTGCAATCGGATACGCTGCCAACTGGTGGCAAAATAATAGAAAGAATGTTATCGCTAAGGTTGCTACTGAAGTTGGCGATCTGGTTGATGATTTAGAAGAACTCACAGGTGTAGATATTCCTGATTCCTTGGAAGACCAAATCGACGAAGTTGTCGAAGATGTAGTTTCCGAACTGGAAGACACTATCTCTGATGCTGCTGAAGATGTTCAAGAGGCACTACGAGAGGGTGAATCCCTTTCCGATGCTCTCCACGCCTCCCTAAGCGATGAAATCGCTGCTTTGAAGGGTAGAATTGATGAACTCGATAGTCTGACTGTTGGTGACCTCAAAATTGCTCTCAAAACATTGGACCTTTCAGTAAGTGGAAACAAAGGCGAACTCTTAGAACGTCTTACTACTGCTCTGGAAGCCTTGGAATGATATCAAATCTAACCGTTAAAACCGAAGGTATTACCCTCGTCTGGGCTATTTTGGTTTATGATGAGTTAGACTATCTGGCCAAAACAGTTGAACGTTTGCGTCAATGTGATAAGCCCATCTATGTAATGTGTGATGTCAATAGCCCTAAACTACTCAAGGAATGGTTAGATGACCAAGAAATAGAACACAGTGAATATGCTTTTGACGGCGATTATTCTAAGATGCGAAACGAATTAGACCTTCGAGTCCGAGAATTAGATACCTATCAATGGATATGTCAGTTGGATGCAGATGAATTACCTACTTTTAATTTAATCAATGAAGTAGAAGACATTATCAAAGTCTCTGGTATCAATAAAATAAATGTATGTAGATTTAATTGTTATAGCGATCAGATTAATGATATAGATGTAGAAGAACTTTTTAATGCTGTTAATACAGGACAAATATATCATATGGACAGATTACATAATGTAGAACCTATCGAGATGTGTAAAAGAATGTATCGTTTAGATGCCGGGGTTAGTTGGCATGGGCGTATCCACGAATGGCCTCAAACTGAGGATAACTCTATTTGGGCAGACCTTCCTATGGCTGCTGACTTTTGTCTGTGGCATGAGAAGACTCAGGAACGTCAAGAGATGCAGAATCAGAAGTATGAGGAATATCCGGAACATAGAGAGTTGGCTGCTGTTCTGGCAGACCAACAGCATTGGAAACAAGAGGCAAGGGCACGATTTGCTTTAGATACTGACGACGAAGCCGACGAGACTGAAACCACAGTTTAATTTGCCTAACTATCATAAATAAGAGCACAAAGAGAATTACTTCTCCACCTAATTGTGCCCAAGTTTCCCATCCGGTATCTAATTCAACACACCATGTAGGAACACCTTCAGGTGCATCAGCATACTGGTCATTACATACCTCAAACATCAGACTCGGCCTCATCAACATCTCCAATGATGATGACTTCTTCGTCTTCCTTTAGTTTGCCTTTGGCTCTTTGAATATCGTTCTCGGTCTTGTGGAGCCGACGAGTAGATTCAATATATTCTTCCTCTTCAGCATTCCAACGATCAAAGAACCGAGAGATAGCCATATAGGCTGGCCCAGATAAAATACCCAATACAGCGATATAGGCTTCAATATCTTCCCGAACTTCCGGATTAACGAAAGCAGTCGTAATCAATTGATAGGATAATAACATGAATACTAAAATTAAAGGAAGCGAAACTAATGCCACCATCAATGAATTAAACGTTATTCTAACATCCCACTGTATCCTACCCAAATTAATCATCTCCTTGTGTGCCATTCATTACTATGTTTTCCCAAGTGTTGGTAATAGTGTGTTGTTGGCCTTCTTCATCAGTCCAAATAGCCACCCAATTAAAACAGTAAGTGCCATTAGTAATATCATATAATAATAATTCATGCACATCTTCTACATAACCTTCAATGTAATGCATAGTAACATTATAATCTAAGATTTCCGTAGTATTATGTATTTTGATATCAAACTGAATAGAAACATTGAATCCCTCTCCATCGTCGCCACCTCCATCACCACAATCAAGATCATACCAAACTCCAGCAGTATCATTTCCATTGTGAGCAAAAGAAATCTCATATAAGGAAATATCGCATCGTGGAGGTTCTTCAATCTCAACATCGCCCACATCATCACCATCTAACTCATATCCATTTTCATCATCAACTCTAATTATCGGATGCCAAGAACCCACGGGAACATTATCAAATGTATATTCAAACTCCCCATCCTCCATAGTGGTGGTGACTTGATGTTGAAGCACATTGCCACCGTTTTCTAATTTATAGGTAACTATAACATCGTCGGTGCAATCAGTTTCTTCTACAACTGCTAAAAAGAACGATATTGTGATGGCATCTTGTTCACTATCTCCTCCATCGAGGTAGGCAGCCATGTTATCTACTGATATGTCACAAGGTTCTTGTGGTTCTTCTATGGTGAGTGGGCCTAAAATATCTTCACACCATTGTTCCGATTGTTCGGCAGGAACCCATCTACATTGAACCGACCACTCGCCGTAAGGGGTAGAGGCTACTTCTGAAGGAGTAAATATGAAAACTGAAGTAGTTGGGTTATTCATGTCGCCCGAAATAGTTTCTGTTTGTCCTATGGGTCCTTCCTGATGTTGTCCATCAAGGAAAATATCAAAAACTGTATCTACTTCTGAGGGGTCACAGGCATTATCATCGTATAATCCAAACTCAATTCGTATCCTTATATCATTAGGATCATTGGCATCTATCTTTACCAGACTTCCACCGTTTGATTGGATATTAGGAGTGCAGTCATCTTCCTCCTCTTCCATATTTACCAGTGTAGACGGCCCTTCCCAAAAACTATCATGAAAATGATAATCCACACGGATTACATACTCTCCTGCAGGGAGATTCCAGTGTTCATCATCAATAGTATATTCATTATGGAATGTATCATCAATTTGATATTCATGCCACTCCTCTCCAGATTCTTCGTATATAATTCTAATAGAAAAATGCCCTTCCATGTGGTGCCCACATTCATTCCAATCTTCAAAAACCATTCTAATTTCAAGGTCATTGTTATATCCAGAACCATCATTATCAGCATCTTTGATATCTACATCTATCCATCGCCAATCAGGATCGCAATCGCCGGGGTCGTATTCACAATTTCCGTCATCCTTGTTGGCTTCCGAATTATAATTAAAAGCATTATCATCCATACAACCCCAAATCTCATCATAATCAGTGTTTCCACCACCTCCATCGTCTAAAAAGTATTCAAATCCAATTCCACCCGACAATAATAACATAATGGGTGCCAGAATTATAGCGATTTTCCTAATTTTTTCTGCTTTTCGTTCCACAGATGCAATAGCCCGATCCACAATATCGCCCTCTAAGGTGCTTTCCACTTTAACTTCAGTTTTATTTTGTCCTCCATTTAAAACAGTATTATCAGAGATATCTTGATTAATCTCCTTAACTACATTTATTAAAGCCGCTGCATTCTTTAATTCTTCAACTAAATCTTTGCCTGAGGGGTTCTTATCAGGTAAATTAGATTCATTTAAAATGCCATCATCTTCTAAATCTTCTAAGATATCTTCGACGGTCCGTCCCGTGGCCTCCGCCAATATTTCTGCCTTTTCTCTAATGGAACTATTATGATGGTGATGATGGTGATGATGATCATGACTATGAGGGACATTAGATTCATTCAGAATCCCGTCATCTAACAAATCTGCCATAACTTCTTCTTCAGAACGACCCGAAGCCTCTGCTAAAACCTTAGCCTTAGCGGCTAACTTAGCCTTATCCTCATCTTCTCCCATACTAAGTATTTAACCATTTCGACTATATGTAATTTGCTAAAGTTAATATAGTTGGAAGTCATACCTAAGGTATGGAAACTGTGTCAGAGAGTGCAAACAACTACGAACCCCATGGTAGTATTGCAGAAGATATAGAAAAAATAGGTCATGAAACCTTTTTAGGGATTCCTAAAGACATCTGGTTAGTTCTGGGAATAGATTTAATTTTAATATCACTCCGTCTAAAAGATGTATTTAATTCTAATCAATTCGTGGGGGCTAAAGTAATTGGAACAGTTGCTTTGATCACTGCTCATTTTGTGGTGTTATAATGATATTAAGTAATTTATTATTGGGAACTGGAAGTGTAATCACAGGATTCGCTATCTTACCAGACTCTTGGTGGTCCAAAGGTTTATATATGGCGGGGGTCGGCAGTTTGCTGGGATTACTGTTGACAGGCCAATTTAAACTTCCGAGTGGTGATAGACCTAAGGTCAATAGAGTAAATATAATTTTAGAAGAAAATGGATTAACTCGAGTAAAAGGAAAGGATTTACAAAACACTATCGGCAAAGCCAAGATTCGTGATATAAGTAAGTGGGGTGACATTTTAGGATTTGATTTGAAATCTGGTGCTGTCAAAGGACATGATTATATCTGGGTAGATCGCTACGGTGGTCCGAGTGTGCTAACTTCATCTCATCAAAAACCATGGCTACTTTACAAAGATTTGGCCCAAAAAGGAAATTATGGCTTCAGTCGTGCAGACCTTTATCAAATCGTGCATTGGCAAAAGCGAATCAAGAAGAAATATACTGAATGAATATATAGGTAGTCGCAACCAGTATAACTATGGTAGCAGGGCGTATCTCCTTAGAAGAATATACTAATCGTCTAACTACTGAGTGTAATCGAGTCTATGATTTAATATCTATTGCCAAAAGCCGGGGACATGACCCCAAATTGGAAATCGAGATACCACAGGCTATTGACCTGAGTGAAAGGACTCAAAAGTTGCTTAAGTTTCTACATGATCGAAATACTGCTGCTCAAATTAGAGAATTAACAAAAGTGCATGATGAAAATCGGGAATTGGTGGCTCTGGACATCGCCCGTATCGTGTGTGCTGAATCATATTTATATGGAATTAAAAACGCTTGTGCACCCTGTAACGGTAAAGGAACTATCCCACGAGGGCGAGGATTTGAGATTTCTTGTGATGATTGTGGTGGTAGTGGCTATACATTGGGA
>Ga0315333_10000606_pt1 | contig 11722 bp, 10 predicted proteins | sample M120034915metaG_FD_204521 | JGI IMG/M metagenome (GOLD analysis project Ga0315333, IMG submission 204521) | Ammonia-oxidizing marine archaeal communities from Monterey Bay, California, United States - M1 200m 34915 | ecosystem: Environmental > Aquatic > Marine > Intertidal zone | place: USA...
CAATCATACTTTCTGCATATGGTAAACTTCTCTCACCAAATTCTTTTTCAACAGCCGTCATTACTGCTGTTTCGCCTTTTGGAAATTTATTAGTTGTGTAATCATAATAACTTTTGATTAGCTCTTCTAATTTTTCCGATGGTTTTCTTTTGTCGTCTTTTTCTTTGCCTTTTTCGGCATCACGTTCTGCGCCTTTTGCCTTTACAATCTTTTTTAATATCTTAGGATCAAAATATCCTTTTTCTGGATGGTCTAATGGTCGAGCTTCTGTTGGTACTTCTGCTGGTGCTTCTGCTCCACCTTCCATATCACCAGTATCAATTTGTGAATGTACATCTGGTGCGTGTGCTTTAATCCATTTCATTACAAGTGGTCTTACACAAATATCGGAATTTTTTTGTCCAACTTTGCGGAACATTTCTTGTAGTTTTGGATCATCAATTATTCCAGCTAAACTTTCAATTGCGTTTGCACCATTTTCACCTGCTGGAAAATGTTGTGTCATTAATTCATTAAGTTTATCAACGGCTTGTGCTTTATCTTCATCTGAACCATCTGTTAATGCATTTTCTTGTTCACCAACAATATAAGAAAGAACTTTGTCATATTCTGCTACTGGATCAAATCCTCTTTGTAGATCCGGTTCCAATTCTTCGCCACCGTGTGAATATTTGTTATCTCGTTCAGACCATTGTTCTTCAGCATCATCTTGCATATCTTTCAGTATCTCAGCCGCCTGGTCTTTAATTGGCCATGAGTTAAGTCCGTCCTCAAAATCATGAGAACTTAAACGAGCTTTATTAAATCCTTCATCTCTCATGTCACCTGTAACTGACTTAGGATCAACTTGTACTGTTCCACTTTCATGATCAACATGAGCTGTATAACGTAAGTCAGCCCAAGATTCTTCACCATCGTCGCCAACTACTTCCCACTCAATTGATCCCTCAAACTTATCTGGATCAAATCCTTCGTCTTTCTTTGTGTTGTCGCCAGTTTTTAATTTTTTTCCTTTGTAATGTGGATTCGCTTGTCGAATTTCTTCTTCATCATCGTCTGGTGCGAGTGCTTTTTTTGATCCAGCTATTGCTCCACCAACAGCTTTTCCAACTCCTCTGCCAACTGCTAATGCACCTCGTGCCAAGCCGCCAGCCACTGCACCGACTACAGGTAAAATTTCATCTGTTCGGTCTGGACCAATCACGTCAACTTTCTTAGAGTCGTTAACAAGTTTATAAATGTAAGGGAATACACTTTTTAATTCTTCGTTAAATGATCTAACAGTTAATTCATCAATCCAACTATTAGTAACATCTTCTGGAACTTCTTCCATAACTTCTTGTTTATAATTTGCAACTGCATCTTTATAATAATTTTCACGTTGCAATTTTAAGCATTCTTTTTTAACAGATTCTAATCGTTCGTTAACAACATCAATATATTGTTTTAAACCCTCTGCCATAACTGCTGAGCGATTCATATATGTTTTAAACTGACGTAATTTTGCTAATTCTTCACTTAACCCAACAATATGTTTACCAAAATCATCATAGAGATTACCGCCGCCATCGACGTGACGTGCTAATGCTCTTGCACCATTTAAGTGTCTGTATGGGTATTTGTATCTTTCGCCATTGTCGCTTTCAATATAAATGCTATGAACGTGTTGGGTTCTTGAACCAGGTATTTCTAAATTAACTGGTTGGTTGTGCTTTAATACTAAACGAGCAGTTCCAACATCTTCATAGCTTGTTCTACTCGTTCCGTACATCGTTGATTCTCTCATTGCGTTGTCTCCGGAACTAGTTTTCGTTAAATGTGCATAATCTCGTTTATCGAGATTTGACTTTGTAATATCACGTGTATCAAAATTTAACATATTTTTCTTCGAAAATACTCTTAATTCTTTTAAAAAATTGTACCAATCATCTTTAACATCATCTGATTCATTAGTTATAAAATCGTTATTAAATGTTATTACTACACCAGATTCTTCATTAATAGTTATGCTTACTTTACCTAATATTTCTTCACCGTTTTTGAAATCAAAGTCAAAATATCGTGCCATTTTTGGGTCATCTGTAACTACTCCTGTTTCATCACCTAATGTAATTGATGGAAAACGTCCCCTAATCTTAGCAAATAAATTCTCTGATATTTTATCCATTGTGTTCATGTTATTATTTATCTAGGAAACGTTGTGACCATGATCGGCATAGGCGGCACAAATTCTTCAGCTTCTTCGTCAGCTTGGTTAAATGTGTCATATACTCTAGGATCCCATGCTTTTAATACAGTTATTATACGCATTGTTAATACACTAGCCATAACTAGATCATCAGTTTCTCCTGGCTTTGCTTTATAGCTAGAACCAGCCGCAACAAATCCTTTTAGCTCAGTAATGAGTAACTTACTGTTTATTTTTAGCCTGTCATTTTCAACCATAGTCTTTAATTTAGCACAAGCACTAATTTTGCTTATATGTGTTGTATTAAAGCCTCTGCGAAATTTACGTATATGTCCTTTTTTTATAGGTTCACTAACAAACATTCCTGGTATATTTTCTTCACCAAAGTCATTAACAACAATAAGTGCACCTTCACCAATAGCATTATTTTCTACACTCCAATAAATGTTTTGACCATCAGTTCCACATTTATCTTTGATATAAAGACAAATATCTTTCATAATTCTAACTTGAGTAGGTATAGGAGTTGTATTATGTCGCCATTCTGCAATTTGAATATATGTAGGTAATTCAATTACTTGAATAGCCGCATAATCTCCACCCGTACCCATTGAAGGGTCTAAAGCAATAACGTAAGTTTTATCAGCAGTTGGAGTTCCATACCAACGAGTTTGTCCCATATTAAGTATAGGATCTACTCCTTCTAATGTAGATAATTTAATTGCATTAATTAATGTTTCATCGTAAACTAAAAATTCGCAACCATACTCACGTCTAAAACGTTCTTCACCGATACGCCCTACTTCTGCTTTCATCCAGTCATCATCTCTATCTGGATGTTCATCCCAATTAGCAGTAAATCCATGAAAGCCATTTATACCTGCTTCTTGTTCATTTCCGTTTTCGTCAAATTTGTTTTGTGATTCTTTCCATATAATTGCAAACGTATCTTCGTCTGAGTTTGGTGTTGAAGTAATAATTGCACGACCACCTGTTGCTAGTGTTGGTGACATTGAAGTCCAAAACTCATCAGCAATACTAGGATTAACAAATGCAAACTCATCACAGTATAGTAAAGAGATAGACATACCTCTACCAGTATTACCTGTAGTAGTAGCACTTACTAATCTACTACCGTTTTCAAATTCCATTGAACCTTTATTATAGTTTGTGACACCTGCACGAATAAAGTCTGGACATAATTCATATCCGTAACGAACACGTTGCATAATTTCTTGAGCACCAGCAAATTTATGTGCGGCAATTAATATTGTTTGATCAGGATGGAACATAGCATACCATAAAAGATATGCAGAAGCACAAGTTGTTTTACCACTTTGGCGTGGTAGCATATTAACATTAAATCTATGATTATGATATGCTTCCATAAGTTTTATTTGATATGTATAAGGATTGAATAGCATCTTGCCATCAACAGGATGTTGTATATTGTAGAAATTTTTGGAAAAATAAAGGAACCCAGACTCTTCATCCATGCACCTTTTAAGGTGTTCTATTTCTTGCTCACCAAATTTTTCACGTGTGTGGGCTTTTTTAGTTAAGACACCATCTAAACTTTTTATGCTCATGATAGTATTTATTGGCAAAAATAGGACCCGAAAGTCCTATTTGAGTTTACAATATGGGAGGAAATATTGTTTTTAATTATTATGTTAGTGTAATACCAGTTACAGCCGCTACAGTTGTACCAGTAACATCGATATCATTTGGTCCAACGTCGTCGCCTAAAGCACGTATTCTTGCTTGAATATCACCTGCTGAAAGAGCCGCATCTGTAATAATATAAATTAAGCCTGTGTTAGCATCAACTAATTGATACATTAAAGGATTAATTTCTTTAATAACCATTTCGCCTGCTTCATCAACAGCATCATCTTCTGCTCTTAAATCAACAGCCGTTCCGCCGTTAACTTTTACAGTTACTAAAAAGCCTTTAGCATTATGTTGATATAAAGTACCAACTGTTACACCTAGTCCGTTTGTTCTTGTAAAGCCTACCATTACTTATCTCCGCTCATTTTTTCTGACAATGAAGCCGCTAGTTCGCTTTTAATGTTGTTTTCTAAACGAGTTAGCTCTGCTCTAATAGCCATTGGATTGTCACCACCTGCTACTTTTGGATAAGATTTTTTAGGACCGTTTAATCCGCCTGCTAAATCTTTAGTCATAAGTTCTGTGTCGCCATATTTTTCGTCTGGTTGGTTAGCATAGTCTGTTTCTTTAGGACCATACTCACTTTCGATAGCGTCGGCCATTCGATTGTAAATTTCTTCATGGTCATCGTCTGGATGTAAACCATGCTGAACTGAAACTTCATCGTACATACCTTGTAATGCTTGTTCAACCTCAGGACCATGTTTTCCTCTCATGCCTTGATCTATTAATTCATGACTATCATTGCTAGTAGCAATTTTAGTTAAGAAACTATCAGATCCGTGGTCTTCTGTTGCTTCGCCATCATCGCCAGAATCTTTATCACCGTCACCAATTCCGCCTAATTTTATAATGTCCATACCTTTAATGTCACCGTCTGGTCCACCGTCTGGTCCACCGACTGGTTCTGGTGCATCCATTCCACATGGAGATGGAGGACCTTCTGGTTCATTACCTTTGTCAACAATATCTTTAAACTTATCTATGTCGCCCCTCATATCACCTGGGCTTAACAAATCTGGACTAACAGGTTCAGCTTTTTCTAGGCCTGCGTCTTTCATTAATCTTAAAAGTTTTCCAACGTCATCAGCAGTTTCGCCTGACATGGAAATATTCATTGATGCCTGTTCATTCATGCTATCAATTTTTTTATAAATGTCATTTAGTTTCATTATTTGCTCCCTACAGGACTAGTTTTACCGGGTTCTCCGATTTCGTGTTTTTGATCTGGATTGTTCATACCATCTGGAACTTGTTTATTTTCTCGTTCTGCACGAGTCTTTTCAAGTTCTTTTAGCAAATCCATAGTTTTATTTGCACCTACTTGTTTTTGTGCATCTTTATCTGCACCTTCCATATCACTACCTAAGTTAGCAGTATAAACTGAATCAGGATCTCGTTCTCCTATCATTCCTTTGCTATCTTGATATTGCTCTTGTGGTGCATTTGGATCTCTCACAATAACATGAGATTCTTCAAGACCACAGTTCATTGCAATATACTGTTGTAGTACTTGGGGTGTAGTTGGATAACCTAGTTCAACGTCATAGTAGTGAACATGGGTGTTTTGCAACTGTGGAAAATCTAGAGGTCGTTCAGTAATAGGAGTACGTTTACCCGCACTCATATTTTCAACCTTAAACTTCTGCAATACCATTTCTAAGTGATCAGTATAGCCTTCTGGCAAATCGCCTGCTACTCCTACTTTAAAAGAGTACGTCTTTTTTGCTTCGTTTAGATGTTCAACAAATGTTTTACTCATGACTTTGTTTTCCCGTTATAATGTTATTTATCTATCTTCTTTAGTTTTTCTATAAGGCTATTACGATCGGATATAACATATCCTTCCCCATTTACTAAAGTTTCACCATCAATAGACCCTTCTTTATCCTGTTTTTCCTTTTTAAGCTGTAATTCTACCATCTTAAGCTTCTTATCTAGCTTGGCGTTTTTAGCATCAAGATTGGTTTTAAGCATTTGACCAGCTACTTCAAATACACGGCCTGAATATCGTGATTCAACATTCATGCCCAAATCCATTAAATCTTCATATGCTGACATGGCTTTATCAGATACTTCATTAAGCTCTTTATCTGCTAATTCCCCTAAACCTTTTACTTGTGGCAAAGCGGCTGTAATCTTATCAAATTCAGCTATTTCACGAAACGTTTCTTTTTGTTCCTGCTTTGCTTCAACCTTTGCCTTCTGTTTTTCTTCGTCAATAATTTCTTGAGACTCGGGTAAGTTTAAAAGTTCTTCTAATTTTTTTGTCATCTTTTTTCCCTGTAATCCTTTAAAGCTGACTTGATTGCATCTTCGGCTAAAACTGAACAATGAATTTTAACTGGTGGTAATGATAGTTCTTCAACTATTTCTGTATTTTTTATTTCTTGTGCTTGTCCTACAGTTTTACCTTTTAGCCATTCAGTTGCTAAACTTGAACTAGCAATAGCAGATCCGCAACCATATGTTTTAAATTTTGCATCTACTATTGTGTCATCTTCTACTTTAATTTGAAGCTTCATTACATCACCACACGCCGGAGCGCCAACCATCCCAGTACCAATACTTGGATCATCTTTATCAAAGGAACCTACATTCCTTGGGTTATTATAATGGTCTAATACTTTTTCACTATATGCCATAATAATCTCTATTGTTTAACTACGTATATTTATCGGTTATTTGCGGTTAGCTTTTGGCTTATGGAAGATGTCGTTTTCATTAATAACACGGAAAAGAATTTTACGGCGTTTACACCAATGTCTAGCGGCTTCAAATTTAGCCATATTCCTTACATATTGAGCTTGTCTAAATTTATCTCGCCCAACACTTTCTTTTTTCATTTGGTTTTCAGGTTTAACTTCTATAAGTTCAACATGACCTTTACCTTTTCTATCAGTATATTGAATCATAAAGTCAGGAACATAAACAGTAAGTTTTGCTGTTAAAGGATCTTTGTATGGAATTTTAACTGATTCACTTGCCCACTTTGCCACTGAAGGACTTTCGTCACAGAAACGCATAAAAGCAAATTCCCAACTTGATCTATATAAAGGAGTTTTTCTACCTAAGTATTTGTCTGCATTCTTAAGAGTAAAACGACCTTGTGCAAACTTTGCCATTGTTACACCAATACGTTGCGTGTCTCTAATTTATCAGTAGATGGATGTAATTTATATCCTAATGTACTAATTTTTGATCGATTGTAATTTAATACTTCTGCTACAATAGAACTTAATTGTAAATCGTCTATACCTTTAAGTGTATCTAAAAGTTCAAATACATTAACATTGTCTATTTTTGCTTGTTGCATTAATATTGTGCCAATAGTTTGAGCACTAACTTTATCAAAGTCTCTACTTTCAAAATAACCAATAACTGCATCAACTTCATTACTTGGAAAACTTAATGTACCTGTAAAATATCTATTTAAAAATGATTTTACTGTATCTGAAGAATCAGTATCACCTTTTCTAGGTAAATTAATTAGTTGCGATTCTGGAGTTACTATACTAGTTGTTGTTTCTTCACCTAAGCTCATGTTATACCTCTATGCTCACTGGTGGCACGATCACTGGCACCTTTAAGTTTTGATTATTTTCTAATATTTTTGGAAAATTTTCTATTGCCTTATCTAGATGCGGTTGTAAGTCAGCAACAGATAAGTTATCCATAAAGTTTTTCGCGTCATTAATATTTGCAGTTCCGCCGTTTTCTTGAAATGTTTGTAAAATACTTGTTGATAAAGCAAGTTGTTTTTGTAAACCTTTATTACTAATTAATGAAGTTAATGTATCAGCACTTGATCCACTAGTAAAGTTTTTCGCAACTTGTGTTATGGCGCTTACACCTATAATAGAACTAGTTGTACTTGCAACAAGACTTCCTACTCCTGTGCCTTTTGGAAATAATGTATTAGCTACTCCACCAACTGCTGAATTATTTACATTACCAAGTGCACCTTTTAAAATATTAAATCCTTCTTCACGTAGTCCTCCACGTGACAAACCTTTTGCATTTTTAAAAACGTTAGCACCTTTTAATACAGTACCAATAAGGCCACCAAGACTACCAGTTGCTTTTCCACCAGCAATATCTCCGAGAACATCTAATGCCCCGGATGCAACACCACCTTGACCAAAGAAAGCAGTAACGCCGCCACCTTGAAGTGTTAATGGACTTGGAGATGAATCATAGTGTCCAGATGCTGATCCAAACATTTTCGGAGCAGTACCTGATTTAACTGGACCACGTGCATACCATACAGTTTCGTATTGAACTGTCATCTGATTTGATACAACACCACTATCACTATTATCTAAAGTATCATGTTGCCAACTTGAAATTATAGGATTTACTAATGTATAAGAAGTATATCTTCGTCTTGACATTTGAAAAATTTGAATACTATGAAAGAAATTCTTAAGTTGATCATTGTCCATACCGAAACGATGTTTATTTGATAGTGATCCACCTAAAGCATTGGCTCTATTATAAGCGCCAGGCGGACCGTTGTTTTGCTTTTCAGCACCAGGATGACCAGGTCCGTCGCCGGCCATAAAAGCATAAGTTCCATCTCTAAAATAATATCTATAATATGCTTCCCACATAGCAGTTGTTGTACCATAATTATCATCATGGAAGGTAATGCTAACAGGGTCGTAATCTAGTCTTGTTTGTAAATTACGTTTCTTATTATATTGATGTTTTAAAGTAGTGCTTATATTATATTTAGGTAAGTCAACAGACTTAACAAGCATATTAAGTTCTTCTGTTTTTAATTGTGGAATTACTTTTACTGCTTCTGCATTCAATGTAAATGATACATGATATAAAAATTTGTGTTTAGGAGCAAGACGATGATCGTCATTAGTATATAATGCTCTGGCGTGTTGCCAGTCACCAAGGTTACCCTTAGGGTTTGTAGCCCCTGCTAATATGTTATTAAAGAATGCTTGAAATTTGCTTGCCATACTATTATTTATCTATAAAAATAAGTGGGTATTTAAAGCGAAAAAAAGGGGCCTATTTTAAAATAGACCCCCTTTTAATTAGGAAATATTATATTTTAAAGTACTATTAAGTTGATCCGCCACCAGTAATAGCAGTATTAACTGTTCTACCAATAGCTGTACCAATTCCTGTACCTTGTGGTGTTTGTATAGCGTTATCATATCTAATTGATAAAGCAATAGTCACCGGATCGTTTGTACTATATGCTAATGTGTTGTAGTTTGCACTTTCACAGTAACAACCATAAAGTTCAAATGTCTCAAGTATGCCTGCCGGACTTGCGCCATTACCACCGTCTAAAATTTCAATTCTAGTTACGAATTTGTAATCGCTTCCTGAAGCCGCACTTGATTGTTCAAAAAAGTCAAATTGTTTCTGGATTTGCTCACCAACTAATTTTTGTACGTTGTTTGAAACATCTTCACGTAAGTTAAGTGTAATTGGTTCCCACGTATGTTTTCCTGCTAGGAATACACGTGAGTTATATACATCAACTGTGATCTGTTCAAAAGACACGTTAGGTCTTGTAACATCAACAACTTGTTTTGTTAACTCTGTTGTTGGTGTTGATCTACCAAAATTTTCCAATGTCACCCTAAAGCGATACTGGAGTTTTGGCATTAACAGCCCTTGATTCGATGCTGATGCACTTGAATCTAAAGGTACTGTAAGTTTTGATAAAGTCGAAATGCTCATTATAATATCTCCCTATTAGTAGTATTTATCATTTTACAGTCCCGCTATCTCACCAGTATTTTTAAGCCTTAGTGGAATGTAAATAAACTCTACTGCTTTAACTGGTTCTATGGCAATATCTAAATAAAGCTCATTACGATCAATTCTACTTGGTGTATTGTTCGACTCATCACACACAACTAAGAAGTCATAAAGTGCTCTTTGCCCAACTAATTCAAGTAACAATGTATCTGCTTGTGCCTTAATTTCGTCCCGTGTAATCTTATCATTTGGTTCAAAAATATAAGGTTTAGCAAGTTTCTTAAGTTGGCTACGTAAGTAAATTACCAAACGTGCTACATTAATTCTATCTAAAGAACTAGCATTTTTGGCTCTTGTTTTTTGTCCGTAAACTAAAAGACCTGCACCTGTCATAAATGTAATCGGGTTAATGTTGTTACTATACAACGTGTCCCTTTGTCCTTCGTTAAGTGCCGTACTTACAAATTCACCTTCACCATCAATGTATCCTGCCGCACTAGCGTTTGTAATTCCGCCACGTCTTGTACCTGCTGGTGCAAACCATGGAAACGAAACTTGATCGCTTAATGCGAATGTTCTTAATATACCATGACTTGGAGGAACAATTACGTTGTTACCTGCATTATCACTAGTGAATAAACTTGGATAAAACACGCCCAAGTATTCGTCACTTGTAACAAGTCCATCGTCATTGTCTTCAACTGCTAGGGCAGTATTTGTACCCCAGTTATTAAGTGTAGTTGCATCTGGTGTAAGTCTAAATGGACTGTCACCAATAATAAATGCACTTAGGCTTCTATCAGTGTTTAGTGTAACCATTTCACCAATTAGTTCTGAATAACCTGGACAAGCCATTAAGTTAAAGAGTCTTGATTCGTCATCTCTAATCTTTTGGTTACTGTTTACTAATGCTTGTAATGATTGTACAACAACTTTACGTTGAGCTTTACGTCCGAAGCTACCTGCGCCATTTGTTTGGTTAGCTGATTCAGTAACCCAACGGTGTGCATAGTAGGCATCTTGTGATTCGTCGCCAAATCTAATATTGTCTGCCGCTGTGTCTACATAGTTACGAGTAAATTTCTTAACATTAAATCCGCTTCTACGTAGATTGTAAAGCAACATTCCTTTTGGATAAAGTGCTGGATCTGGAGCGTCAATATCAACAAAGTTACTTACTAACATTGCCGCAATAGTTCCTGCTTTATCTGAATTAGCACCTGCTGTATTGTAACGTGCATCTGCAAATAAAACTCCATCTTCAGTTGTTTGATCACTTGAATCAAGCAATACCCATTTTAGAGTTGAGCCGTTATATTTGTAAATTTTAGGATAAACTTCAGTATCTGCTGTTGAAACCCAAATATCACCATGTCTCAATGCAGTACCATCTGATTGTCCATTTGCTACTGCTGGTTCTGTTGCTGAAACAATTGGTCCTGCTGGGTCAGTTTTGTCAGCTGATGCAACTGCATAATATGGAGCAGTTGAATCTTGATATCCTACCCAAGTAGTACCATTGTGAATCATTATGTCAACTTCGTCAACAATTGAACTGTACCAAAGTCTGCCGTCTGTTGTTAAGGCAGTTGGTGCATCGTCTCCTGCTGTATAAGTTAATACTTGCCAGTTACTTGCTACCCAATCATGTGTAGTGTCACCTGCCGGTACCTCATACAAATTAGGTGTTCCTTCTGTAGTACTTACATAAGAAACAAAGCCAGCCAATCCAAGTACGCCAGGCGCACTTGTATCATCTATTCTAAAATCTCCACCATCATTGTGTTCAATAACGATTCTGTTTGAAGCGTCTACTGATGCAACTATGTTAGTAAAGCCAGCTGTATTAATTTCACCTGCTACCAGTTCTGCATCAGTTGATGCACCTGTTGTAGTTACGCTGATTGTTTTATCTGCGCCAAGTGTTGCTGATCCTACAGTTGACTCTTGCATATTAAATGCATAAGTTGCCGCTGTAAGTTGAGTTGCAATTATATCACTCGTAATAGTTGTGTTTCCTGTAGATACACGTCTGAGAATTTTAAAGTCCCCAATATCTGTTGTTGCTTCTGCATTGTTGTAATTAACGTATAAAGAACCAACTGCTAAATTAACGCCACCGCCTGC
>Ga0315333_10000609_pt1 | contig 11706 bp, 12 predicted proteins | sample M120034915metaG_FD_204521 | JGI IMG/M metagenome (GOLD analysis project Ga0315333, IMG submission 204521) | Ammonia-oxidizing marine archaeal communities from Monterey Bay, California, United States - M1 200m 34915 | ecosystem: Environmental > Aquatic > Marine > Intertidal zone | place: USA...
ATTCAGAATTGAACGCAATGACCCAGACATTAAACGGACTTATGGTCGACTCTATTGCCGGTGATTCATTTAACATGGAATCAGATGCATCTAGTGAAGAAACCAATAAAATTCTTCAAGAAGCATCCGCAGTTGCAGAGCAACAAATCGGTGACAAGTTTCCATCAGTACCTTCACTGGAGCTTCCAACTCAAGAATATCAACAAAAAACCTCGACTTCAACTTTTGAGTAGTTAGCCTTCTTCTTTTTATTTTCTTCCAATGTAACTAATGCACATTATAATAAATTGTATCATTTCTGAACTTCCCATTTTTGAGTTACCTTCAGTCCTATTCATAAAAATAGTTGGTACTTCTAATCCCTTCATACCTAACTGTTTTAACTGATGTAAAACCTCTATTTGAAACGCAAAACCATCTGATCTTATCTTTCTAAAATCAATTTTTTCAAGTGTTTTTTTCTTAAACATTCTAAAACCACTAGTTGAATCTTTTATCTCTATTTTTGCACATGCACTTGCAATTGCTCCTGCAATAGAATGTGTTGTTTTTCTTCCAATTCCCCATCCTATGACATCTGATCCTTCTACATGTCTACTTGCAACAACAAAATCAAAATTCTTAATTTTCTCTAACATGTTTGGAATCTCTTTAGGTTGATGTGAATGATCCGCATCCATTTGAACAATTAATTCTGAATCAAATTTCTCCAAAATATGTCTAAATCCTTCTTTGTATGCTGCCCCCAGTCCCATTTTTTTTGGTCTTTGAATTACTGTAATCTTTTCATATTTCTCACCTAATTTTCTAACAATATCTGCAGTTCCATCTGGAGAGGAATCATCAATTATTAAAACATCTAATTTTTCAACTAACTGTTTTATTTTTTCAAATAACTCTTTGATTAGACTTGGAATAGTTTCTGCTTCATTGTAAGTTGGAATTACAATAGCTAGTTTCATAAAACTTCACCTTTTTCTTAGAAGAAATATCTTATGGATATGCTGTCTCTTTTGCAAGAATTGACTCTAATTCTGAAATATTAACACGATTTTGGGCCATATCATCTCTTCTACGAATGGTTACTGTATTGTCTTCTTTTGTTTGATGGTCTACAGTTATTGCAAATGGAGCTCCAATCTCATCCAATCTTCTATATCTTCGTCCAATTGCACCTGAATGATCTAAAAATGAATCAAATTTTGTTCTAATTAAACGATAAATCTCATCTGTTTTTTCTGCAAGTCCATCTTTTTTCACTAATGATAATACTCCTACATGAGTTGGAGCCAAATATGGTTTAATTGATAAAACCATTCTCTCATTTTCTTTATCTTCTCTTAGTGAATGCTCTAAAATTGTGTAAAGACTTCTGTCAATTCCCATTGAAATTTCAAATACATGTGGTAAAACTTTCTCATCATTATCCATAACCTCAAATTTTTCTTTACTCTTCTTTGCATGACTTGATAAATCATAATCAGATCTATAATTACATGCTACAAGTTCTAACCATCCAATTGTTGTGTTTACTTCAAAATCAAATGCAACATCTGCGTAGAATGCTTTCTCTTTTTCTCCAAGTTTTCTGAATCTACTTTTCTCAATGTCAATTCCTGTTTTTCCATAAAACTCTGTTAATAATCCAAGGTAATATGCAACAAACTTGTTTGGAATCACTCCTTTGTCTACTGCATCTTTACAAGTCATCACTTGAATTTCATCTGAAATTTGAATTCGTAGTGTAGTATTTTCAATCTCTGAGAATTTTTCTAACTCATTTAATTTCCCTGGATTACAAAAAACCTCAATTTCTGCTTGATAAAACTCTCTTAATCGCAAAAGACTTTGTCTTGGAGCGATCTCATTTCTGAAACTTTTTCCTACCTGTGCTATTCCTAGTGGAAGTTTTCCACGCATAGTTTTGAATAATCTTGGAAAATCCACAAATATTGATTGACATGTTTCTGGTCTAAGATATGCTTCTTCATCCTCCGGACCAATTCCTACTCTAAACATCATGTTGAATTTTTTTGCAGAATCAAATTCTCCTTTACATTTTGTACAAACAATATTTTTTTCTTGAATTATTTTATCAAAATCATCTAAATCAGCACTTTCAGGAATTTCTACATTTGAAATTTCTGAAATTAATTTATCAGCTCTAAATGTTAATCCACATTTTTTACATTTTATGATTGGATCTGCAAAATTTCCGAGATGACCTGATGCTTCAAACACTGATTTTGACATTATTTGTGAACCATCAATCTCAAGCATTCTATCTCTTCTTACTAATTCTCTTCTCCACAATTCAAGAAACTTATTTTTTATACTAACCCCTGTTGGGCCATATTCCCAAAAACCTGCTTGAGCATCTCCATAAACCTCGCAACTTGGAAAATAAAATGCTCTTTCGAGTGCAAGTTTCATGACACTTTCGTAATTCATACTACAACTCTAAAACAATCATGGAATAAATGCGTAATTACTCATGCAAGTGCTTTTGCCTTTCTAATATTCTCAAAATCATCCCTTGTATCGTCAATTGGTGTTTCTAACACAATTGGAATCTTGTTTTTATTCATAGTTTTAACAACTTCTGACAACCCTTCATTACCAATCTCTCCTAATCCTATGTGATTATGTCTATCCAAATTGGAATTTAATTCTCCTTTAGAATCATTAAGATGTAGAATTTTCAAATTTTCAAATCCAATTACATCACCAAACTCTTTCATTGTTTTCTTTGCAGCATCTTTTGTTCTCAAATCATATCCTGCAACAAATGCATGACATGTATCTAAACAAATTCCAAATCTCTTTGCAGGTTTACATTTAGAAAAAATTTCTGCAAGTTGTTTAAAATCTGAACCAACAGAATTTTTTTGTCCAGCTGTATTTTCAAGCAAAATCATTACATCTGCTTTTATCTTTGCAACTTCATTTAGTGCATTGGTAAGTCTCTTAATTCCATTTTCTTCTCCTGAACCTTTGTGACTACCAAGATGTGTAACAAGATATGGAATTCCTAATTCATCACATCTTCTAACTTCCTCAATCATTGATTTTATTGATTTTTCATACCCTTCATCTTCTGGTGTCGAAAGATTTGGTAAGTATGGCATGTGTGCACATGTTGCCATTCTATCGATATCTGACTCTTCAAGCTTTTCTCTAAACTTTTTTGCTTCATCTGAATCCAACTCTTTTGCAAACCAGCTTCTTGGACTCCTAGTAAAAACCTGAAATGCTGAACATTCTCTTTCAATTGCGTTATCAACCCAACTATCTAGAGTTCCAGATTTGGATATATGCACACCAATCTGCATACTTTACCTAAAATTTGTTATAATTTAAACTAGGGATCTAACAAAAATATCAATTTTATAATTGTAATTTTTAAACTAAGTTGGTGCATTATAATTATGGTTAATCTTGGAAATGATGAGATTCTAAAATATCCATTTTTAGCAGAAGCAGGAAAATATCTCAGTGATAAAGGATTTTCACCAAATCAATTTGGAACTGATCCCGATCTAAAAAAAATTGTTGATAATGCCTTTGAAAGAATTATCACTGCATCAGAAGGGAAAATTTTCAAATCTGATCCTGCATCTAATAACTCTGCATTACCTTTAGAGATATTTTCATTTCTAATCGCAGTTATTTTGCTAAAACTCTCTGGCATGAATACGTTAATTCGAAGATTTTCTCTAGCAGAAGCACGTCGTGCAGAAAAATTTCTAGAAAAAGACTTGATGAATCATCAAGATGTTACAAAAGCTAAACTTTCTTTACAAATACTCCAAGAATTATTTTCTGTAACTGTAGAGAAAATTGATGATGAATTCACAATTCTTGTGAGTGACTATCTTAAACATTCTATTAATTTTCATGAAAGAGAATGGAAGTTAATTAACAGAAAGGTTGTAAATGGAAAAGTTCACCTAACGCCACATGAAACCGTCAGATTGGTACGAAAAGAATTAGATAGACACATCTATACAAAAATTAATTCTTCGTCATCTCCTGAAATGATAATAGGTTTTGAGACTTATGTTGATAAACTAAAACAACTTGCAAAAAAATTCGAGGTAAAAACAGTAGAGTCGAAAGAGTTTCCTCCTTGTATAAAACATGCAATAGAAGTTTTAGAAAAGGGTGAAAATTTACCTCACTCTGGAAGATTCATGCTTGCAACTTTTCTGTTAAACAAGGGACAAACTGTAGAACAAATTGCACCACTATTCAAAAATGCACCTGACTATAATCCAAAAGTTACAATTTATCAGTTAAATCAACTCTCTGGAATATCTGGAACTACAGAATACAAATGTCCCTCATGTGAAAAGGTAAAGAGCCAAAATCTCTGTTTTCCTGTTCCTGCATGTGATACAATAATCAACCCTCTTCAATTTGGGAGAAAAAGAGTATGAATGCAAAAGATGTTACATTCCTTGAAGATACATTCAAAAAATTTTATTTTGAACATTTTGATCTTTTACATGTTCCAGATACTCCTAACCAAAGAGAATTTGGATATCAAAAATTTAATGGTGGAATGAATAGACACATATCGCTCAAATCTGATAAAGAACTTCATTTACTTTTAATGCAAAACAAACCTTCTGATGTTTATTGTTCTAATGCACGTTATACATTTCCTAATTTGCCAATGGCTGAAAAAGACTGGCACGATGCAGAACTAATATTTGATATTGATGCAAAAGATCTAAGAAAAGAACATCCAAAAGACAATACGCTAATCAAATGCTCTGAGTGTAATGAAATTTTTTCATTGAATGAATCATGTCCAAACTGTAAATCAACAAAACTTTCCTTTACAACACTTACCTGTAATGATTGTATAAAATCTACAAAAGATGAGGTAGTAAAATTAAATCAAATTCTCACAGATGATTTAGGAATTGATCAACAAAGCATTAAGATCTTTTTTTCTGGAAATGAGGGATTTCATATCTATGCACCAAAATCTGAATATGAAAATGTAGGATCAAAGGAAAGAGCTGAAATTGCTGATTACATTATGTTTCGTGGAAGTATACCTGAAACATTTGGATTTAGAAAATTTAACATGAACAAATCATCTCTTCCAAAATTTGAGGATGGTGGTTGGGGTGGAAGACTTGCAAAGCATTTGTATGGAACAAAATCAAATCGTCCAAAAATTTCTCAAGAAATAATCTCTGGTGGTTATGCATTATTTCAAAAAAGATTGGAAGATTATAGAGATTCAATTGGAATAAAGATTGATCCAAATGTCACACAAGACATACACCGAATTTTTAGATTGCCAGGATCAATTAATAGTAAAAGTGGTCTTACGAAAATTTTCGTAGAGGATTTGAAAAAATTTGATCCTTATGTTGATGCTTGTTTTATTGATGATGAGCAAATAGAGGTTGCAGCGAATTGTCCGATCGAGTTTTCATTAAAAAAGAAAAAGTTTGGACCATTTAATAATGAACAAGTATCTGTTCCAAAGTTTGCAGCTGTCTATATGATGTGTAAAGGTATAGCATCAAGCGTGTAATTATACATTTTTTGGAATTCTACCAATAAGGTATTAATTAAATGAAAATCGAGTTTATTCAACTTGTACAGTGCTAAAAACGAAGACAGCAGTCAATCCCCACCAGATGCTGGCAAATTTATCAAAATTGGTATTATTGCATTAATTGCAGTTGTTATCTTTGCATTGGCAGGAAATCAAGCAGTAGTTTTGTCAATGAATGTAACAGAATTTGCTGACGTTTTTACAAAACCACTAATGTTTGCACTGATAGGTGGAGTCACTCTTGCAAGTATTGCATTACTTCGAGTCAACATAATAAACAGATCATCAATTTTCTGGTTTGCCATAACCAGCGTAATTAACATGATGAATCGTGGTCCACAAGATCAGGTTCAGCAAACAGTTCCAAACTTTTCAGAATTCAGATTATCTGGAGTACAATTCGCAATCTGGCAAATAACAAAAATTCTTCTCTTTGGTGCTTTCTTTGCAAATCTCATGTTTGGATTTGGTTTATTGTATATGGTAGAAGGAAATGATCTGGGAGTTGAAAACATTACCACATTATTTTCACTTCCCTTTGTAACTCCACCAAATGATCCAGCATTTGCAATGGACAATGTTACTCCGATGATTCCTTCACTTCTTATTGTAATACCGCCAATTATTGCTGCAATTGGACTTCGTTTAATCCTCTTTGTAGGAATTCATTACGTAATCAAAGTTGTAACACTTTACTTACATGATACAAAGGAAGGAAAACCAAGATATCTAAATTACATGGCAACAATTGAGGCTGTAATTGGAATAGGAATAATTTGGGCTGCCTTTAACATGTTTTTCACAGATACTATTGACTATAACACGAGATATGCAATTGGTGGAACTTTTGTTGTGGGATTTGCATTAATTGCATTTTCAATATTTGATAGAATGCGTGCACGTGTCCTAACACATATGTTCAAGCGTGATGTATACATTCGAGTTGCAGCAATCATTGCTATTGCTCTTATAGTGGGAGTCGCAATGGGTGTAAACAATAGTGTTGCAGACGCAAAAAAGATAGAATATCTTGGACCATATACGGCACAACAAATAGGCGTCAATCGTCATCTTGCAGAACTTGATCTGATTAATGAAAACACTCACGAAGTACAAATCACATCTGTTAATCCAAATTTAATTGATTCTTACATTGATGATAATGAAGATGTACTAAGTAAAATTCGTGTGTGGGACTGGAACGCTGCATTTGCAAAACTAAAACCAGAAATTGGTCTTATTCCTTATGTAGACTTTGAAGATAATGATATTTTGAGATTTGACGATAAACTTTACTGGACTGCATCAATGAAACCAATTCTTCCTTCATCTGTCAGTCTTGAAAATCAATGGTATAACGAGCATCTAGTATACACTCACGTACCTGATGGATTTCTTACACTAGAAGCAACTGAAGGAAAGATTGTTGATAGTTCTGAATTGTTCCAACAAAGAGCAATTTACTATGGTGAAGGTGGATTACTTGACGATACCTGGTCTGGATATCCTGTAAATCGTGATGTAAGTGCAGAACTTAACGGTGCAAAATATGAAGGAACAGGAGGAGTTGATGTAGCCCCACCACTATCATGGATATTTGAACCAAACTTTATTCTCTCATATCCTGGAGAGTCACTTCACATTATGAGATACAAAGATGTTAACGAAAGAATGCAGACACTTTATCCTTATTTCTTGTATAACATGTTTGGAAAAGAATTAGATTCCTATCCCGTAACAGATGGAACTAACACATATTGGCTTGTTCCATTAATTGTTGGATTTGATACAAGAGATGTTCCATATTCTGCAGGAAATCCATATCTTAGATTAGCAGGATATGCGCTTGTTGATACGTACAATGGCAATATTGATCTGATAAAAAGTGGTGATGACTTTTTCTCAAATATGTTAATGTCACAATATGATGATCAAATAATTGATACTCCTGCATGGCTTGAAGAACAGATTCGTTATCCAGAGGAATTATTTAACTGGAAAACAGAAATGTATAACATTTATCACGTAACTGATGTTGAAACTTTCATCCAAGCAAATGAGTTTTACGAAATTCCTAGAGGGCTAGATACTTACTTTATTGAAGCAAAACCACCTGGATTTGAAGAGACTGAGTTCATTGGACTCTTATCATTAGAACTTCGTGGTTCACAAGGACGTAATTTAGCAGGATATATGATTGTAGAAAATGACATGGATAAACTTGGTAAGATGACCTTCTATGAAGTTCCATTAGACTCAGAAACAAAACTTTTGGGACCGACATCTGTTAGAGAAGCATTAGACCGTGACCCTGACTTTGCACAACTCAAAACATTGTTAAGAAATCCTAGAATTGGTGATAACATTTTGTATCGTGTGGGTGATCAAGATACTTACTTTATTCCCGTATACACTGCAGGAGCTGGTGGTTCAGTAGCACAATTAGGTACAATTGCTGCAGTTGGTGCAGGATTTACAGGAGAATATTATGTTGGTTTAGGTGATACACAAGAAGAAGCATTTGAAGCATATTTGCAAAAGCTATCTGGTGTTGTCTCTACAAGTAAAACTGGTGAAACAATAATACAATTAGACAAGGATGAAAGATTTGAGAAAATTATGGAAATGATAAGCACTAGTGGTTTGACAATTACAAAGCCAACTGCAATTCAAATTCCACTTTCATTTGAAGAAGGCGAAATTGTATTCTTTAATGAATCTGATAAAGATGCAACTGAGGAAATGATTAATGAGTTCATTAGCAAGTATGCTATAGGAACATCTAGAGTATTGATGTGGGAAGAAGATACATCTCTTTACTTTGGAGTAATTAACACTGTAGATGGAATTGCTGAAATTCACTACATCAAAATTCAGATTGGAAAAGACTAATCGTGCTACTTTTAGTAGATAATGGATCTGTCTTTACAAAAGATATAGCTAATACACTCTCCGACTCCAATATTAAATTTGAACAAATGAAATTTGATGAGATTAATTCTGAAGAAATTAGTAAATTTGATTCATACATTTTGTCTGGCCGACGTCAAAATGATCCAAAAATGAATGCAAAAAATTCAAAGATAATTCTACATGCGGTAAATGAAAAAAAGAAACTTTTAGGAATTTGCTATGGTGCAGAAATTTTAGCACTTGCACTAGGTGGAACTATTCGTAAATCTTCTGTAATACGAGGCGAACAAGAGATTATTTCTAATGAAAATTCACTTTGTGTAGGAAAAGAAATTGTCTTTGAGAGTCATTCGTATGAAATTTCAAAACTCGGAAACTTACTTGATTGTATTGCTGAATCTGAAACCTGTAAAAATGAGATAGTTAAACACAAGGATCTCTCAATCTTTGGTACACAATTTCATCCAGAGATGACAAAAGATGGTCAAACAATTATTACAAAATTTGCAAAACTTTGATGATATTAATATGATAAAAATATAGTATTAACATGAGTGAAGAAACTGAACACGAACTTATCTTGCCGCCAATTTCTGACAAGGATAACATCTGTTTACCACTTTCAGTAAATGCAGTAGCAAAATACTGGAATATTGATCTTCCAATGACTGAGGCAAATGAAATTGCATCAAAATATGCAGGAATGAATGGAAGCATTCTGATAGAAGGAATTAATCTCGCAGAACGACATGGACTGTCTAGTTTAATTTTACACTCTAGTATTACAGAATTAAAACAAGCAATTGACATGGGGATTCCTCCAATTGTTATCTTGCCTGGTTTACATGATATGGTACAACATGCATCAGTTATCTCTGGATATGATGATAACGAAAAGACAATTTTTCATTATGTTCCTGAACAAAAACCATCTGAAGAAGGAATTCAGGTAGGTGTTATACCCGAAAAAAAATTCGAAAAACTTTGGTCTGAGGATGGATGTTTGATGGTTTTGTTAGGTCCTACTGATATTATCTCGTCACTTAAATCTGATGAAGATAAAACAAAATCAAATAGATTTTGCTTTGAATCTGAAAGACTCAGTTTACAAAAACAAACAAAAGAGACAATTGATTCATTAGAAAAAGCTATACGACTTAATCCAAATAATTCAACTGCCTTATGTCTTTTAGGAGGAGTACTAAATGAACAAAATAATCCTGATTGCGTTTCATATTATGAAAAAAGTCTTGAAAAAAATGAAAATTGTTACTTGGCTTACCGCGGTCTTGGAAATTTCTATCTAAAAAATCAAAAATTTGATAAATCTGAGCAAAATTATACTCATGCAATTAGAATTAATGAGAATAGATTTGGTCCTATATACAAAAATCGTGGGTATGTTAGACAACAACAAAACAAGATGGATGATGCAAAACAAGACTATCAGAATTATATAAAATTCACACCAAATGCAAAAGATCGTGGAATGATAGAACGTGCATTAAATGAAATGTAATAGCCAGATCAGAATTATATAGTTTAAACAGTTACCAAAATTATGCTTGATGCTAGATGTCCTGAATGTGAAAATGTAGCTAAAGTCAATGATGACATTACCAAAGTATCATGTCCACATTGTAAATTTGAAGCATCATATGATGAATATTTGGAAATTATGAAGGATCAAGCAGTTAACATGGCAACAGATTACATACCTGATAGACCTGGTTTTTGATTACCAAACTGATCCTTTATCTGAACAATCCATATGCGATCCACATCTTGGACAGATAAGATGACAGGCTTGCACGTCGAGCATTATTTCGTTACATCTAGGACACTCAACTTTTTCTTCCATGTTTTGTATCAGATAAAATTGAATTAAACATTTTTTGCAAACTAAAATTGCCCAAAGGTTAATTAGTAGTTCACAAATTTTTGAGATCGCAATGGCTAATTTCAAACTGACAATTTCAGATGTTAAAGGTAAATCCATAACCAAGGAACTCAAAGAAGGAGATGCAAATCCACTCATGGGGCTTGTAATTGGTAATGAAACTGATGCTGCAATTGTAGGATTAGCAGGAAAATTGAAAATTACTGGTGGAAGCGATAAATCTGGTGTTCCAATGAGAGGAGACCTTCACGGAATGGCAAGAAAACGAGTCTTATTATCAAAAGGAGTTGGGCTTAAAGATACTGAATATGGTTTGAGAAAAAGAAAACTTATCAGAGGAAATACAGTATCTGACGAAATTTTCCAAGTTAACTGTAAATATGACGGAGAAATTAAAGATGAAGCACCTCCAGCAGAAGACGCACCAAAAGAAGACGCACCTAAAAAAGAATAATTTTATTTTTTAAAAAAATGGATTGTAACCCCATTGTAAAAGTGCTTGACGTTGACGTATTCTACATGTGTGATCACCTTTCTTACAATTTTTTTTAATTCCTCCAATATGTCTAGGACCAAATGCTTTCCATCTTTCTATCTGGGTTCTATCCATTACTGGTATTCGTCGTCCCATTGTATACCTACAATACCATTGAAACCATCCAAGTGGATCTTCACGAAATATCCATCCTTTTGATTTCCATTCTAATCGTGATTGACCAGATTTTATCCCAAAACAATTTAATTTCATATCAAATCCTTCTTTGCTAATCTTTGCTTTCTTGAACCATCCTTTTGGATATTCATCTATATCATTTCCAAAGTACCATCCACCAAAAACTCCCATTTCTAACATCTCTTTTGGTGAAAGTTCTGCAGAAAAACCATCTTTCATAATTTTTATAGTAACTTTGAATTAATAACACAATCAGTCATTCATTGTCTGTCGTAGACGATGCTGACCCATTCCAATTTTCTTGTGTCCTTGTTTGATTAATTCCATTGCACACTTTATTGATTCTTCATACGTATGCTCTGAAAGTTTTCTTTCACACAAATTACACATCGGATCTGTCATGTCCTGTTATACATATTATAAGAAAAAAGGTTTACTAATTACAAATTTTTGTTGTAATAATTACAACTTTTCAGTGTACTATGAATAAATTATAGGATCCTTTTTTATAGTAATTATCAATCGATTTGATATGACAAGATTTACTGGAAAATTAGTAGCCATAATGCTGATTAGTGTACTAGTTACATCTGTTGGAGCAACTCCTGCATTTGCTGATTGGGATAGAACAAATTATCC
>Ga0315333_10000614_pt1 | contig 11648 bp, 10 predicted proteins | sample M120034915metaG_FD_204521 | JGI IMG/M metagenome (GOLD analysis project Ga0315333, IMG submission 204521) | Ammonia-oxidizing marine archaeal communities from Monterey Bay, California, United States - M1 200m 34915 | ecosystem: Environmental > Aquatic > Marine > Intertidal zone | place: USA...
GAGATGCAGTATTAGACAACACACAAACAGATACATTAAATGCGGTAACTGGACAAGATAGTCCACACACCGTTAGTACACCGTTAGCAAGTGGATTAGCAGTAGGAACACATGATTTTACATTAACTGTTTCTCAAGGTACCACTTTTTCTAACGTAATTACGTACACAGTTAATGTAGACGCTGCAACTTCGCAAGAAGCTTGTTCAGCTTTGGTTACAAATGATGGCGAACTTGAAGACGAATACAACCCAGGAGACACAGTCACTATCGAACTCGAATTAGAGAACGAAGAATGTGACGGTTCAACTTGGACTGATGTAGAATTTGAAGCATGGTTGGAAGACAGCAATGGAAGAATTTCCAGTGTTGAAAACACTGCTGAGTTTAATCTAGGTGATGAAGAAGAAGATACACTTCGATTCAGTTTCAATCTAGAAGATGACGCAGATGCAGATGAAACTTATCAAGTAGTTGTAAGAGCAACAGCTGACGAAGCTGAAGAATATTTGTGGATGTCTGCAGATAATGAATTCAGTTTCGATGTTGAAAGAGATGAACATAGTATCTTAATTACTTCTGTTCAATATGATGAAAGCGCACAAGCAGGCGAAACTGTTGATGTAGCTGTAACAATGTTGAACAACGGAGAAGGTGATGAAGACAATGTTCAAGTAAGTCTTTCCGTAGCTAGTGCAGCACAAACTTCAAGTTACTTCACTATTGAAGAAGATGAAGAAGTAGTTCGATACTTTACTTTAACTGTTCCAAACGGAGCAAGTGGTGAAGAATTGTTGGTAGTTAGAGCAGCTAATGCAGATGCATCTGATTCTTATTCAGGAAGCATCAGTGTTGGAGCAGCAGCAGATTCATCTAGCTTAACTGAAGAACAGATAAACGCATTATTAGACGCAAGATTGTCTGGTGATGATGAACATTCTGGAGTTTCATTAGCTTGGATAATTGCAGGTCTTTTATTGGTTTGGACATTACACCAAAACGTCAGAAGATCAAAACCAACTCGTGGACGAAAAAAGTCTAAGAAAGTTTACTATTAAAGTTGAGGGGATTTCCCCTCTCTTTTTATTTTTTATTACCATTCTATAGCATAAATGTTTATATATGGATTTCATTAAATCTCAATTGAAATGAAGCGAATTTTAATCTTATTATCTGTATTATTAATGATTAGCCCAGTTTATGCAGGATTCACTATCAGTGCCGATTCATTATCCCAATCAGTTTGTCCTACTACTACTGAATTAATTACAGTTGAAATAACAAACCAAGATAGTAAATATAATACATATACTTTCGGTTTATCAGGAGATGCAGCACAATGGACAGCGATGGCACCATCAGGAATGAATTTAGCACCAAATGAAAGAGCAAATATATATTTATATGTCACTCCTTCAATGTATGCACAAACCGGAAGTTATAATTTGAAATTTACTGCATCATCATCTGGTTTAATTGAAGATATAGATTTCAATATAAATGTCCAAGATTGCAACGGTTTAAGTATTTCTGCTCAAAACGATCAACGGGCAGTATGTTCTGGAACAACAGGCGATTTTTCATTAATTCTGACTAATGATGGAAGATGGACTGAAACTTACGATATTACTGTTTCAGGAGAAGCATCACAATGGTCAAGTCTGAGTGAGACCTCAGTTATTTTATCATCAGGAGAAAGTGAAGCATTCACCCTTTTTGTTACACCTTATGAAGAAGATCATGGAGATTTTTTAGTTACAGTTACTGCTCAATCTCGAACTACTGACGCAGTAGTTTCTAAAGAGCTTACTTTAAAGTCCGAAGATTGCTATGATTTTGATCTCAGTGCATCTGAAAACTTTGCATCCTTTTGCGACAATTCCGAAGTTAATATCCCCTTAACTATTGAAAATTTTGGATCTGAGCAAAATTTATTTGATTTAAATTTAAAAGGTAATAGTTGGTCATCATTAAGTTCAGATCAAGTTTCAGTTTCATCAGGATCTTCAAAAATATTTAATCTTATTTTATCTCCAGAGTTAGGAACTACAGGAAATTATCAATTCGAAATTTCAGCAGATTCATTAAATAGCGATAAGATGGATACAACTACGATTACTGCCAGCGTATTGAGTTGTCGTAAATCTATGATGACTGTGTCAACAAATTCTATCGAATTATGTCCAGGAGATAGCAAAAATATCGACGTATTGTTGTTAAATTCTGGAAGATTTGAAGAAACTTATGCAATGAGCGTCAATGGATTAAATTGGGCAGAACTCGAAAAATCAATTATAAAATTGAATTCTGAAGAATCAGAAACAGTAATTTTATCAGTTAACACAGATCATTCAACATCTGCAGGAAATTATAAGGCATCAGTATTGGCAAATGTTCAAAGCATGGAAAATCAAGAACTAAAATCAGTTGTAGATGTTACTGTAAAAAGTATAGATTCGTGTTATTCTTTATCTGCAAAATCAAATCCATCAGTAGAATTAGGAATTGGAACGGGAACATTAGTTCCGGTAACTCTTGAAAATACAGGATCAAGATCAGATACGTATCAATTAACTTTGGCAGGATCCGCATCACAATATGCACAAATTAATCCCGGCGCAGTATCAATTGAGGGAAATTCAGATGAAACAGTTTATTTATTTATTTCATTACCTAGAGATTCAGAATTAGGATTATATGGTTTAAATTTAATTGCTGAGTCAGATAGATCATCGTTAAATGTACCAATTAATATTATTGCAAAACAAGGGAGTGTTGACAAAATTGTATCAAACATAAACGGAATTACGGGGCAAGCAACTAATAAAATTACTTCAATATTTACGTCATTTACATCAATCATTTCAAATTGGTTTAACAATATTTCAAATTGGTCTAACAATATTTCAAATTGGTTCAAAGAATTCGTAATATCCGAAGACAGTTATTTAGTAAAATATTGGTATATTTTCCCAATTATTTTATTAGTAATGATTTTTTCAATGTTAAGATTCAATAATGATTCTTGGATGAAAGATCTCGAGTTATTGGAAAAAGATTTAGACATAAAACCTATAAAAAAGAAAAGTTTAATCAATAATTTAATTGATCGTTGGAAAAAATATAAGATAAAACAAAACAAAAATAAAGTTGTAACAAAAACTATATCTAAACCAAAAAAAATAAAACCAAAATCTAAAAAACCATCTCAGCTATCGATTTACTGGAAAAAATTTGATAAATGGTTAAATGAAGAAATTGAAGTTCCTATTGAGACAAGAAAAAAACCAAAACCAAAACCAAAACCAAAAACAAAGAAAACCAAAACAAAGAAAAAGAAACCAAATGTAACTTGGCAAAAATTCCTAAAATGGTTAAATTCAGAACCAAAAGATAAACCAAAGAAAAGGAAAGTCAAACTAAAAAATAAAAATAAAAAATCTAAATCTTCAAAATCTATCTGGAAAAAATTCCTTGATTGGCTTGATGAAGAATGAGTTTTTTAGATGATTTATTAAAAACAAAATATAGTTTGTCTCAATGGTACATCAATAATTCAGATTTTGATAAACTCGAATTTTCACCAACAATATTTAATCTAGATAAAAAATTAATGGATAATTTTGCAAGAGAGGCCAGAGGTTCGCCAAATGGCGATGAAAAACCATCTCGTGCTCGCAGAAATAAAGACGGTAGACTAATAATTAAACGTCCGTTTGATGGAATTATAAAACGGTTAAGAAAAATTAATGAAACAGATTATATGCTTATAGAAAATAAACTAATCGATAAACAAAGAATTCCACCAGAAAAAGCTATGTATAATTTTAGAACTTTTGAATATGAATACATTTTAGATTTAGACATTAGCTCAGATACAAACTTTAATCCACTTTTAGAATCTATTTCTTCAACTGAACCAAATCCTCAATTTTTGGAATGCACTTTAAAGAAAAAAAACAGATTTACTAAAGAACTAATTTCCGAGGATATTAAATATTTAATTGATATGACAAATAAATATTGGAATTCAAGCAATAATAAGTATGATTGGTCTTCAATATTTTATATCTTGGATTCAAAAGACGAGTTAAAACCAATGGTTATTGATAATTTAGATAAAGGATCTAGACGTCGCAGAGAAAATTATCTAATCGATAGATTGATGGCAGAAGAAACTAGAACTTAATTTCCATAAAATCTCGAGCCATACTTAATTTTCCGCGGAATACCGATTTTGCTTCAGATTCCAATTCTTTAGTTGATCGATATCTTTGACTAAAATGAGTCAAAACTAAATGATCAACTTTTGCACGTTTACCGAGTTTGGCGGCTTCTTTAGTAGTCATATGCCCGCCCTTTTCGGCAGAATCTTTTATTTTATTAGAAAATGTGGATTCACATAAGAATACGTCTGCATTTTTTGCTAACTCAACAATTTGATCGCAATAGGAAGTATCAATTGTAACTGCAAATTTTTTACCTGGTTGAGTGTAGGTTACCTTTTTCCAATTAATTTTTTTCCCATTAATTGTCACACTTTTTTTCAAAGTTAAATCACGTAAAGACGGATGCCTAGTTTTAACACCCATATCTTCCAAGATAGAAGTATTAATTCTTATTTTTTCTTTTTCTTCAAAAGAATAACCTAAACAAGGTACAGGATGAGATAATAAAACTGAATTAATTTTATATTTATCGTTCTCAAAAATAGTTGTAACTTTTTTTGGTCTAATTTCTTTGATATCAAGTCTATAACTCAATCGGTCTGATTCATAAGCCTTCATGATCGCATTTAATTTATTTTTAGTACCAACTGGACCATAAATTTCTAATCTAGAAGTTCTTCGGTTCATTCCCATGCTTTGTAAAAGTCCAGGTAATCCTAAAACGTGATCTCCATGCCAATGAGAAATAAAAATTTTAGTAATTTTTTGAGGATTTTCATTAGAAATTCTGAGCTGTCTCTGTGTTCCTTCGCCACAATCAAATAATAGGCTTTCTCCGGAATAATTCAATAAATTTGCAGTATGGTTGCGAGTTCTTGTTGGAAATGCAGAAGAAGTACCAAGTATCTTTAATTTCATAATTGAATAACTTTTTTAATGTATAAAAAGGTAATTTTTTATGGAATTAGGAAAACTTGTCGGCGATAAAACAGTGCTTGAAAGTACAAAGTTATATACGAAGAATTTTGGGACTGTTGATGCAGGAAAACTAATATTGAGTTCAGAAGAAACACTATTTCTAATTGAGAAGAATAAGATAGATATAGGTGCATCTTTCACCAATACGCTTAATAAACTTTCAAGAAAACAAAGAAATTTACCGGAAAGATTTTCAGTTTATAGAGATATGCGATTGAAAGGTTACGTTCTAAAAAGTGGTTTAAAATTTGGATGCGATTTCAGAGTTTATGAAAATAAAAAGGAGCATTCAAAATGGCTTTTGTTCGTTACTAAAGATTCTGCTAAACTTCAATGGAAAAATTTCTCAAGTATGGCACGAGTTGCAAATTCTACAAAGAAAAATGTATTAGTTGCAATTGTTGATTCAGAAAACTCTCCAACATATTTTGAGATTGCTTGGAAAAAAATATAATGGAATTTGTAGGTTGGGTTTGCATAGAGTGTAAAAGAGCACTAAATTCTGGAAAAAAATTTTTTAAACATGATTCTAGAGTTAAATGTTACGGATGCAATAAATCCAGAAAACTTACATCTACAATTCATTCACCAATATCTGAAGATTCACTTCTAATAACGGAGTGGGTTAAAAAATATAATTTTACCAAATAGTCAATCTAAAATGATTATCTTTCAACCATTTTTTATGAGTTTTATAATTTGGACACATAATTTGGACATTATCCCAAAATTGTTTTGAATGATTCATTTCTAATCTGTGACATAGTTCATGAATTACAACATATTCAATAACTTCCAGTGGCGCCATTACAAGTTTCCAATTAAAATTTAGATTACCTTTGCTTGAACATGAACCCCACCTTGTTTTTTGAGATTTAATAAAAATATTATTTATTTTAAATTTATTATCAATATTATGTAATTTAACTAATCCGTCAACAATCCTTCGAGCTTCATTTCGATAATATTTTTCATCAATAGGTCCATCTTTTTCTTTACCTAAATACAAATAAGTGTTTCTTGCAGATTCATATTTCTGCCAATTATCTTTTATCCAAAATTTTTTCTTTGATAAAAATGAATCGATAAATTCTACCGGAATATTTTTACCAATATTTAATCTGAGTCCATTTTCATTAATTTTTATTGAAACAGATCTACTAGCAGTCCAATTAATATTATACGGAATTCCAAGATTTTCTAATATTTCCATCTAGAATGGTAAATATGATCTAATAAATGGCCAAATGTAAGGAGTTGCTGCAACTAAAATTCCAATAACTAAGCTGTGTGCCCATCGTTCGTGTGTTCCAGGACCTCTTGCCCGAGAAAATACGGCAGATTTAGCATGAACTACAATTATTGCAATTAATCCAAGTAATATTAACATAATTATTTGATTAGATAAGAAACTTGGAAGCCCTAAATTGACAATAAATTCAATATTTAATGCTGCAAACGTTAAAGCAATAATATAAATCATTGAAGAAAGTCCATGTGCAACAGTGGATTTAGCATCACCTGATAAATCAGAGACCATAAAAGCTATATCAATTATCCCGATTATTGCGCCCCATACGATTGCACCAATGATTTCTAAAGCCATGTTTTCTAATATTCGACTTCCTATATAAAATTTTCTTGGGCAAAGAAAGTCTTTAATATTCTCCTCCTTAAATTAAATATGGTCGATATACCTGCGTTTATTAAGAAGAACGGACTAATTTGGGGTCCAGAACCGGAAATATATGATGGAATTGCAGGATTTTATACCTACGGACCATTAGGTAAATTAATCAAAACTAAAGTAGAAAATCAGATTAGAAAAACTTTTTCAAAATATGATCTTTGGGAAGTTGAAACACCATTAATCGCTCCCGCAATAGTGTGGGAAGCTTCCGGACACCTCAAAGGTTTTACTGATCCATTAATAAAAGATGAAAATGGCGGCTTACATCGAGTAGATAAATTAATTGAAGAACAACTTTTAAAAAATGGAAAAAATCCTGATGAATTTAACATCGGAAATATGAATAATAAAGAGTTACTTAAATTTATTAAAGATAATAAACTCCTGGCACCAAACGGAAAAAAACTAAAGGAAAAGATTGTTGATCATAATTTAATGATGGAAACCACAGTTTCAACTGATACCAGGGCATTCAATCGTCCAGAAACTGCAACAATGACATATTTACCTTTCAAAAATTATCATGAATATTTCAGGAAAAAAATGCCATTTGGAGTATATCAAATTGGTAAAGCTTTTAGAAATGAAATATCGCCAAGAAATAATGTTTTAAGAGGTCGAGAATTTACTCAAGCAGAAGGTCAAATATTTTTACATGAAGATCAAAAAAAGGAAATGAAACTTTCCAAAGAAATTTTAGAAATGGAAATACCGCTTTGGTCTTATGAGATGCAAGATAAAAAAAATAATTGGAATAAAATCACGATAAAAAGTGCATTAAAAAAAGGATTAATCAAGTCAAGAGGATATGCTTACGCTTTAGCATTATCTTATGAATTTGCCAAATCACTAAATTTGCCAAAAGATAGAATTAGGTATCGTCAACACAACCCGAATGAATTGGCATTTTATGCAGAAGACGCATGGGATTTAGAAGTCAGAACAAATTTACACGCATGGGTGGAGATTGCAGGAGTTCATGATCGAAAAAATTATGATTTAAATCAACACCAAAATAAATCAAAAACTTCGTTAAAAGTTGACGGAGAAATCCCACATATTTTAGAAATCGCACTAGGAACAGATAGAATTACTTATGCGTTGATTGATATTTTTGTTAAAGAAGAGAAAATTGATAAAGATACACGAGTTGTTTGGAAAATTCCGGTTAAGTTTTCACCAATCCGATTTGCAATATTTCCACTACAAAAGAAAGATGGACTTCCTGAAAAAGCTAAAAAAATTTACAATTCACTTTCTGAAAAATATCAATGCATATATGATGAATCTGGATCTATCGGAAAAAGATATCGTCGTCAAGATGAAAGAGGAACGCTCCACTGTATCACTGTAGATTATCAGACGCTAGAAGATGAAACTGTAACGCTTAGAGAAAGAGATACTATGGAACAGAAAAGAATAAAAATTAAAGATCTAACTTAGAAAAATGTTAGTTAGGATATTTGGTATGGCAGATTTGTTAGCGGCATTATTTTTATTATCGGTAAGTTTCGATAGTGCTGCACTAAATATACTACTAAAATCAGTTATGGTTATTCACCTATATAAGGGTCTTCTAAGTTTTTTCTAAATTTCAAAATCAACTTTTTGTTCTTTAGTTTCAGAATCTTTATTCTCCTTTAATGCTGCCAAATAAAAATAATCTGAAAGTCGATTTAAATATTGTAATAATACTTTATTTATTTCTCGTTCTTGAGAAATTTTAACTACCGAACGTTCAAGTTTACGTGAAATTGTTCTAGAAATATGGATTAATGAAGAAATCTCTGATCCTCCCGGTATAACAAAATTAGTTATCGGACCAATTTCATTTTCTAAAAACTTACATAATATTTCAATTTGTTCCAAATGTCTTTCTTGGATTCTTTTAGTTCGAGATTCATGAGTGGTTCCAATGGGCGTTGCAATATCCGCACCAACTACAAAAAGTTCATTTTGTATTTTTCCAAAATCTTCATTATATTTTTTTGATTGGATTAATCCAATTATTGCATTCAATTCATCAGAAATTCCAATTGCATCAATGGTTGCAGAATTTTTCCTAATTCGAGTACCGTCGAATAACGAAGTATCCCCCTTATCTCCATTTTTAGTAGAAATACTCATGATTATGAACAGCCACTCGTTGCACCGCAAACATCACACAATTCACATGCACCGTTTTGCCGCATCATCATTGCTCCACATTCTCCACATTTACTTCCAGTATAACCCATTGCTTTAATTGCGTCATCTGTTTCTTCTTCTTCTAAAACTTCCGTGGAACCACTCGTTACAAGTTTTGTTTGCACAATTTGCTGAGAGTATTCCCCCTTCAAAACATTTTCAACTTTTCTCAATATAGGATGATCTTTCCATTCAGAAAAACATTCATCAATAAGTTCTTGCGTATCATGTCCTCGAGATAACGAAAAACTCAAAGTACTGCTAATGAAATCTAAAATTTCTTGATTGCTCGGAGTAGTTTTTGGCATTACTAGTTTAACTCGTATTAATTTACCTGTTTCACTTACATTTGTATGAACATATAGATCTTGCGGACCTATCCTATGATGATTAATTGTTTCGATACTTGGAACTTCCAATTTATTATTGCTTTCTTCAACTTGGATCTTCTCATTAAGAATTACCTCTAGTTCAGCATTAATTCCTGACGTGGAAGATAATGGCTGACTTAATTTACTTTCATCCCGATAAAGTGCAACAGCTTTGATCATTAATTTCCAACTATCATAATATGCAGATTTAATATCCTCAACACTTACTTCTCTTGGCATATTAATTGTCTTGCTTATTGCTCCAGAGATAAAGGGCTGAGCTGCAGCCATCATTTTAAGATGTCCGCTATGATGAATGTATCTTTTTCCTTTACGTCCACATTTATTTGCACAATCAAAAATTTTGTAATCTTCGCCCTTCAAATGAGGTGCACCCTCCAACGTCATTGTTCCACATAAATATTCGTCTGCCGCAGAAATTTCATCGCGACTGAATCCCAAAAAATTTAACATATTAAAATTATCATTTTTCAATTGTTCTTCAGTAATTCCTAGTTTAATTTTACAAAAATCTTCACCCAAAGTCCATTTATTGAAAATAAATTTAATTTCAAATGCACTTTTTGCTTCATTTTCCAATGCATCTAGTTGTGTTTGATCAAATCCTTTTTGAGAAAGTGTTTTGAAATTTATAAATGGCGCATCTCTGATTGAACCATGCCCAACACAATATTTTTCAATATCTCTAATTTGATCTTCAGAATATTCTAATTTTTTTAGTGCAGGTTTTAAAGAATTATTCACAATTTTAAAATATCCTCCTCCGGCTAACTTCTTGAATTTAACAATTGAAAAATCAGGTTCAATTCCAGTTGTATCACAATCCATAACTAAAGCAATAGTTCCTGTTGGTGCAATTACAGTTACTTGGGCATTTCGATATCCATTTTGTTGACCAAGTTCTAATGCACGATCCCACGACGAATGTGCTGCAGTCAACATTGCTTTTGGAGCAACTTCCTGGTTCAAAGGAGTTGGTAAAATAGTCAAACCTTCATATGATTCAGATTTTGCATCATATGCTGCTCGTCGATGATTTCGAATAACTTTCAACATGTGTTCTTTATTCTCTTCATATTTTTCAAAAGATCCTAAACAAGCTGCCATTTCAGCAGAAGTTGCATAAGATTCTCCACACATTAATGATGTGATTGACCCAGCAATTGCCCGACCATTTTCAGAATCATAAGGAATTGCCATTTTCATTAATAATGAACCTAAATTTGCATATCCCAAACCTAAAGTTCTGAAATCATAACTTCCTTGTGCAACGGCTTCACTTGGAAACTGCGCCATTAATACAGAAATTTCTAAAGTAATTGTCCATAGTCGAACTGCATGTTTGAATGCATCTATGTTGAAAGTTCCAGTATTTTCATCAAAAAATTTGGTTAAATTGATACTTGCAAGATTACATGCAGTATCATCCAGAAACATATATTCGGAACAAGGATTACTTGCATTTATTTTTCCATTTTCGGGACAAGTATGCCACTCATTAATTGTAGTATTATATTGAAGCCCAGGATCCGCACTAACCCATGCACTCATGGCAATATTATTCCATAATTTTTGCGCAGGAACTTCTTTGTAAACTTGCCCATCGGTTCGATTAAGCAGATTCCAATTTGAATTTGAATCCAATGCATTGAAAAAATCATTCGAAATACGAACGCTATTATTGCTATTTTGACCAGATACCGTAACATATGCTTCACCTTCATAATGAGTATCCAATTTCTTAAAATCAATTTTACCAATTCCCTGTTTTGCCAATTCCATAACTCTTAAAATCATTCTTGCTGGAACATTATTATTATGTGCAGCTCTAATTGAACTTCTTAACTTTTTATTTTCAGATAAATTCGCACCTGATTCGTTTGCAATGGCTAAAATTTCATTCAAATATTTTGAACAGGCGGCATTCCCTGCAACAAGTCCCGCAACTTTATCTTCTTCACTAGCCTTCCAATTAACAAATGTCTCAATTTCAGGATGATCAATATCTAAACAAACCATTTTGGCAGCTCGGCGAGTAGTTCCTCCGGATTTGACTGCACCTGCGGCAGCATCGTTAATCTTCAAGAAAGACATTAATCCGGAAGATGTTCCTCCACCAGATAAAGATTCACCTTTACCTCTAATTGAGGAAAAATTTGTACCTACGCCAGAACCATATTTAAAAATTCTTGCTTCGCGAGTAATAAGATCAAAAATTCCACCTTGATTTAC
>Ga0315333_10000621_pt1 | contig 11619 bp, 11 predicted proteins | sample M120034915metaG_FD_204521 | JGI IMG/M metagenome (GOLD analysis project Ga0315333, IMG submission 204521) | Ammonia-oxidizing marine archaeal communities from Monterey Bay, California, United States - M1 200m 34915 | ecosystem: Environmental > Aquatic > Marine > Intertidal zone | place: USA...
TTCTTTTAATTCGAATGCGGATTTAAGAGTTTTGTTTGGTTTTGTTGCTGTGTCCTTTGGAATAATCTCAATTAAATCACTATCAATATCTTTTACAGCTAACCTAGCAGCTTTGATAATTGATTGACCCAAATCTTTATTGGAACCAGTCATTGGAACTAAGAGACCAATTTTTATTTTTTCTACAGCTTTTGCTGAATATAAAAATAACAATGACAAATTAAGTAAGGTAAAAAAAATAATTTTAATAAATTTGTTCATTTTAATGATAGTATAATATTTTTTAAGCTTAATTATGATCATAAAATCAAAATCTCAAATAAAAGATAATGAAAATGGTCTTTATTTAGTATCAACTCCAATTGGTAATTTAAAAGATATTACCTATAGGGCTATCGAAACACTAAAAAATTCTTCTTATATTCTTTGTGAAGATACTAGGGTTTCAAAAAATTTATTAGATAGGTATGAAATTAAATCGAGATTGATATCTAATCATAAATTTAATGAAAGAAAAAACTTAAATAAAATAATTGATTTTTTAAAATCAGGTAAAATAATTTCTTTAATTTCTGACGCAGGTACACCAAGTATTTCTGATCCAGGTGCAATTTTAATTAATGAATGTATTAAAAATGATATTCGGGTTATTCCTATTCCAGGACCTTCAGCAGTTGCAACAGCAGTCTCGATAAGTGGGTTTTCAGAAAAATTTTTCTTTTATGGTTTTTTGCCTAACAAAAAACAAGCTTTAAAAAATGATTTAGAAAAATTTTCAAATTTAGATGGATCATTTGTTTTTTTTGTGTCTCCTAGAAAAATTAATAAAATAATACCTGAATTAAAATTTTTTTTTAGTGGTAGAAAAATAGTTTTTTGTAGAGAAATTTCAAAATTATATGAAGAATATATTAGAAAAGATGTTGATGATTTAGAACTATTTGCTAAAGAGCCAAAAGGCGAACTTACAATAGTAATTTCTGAAAAAAAAATTAACAAAAATAACTCACAAAAATTAAGTGAATCAGATAAAGTTATTATTAAAAAAATGATTAAAAAATTAAGTGTGAAAGAAATAACAATTTTAATTAGTCAAAATAAAAATATAACAAAAAAAGAAATTTATAATTATTGTTTAAAGATAAAAAATGAAAATTAAATTTATAATTATCATTTTAACTGGAATTATATTTTCTAGTTGTGTGGGCGTTTCTTCTAAAGGCATTTTTGGAACAGGTGTATCAGTTGCTTTAGATCCTAGAACTGTTGGAACTCAGATGGATGATTCAATTATGCAAAAAAATATGACAGCACGAATTCTTGTTAAAGATAAAAAGTACCTTTTGTCAGTAAAATCTAAAGTGCTTGATGGAAGAATTTTTTTAACTGGAAAGGTAGACAATCCAGAAGAAAAATTACAATTAACCAAATTAGCTTGGGAAACAAAAGGTGCTCGATCAGTCCGTAATGATATTAAAATTAAAGAAAATTTTAATTTTAAACAATCTGCAAAAGATCTACTTATAACTTCTCAACTTCGAACAGCTTTAATTTTAAACAAAAATATTAAAGCAACGAATTATCAAATTGATACCTATAAAAAAAAGATTTACATTTATGGTATTGCACTTACATCTGAAGAAAAAGATTTAGTGATAAGTGAAGCCAAGGAAACGCATGATGCAAAAGATGTAATTGCAAGTATAATTCTTGTTGAAGATTTAAGAATTCAAAAAGAATAATTATTTTTTATAATTAATAATGTCTGAAGAGTAGGCTGCAATTGAGGCTAAGTTAATTATTTCTGAAGTTGAAGATCTTAGTGGAGCAATCTCAACAGGGAGGCCGATTCCAATCAACAAAGGACCTATCACTTTTGTATCTCCTAAAGTTTTCATCATTTTATATGATATAGCTGCGCTATGTTGACCTGGCATTATCAGAATATTTGCGTTTCCAACAATTTTTGAAAAAGGATAAAGTTCTTTATATTCTGGATTCAAGGCTACATCTGGCTGCATGTCACCATCAAATTCAAAATCTACTTTTTTTTCTTTTAAAATATCTACTGCTTTTCTAATATGTTTAGTTCTACTTGTAAGAGGTTGACCAAAAGTCGAATGAGATACAAAAGCAACCTTTGGATCAAAACCAAATAGTCTTACCACTCTTGCAGTAGAAATAGCCATTTTAGCCATCTCTTCTGAGGTTGGATATTCATGAACACTGGTGTCACCAACAAAAATAGTTTTTCCTTTATAGACTACCATATTGAGTCCAAACATGATTTCTCCATCTCTTACGTCAACAACTTGTTTTATTTTATTAAGAGAAGCTCCAAAACTTCTAGTATTTCCAGTCACAGCGCCATCTGCGTCTCCACAAGCAACCATGCTAGTCGCCCATACAACCCTATCATTTCGAACTAGTCTATCACAATCTCTTTCTAATAGACCTTGTTGTCTTTGTAGTTTTTGAAACAAATGTTTTACATACTTGTTTCTTTTTAATTCATCAGTTGAGTTTACAACTTCAATATCAAAATTTTCATTGTAACCAATTTTTTTTATTTGCTCTTTTATTTTATTTTTTTTCCCAACTAAAATTGGAATTCCTAACTTAGAATTTTTAAAAGCTATTGCAGCTTTAAGTGTATTTTTATCTTCTCCATCAGCAAATACAATTCTTTTTGGTTTTTTTTTAATATAAGAATTAATACCTTGCATTATAGTTACAGTTGGATCCAGTCTTTGTTTCAGTTGATCTTTATATTCAGTAAAGTTTTCTATATTTTTTCTTGCAACACCACTGTCCATTGCGGCTTTTGCAACAGCAGCTGGAATTATACTTATTAATCTTGGATCAAAAGTTGATGGTATTATATAATTTCTCCCATAATGAGGTCTTTCACCACCCATGGCGGCAACAACTTCATCAGGAACATCCTCCCTTGCAAGATTTGCAATCGCTTGGGACGCTGCAACTTTCATCTCTTCATTTATTGTTTTTGATCTTACATCTAAAGCTCCTCTAAAAATATATGGAAATCCTATTAAATTATTCACTTGATTGGGGTAATCAGATCTTCCTGTTGCAATAATAGCATCATCTCTTACTTCATTAATTTCTTCAGGAGTAATTTCTGGATCAGGATTAGCGCACGCAAAAATTATTGGGTTTTTTGCCATTTTTTTTACTAGCTCTTTTTTTAGGGAACCTTTTGCAGATAGACCTAAAAAAACATCTGCACCTTTGATTGCCTCTTCAAGTGTTCGAAGTTTGGTTTCGATTGCATGTCTAGATTTCCATTGATCCATTCCTTCTGTTCTGCCCTTATAAATTACACCTTTTCTGTCTAGCATAATTAAATTTTTATTGGGTACCCCAGAGTTTTTGAATAATTCTGCACAAGCTTGAGCTGATGCACCCGCGCCATTAACTACGATTTTAATATCTTTAATTGATTTACCACTTATGTCTAATGCATTAATTAATGCAGCTGTTGTAATTATTGCAGTTCCATGTTGATCATCATGAAAAACTGGAATATCTAAAATTTCTTTTAATTTTTGTTCAATTATAAAACAGTCTGGGGCAGCTATATCCTCTAAATTTATCCCACCAAAACTTGGAGCAAAATTTTTAATTGAATTAATAATTTCTTTTACATCATTACAATCAATTTCTAAATCAATCGAATCAATATCTGCAAATCTTTTAAATAAAACCGCCTTACCTTCCATCACAGGTTTAGAGGCAAGTGCTCCTAAATTACCCATCCCTAAAATCGCAGAACCATTACTTATTACGGCCACTAAATTTCCCTTACTTGTATAATCATATGCGGTTTCTGGGTTTTCACTAATCATTCTTACAGGAGCTGCAACGCCTGGAGAATATGCTAGTGCAAGATCTCTCTTTGTTGTCATATTTTTTGAAGAAATAATTTCAATCTTTCCGGGCCTTTCATTTTTGTGAAAATCTAAAGCTTCTTTATCTGTGTAATGATTTATCTTTGTTTTTTTCATTTATGATAATTAGGTATACAAATAGAGCAAAATTAAGATTAATATGATTTATGAATTTAGTTAAGTCAACAGGCACGTTTAGTTTTTTTACTATTATCAGTAGATTGCTTGGTTACTTGAGAGATATTCTTATTGCAATCTTCCTTGGTACAGGAATATTGGCCGATGCTTACTTTGTGGCATTTAGAATTCCAAATACATTTAGAAGATTATTTTCAGAAGGAACGTTTAATGCTGCTTTTGTGCCCAGCTATTCATCAGAAACAGCTAAAGGAAAAAATAAATCAAATAAATTTGCCAATAATATTTTTAATCTTTTATTTTTAGGTTTATTTTTTTTAGTTCTTGTTGTTCAAATTTTTATGCCTGCTTTTGTATCAATTATTGCCCCAGGATTTGTTGATGATGTTAATAAAATGGAGATTGCGGTAAATTTAACAAGAATAACATTTCCTTTTTTGTTCTTCATAAGTCTTGCTTCCTTTTTTTCTGCGATTTTAAATTCTCATAATAAGTTTGCTGCCGCATCAGCGGCTCCAATAATTTTGAATATTATCTTAATTGGAATTTTATTTTTTTCTAAATTTTTAGGTGACGAACTTGTTTATTATTTATCTTATGGAGTTTCATTAGCGGGAATTTTACAATTATTATTTTTATATAAATTTGTAAGTAAATTTTATTCTTTGAGATTTAATTTTAAAATAAAAATAGATAATAAAGTAAAGATGTTTTTTAAAAAACTTTTACCAAGTATTTTTTCTTCAGGTGTTACTCAAATTAATATTTTAGTTGGAACAATAATTGCTTCTTTTCAAGCGAGTGCAGTTTCTTATCTTTATTATGCTGATAGAATTTATCAAATTAACCTTGCTATTGCTGGTATCGCTATTGGTGTGGTCGTACTTCCACAACTTTCAAAATATATTCATGCTAAAAAAAAAGAAAAAATTTTATTAATTCAAAATAAAGCATTAGAATTGAGTTTATTTTTAAGCCTTCCAGCATCTGTTGCATTACTATTGGGTTCTGAAGATATAATTTCCGCGCTTTTTGGATATGGATATTTTGATGAAGTTGCAGTTCAAAATTCTGCTAAAGCACTTTATTATTTTGCTTTAGGACTTCCAGCTTTTTCATTAATCAAAATTTTTTCTAGTTTTTTCTTTGCAAATAATGATACTAAAACTCCATTTTATATTTCTTTAGTATCAGTAATGTTAAACATCTTTGTTAGTATTTATTATTTTAATGAAATTGGATTTATCATCATTCCGATAGCTACAACTATTTCATCTTGGTTTAATGGATTATTATTGTTTATTTTTTTGAAGAATAAAAATCTTTTTACTTTTAATAAAGTATTTATTGTTAGGTTTATAAAAATAATATTTTCCTCTTTATTTATGGGATTGTTTTTTAATTTTTTATTAACCTTTTTTCAAAATGAATTAGCCTTCAATCAAAATATAAAATCATTTTATTTAATTCTAAGTGTTGTATTGGGTTTATTATTCTATTTATTTGTTTCATATTGTATCAAAGCTTTTAAAATTAGTGATATTAAACTAAAGTATTAATAACATGAGTAAAAAAATTTTTTCAGGAGTACAGCCAACAGGAAACCTTCATCTAGGAAATTATTTGGGAGCTTTAAAAAATTTTGTAGATTTAAATAATGATAAAGAAAACGAATGCATTTTCTGTGTTGTAGATTTACATGCCATTACTGTTAAACAAGATCCTAAAGAATTAAAAAACAATACAAGAGAAACTGTAGCCACATTTGTTGCAAGCGGCATAGACCCAAAAAAAAGTATAATTTTTAATCAATCAAGAGTGACAGCTCATGCTGAGGGAGCATGGATATTAAGTTGTGTTGCTCGAATGGGTTGGTTGAGTAGAATGACTCAATTTAAGGAAAAAGCTGGAAAAGATAAAGAAAAAGTAAGTGTAGGCCTTTATTCATATCCAGTTCTAATGGCAGCTGACATTCTACTTTACGATGCGACACATGTTCCGGTTGGAAATGATCAAAAACAACACCTAGAATTGTGTAGAGATATAGCACAAAAGTTTAATAATGATTTTGAAATGAACAATTTTTTACAAGTGCCCGAACCTTTAATTCAAAAAGAATTTTCAAGAATTATGAGTCTTAAAGACGGATCAAAAAAAATGAGTAAATCAGAATTATCTGATTTAAGTAGAATAAATTTAACAGATAATAAGGATCAAATAGTCAATAAAATTAAAAAAGCAAAAACAGATCCTTTACCAATGCCCAAAACTATAAAAGAACTGTATGAAAGATTGGAGGCAAAAAATCTTATTGGAATTTATGCAAGTTTAACTAATTCTACTTTGGAAAAATCCGTCGAAAGTTTTGCCGGTAAAAATTTTTCAGAATTCAAAGAAAAATTATCTGAAGTTCTTGTAGATAAAATTGAACCTATTTCTTTGGAAATAAAAAAATTATTGAGTGATCAATCATATTTGGATAAAATCCTTCTAGAAGGAGTTGAAAAAGCTAATTTAATAGCATCTAAAAAGATAAAAAGAATTAAAGAAATAGTGGGTTTTTAGTTAAAATATATTATCAAGTTTTAATTTATTAAATATTAACTATATATGATTTATGTTCGTTCAAACTGAAATAACTCCAAATCCTAATTCACTAAAATTTTTACCTGGGAAAAAAGTGTCTAATAGTGGACCTTATGAAATTACAAATAAAGATAATATTCAAAATGAATTAGTAAGAAATATACTTTCTGTTAATGGTGTTGAAGGAGTTTTTTTAGGTGCGGATTTTATTTCTGTAAATAAAAATGTTTCAATTAAATGGGATGATATAAAGCATATAGTAATTTCATTAATTAATGATTTTTATTATGACGGAAAAGAATTTGTAATTGATAAAAATTTAGAGGAACAAAATTCAAAATTAAGTGATATTGAACAAAAAATAGTAAAAATTTTAGACCAAAAAATAAGACCTGCTGTGGCACGCGATGGTGGTGATATTAAATTCAAAGAATTTAAAGATGGCATTGTAAAAGTTCAATTACAGGGAAGTTGTTCGGGATGTCCAAGTTCCACAATGACACTAAAGCAAGGAGTTCAAAATCTTTTGTGTCACTATCTGCCAGAAGTAAAAGAAGTTATTGCAATATAAATTGTATTTATGAGAAATAAGATAATTAAAAAAAAAAATCAAAAAAGAAATCAAGATAAAAAAAATATAAATTTTTTTTATGATAATAATTTTAGTTCTTTATCTAGAATACTTTTAAGTAGTGTTGTTGTAATTTCTTTTTTTTTTATCATTCCAATATTTATAAATTTTACTGAAAAAAATTTTAATACTAAAGAATTCACAAATAATTCAAAAAAAATTTTGGCTTATACTCTCGATAATGATGAAACTAAAAATCAAAATGAAATTATTAATGAAGAAGATATATTATTTGATATTTTTAGTTTAAATGATCTCGAGACAGATACAGTTAGATTGAGTGCATCAACTATAAAACAACTATTTGAGGATACTGGCTATAATTTAAAAGATGTTAGAAAAAAGAAACTTGTAAAACCAGTTGCCTTAACTTTATTACCTCAAGAAATTAAAATGATTGAAGATACGAAGAAAAGAAAAGATTTTTTTATTCAAATAGTTTTGCCTTTAATCATAAAAGAAAACCTCAATATCAGATTAGATCGAAAAACTCTTTTTAATATTATTAACAAAAATAACAATACAGTTGCAGAAAAACAGTGGCTTGAAAAAAAATATAAACAGTATGGAATAAAATCAAAAGATCTATCAACATTAAAAATAAGAATGGATGAAATACCAGTATCATTAGCAATTGCTCAGGCTGCTAAAGAAACGGGATGGGGAACCTCAAGGTTTGCACAAGAAGGGAATGCTTTATTTGGTCAATGGACATGGTCTGGAGAAGGTTTGAAACCTAAAGATGCTGAAAAAGGTAAAGGTCATAAAGTTATGAAATTTAATGTTCTTCAAGCTTCGGTAAGAGCTTATCAAAGAAATTTAAATACTCATTCTACATATAAAGATTTTAGAAAGGCTAGAGCACAATTTAGAGATTTAAAAAAACCATTAGATAGTATTGAGCTTTCTAAATACCTAAACAAATATGCCGAAACTGGTAATCAATATGTTGAAGTTTTGCAAAAAATAATTGAACAAAATAAGTTAAAAGATTTTGATGATGCAAAATTATTACCTTCAAGTGCTGAATTAGAAAGTCTTATTTAGTTTTCTATAATTCGAAATTGTATACCAAACCATCGCCATTTACCATTGTCATTAAGTGAGCAATTTATTCTTCCTCTTCTTGGATTAAATGAACCTCTAAACTTAATTGTTAATATTTGATTAGAAATATTAGTGTTTGATTTTTCCCATTTATCTAATTCGTTAGAATAACAATTAATATTTTCTAAATTTTTTTGTTCTTTAAAAAATTTAACTTTAAATTGAGGTGGGTTGTTTTCTTTGATTAATTTTTTTTCCAAAGGAAATAACTGTTCATATTCAAGTGGAAATGAATTTATAATAGATTTAAATCTTTTTAAGTCTCCATAATTTTCATTAATTGGAAATCTTGGTAGTTCAAATTTATCTTTATTAATATCAATTACACCAGAATGCTGACCAAAAGCAAACTCAAAGTTTTGAGCAATATAATCCCTCATAAATTTTGAATATTCTCCAAATGGATAAGAAAATAAACTTGGTATATATCCAAGTTCATCTAAAAATATTTTGTTTGCTTGTTTTATATCTTTGACAAATTGATCATTAGTTTCATCAATAAGATATCCATGAGTATGTGAATGATGTCCTATAAATGCAAACTCTTTAGCTTCAACCTCTTTTATTTGGTCCCAAGTCATATAACCCTTCTTCCCCAAAGGTTCTGTCGATACAAATAAGATAAATGGGATTCTATTTTTTTTTAGATATGGCCATGCTTCTAAATAGAACGACTGAAAAGCGTCATCAATAGTTATAAGAATTTTTTTTTGTTGTTTTGGCTTACTAAAATTTTCTTTAAATTTATTTGGATTATAAAAATTATAACCAGAGTTTTGGATGATCTCCATTTGATCATTAAAAATTTTCATTTGAATATTTGTTGAGGGGTATTTGGGCTCATTAAAACGATGGTACATCAGTGATAAAATACCCTCATCATTAGAATAGTGTTTGATATTATTTTCATCTGAATTAGAATTTACTTTTATAAATAGGACAAAAATGAACAAGCTTATAATAGACGTTGCTAATGAAAAAATTTTTTTATTAATCATAACTTCTAATAATATTTATAATATTACTCACGAGAATACTAAAATTAATTATGAAAAGTTAACTTTAATTATTACTGATTTTTTAAACTCTTGGAGCTTAAAAATATCTGATATTAATAAAATTTACATTAATAGAGGGCCAGGAAGTTTCGCCGGAATAAGAAACTCTTTATCTGTGGTAAAAGCTTTTAATGTTGCAAAAAAAATTGATTTTTATTGTTATAGTTTAGAGGATTTTAAAGGTGAAGAAGATGTAAGTTATGAAAATATCCCTAATTTATGTAATAAATTTAAAATTAAAAAAAATTTGATTAATCCTATTTATATAAGTTAAAATTAAAATATGTCTGAAACAATAGAGCAAAAATGCTTATCAAAAGGGGTCAAATTAACTGACCAAAGAAAAGTTATTGCACAAGTAATGTCCGAGTCTACTGACCATCCAGACGTAGATGAGTTATATAATAGAGTTTCTAAAATTGACTCAAAAATTAGTATTGCAACCGTTTATAGAACGGTAAAATTATTTGAAGAGTCAGGCATATTAGCTAAACATGAATTTAAAGGCGGCAAAGCTAGATATGAAGAATTAAATGAAGGGCACCATGATCATTTGATTGATGTTAAGTCAGGAGAAATAATTGAATTTGTAGATGAAGAAATTGAAAAACTTCAAAAAAAAGTTGCAGAAAAGTATGGTTACACTCTAGTAGATCACAAATTAGAATTGTACGGGGTAAAAAAAAAATAAAATGAAGTTAGAAATTATAAAGCCTTTTGGTCCTTCTGTTTATCCTTTTACAGATAGTGATGATAAGAGAGGATCTGTTTCTTTTAATGCAGCCATAAACCCAGCTGCCGCCTCGCTTTAAATGAAAGACAAAAAAATATTTATTAAAACATTTGGATGTCAAATGAATGAGTATGATTCAAATAGGATATTTGACTCAGTTAAAAAAATTGGTTTTAAAAAAACAGAAAACTATAAAAATGCTAATTGTTATTTATTAAACACATGTCATATTAGGGATAAGGCAAAAGAAAAAGTTTATCATGAAATTGGAAGAGTAAAAAAGATATTTAGATCCAAACAAAAACCGTTAGTAATTATTGCAGGATGTGTTGCTCAAGCAGAAAATGAAGAAATGCTTAAAAGAGAGCCTTATATTGATTTAGTAATCGGTCCTCAATCTTATCATAAAATTAATGATACAATCTTAAATCATATTGAGAAAAAGAAAAAAATAGAAGAAACAGAATTTGATGCTGTTTCAAAATTTCAATACTTGAGTAAAATTAAAAATGAATCTGGAAAAGTTTCATCGTTTTTAACAATCCAGGAAGGTTGTGATAAATTTTGTCATTTCTGTGTAGTTCCATATACTCGAGGTCCGGAATATTCTCGACCATTTAATCAAGTTATAGATGAAGCAAAATATTTAGCTGACAATGGTGCAAAAGAAATAATTTTACTTGGTCAAAATGTAAATGCTTATGATAATGAAGGTTACAAATTATCAAATCTAATACTAGAGATTGAAAAATTAACTGAAATAAAGAGAGTTAGATATACAACATCACACCCAAAAGACATGACTGAAGATTTAATTGAAGTTTATAAAAGTTCTAAGAAATTAATGCCACTAGTGCATTTGCCAGTTCAAAGTGGATCAAATAAGGTTTTAAAATTGATGAATAGGAAACATACTATAAGTGAATATTTCAAAATTTTTGATAAATTAAAGGGTATTAATTCAAATATAGAATTTTCAAGTGATTTTATAATAGGTTATCCTGGCGAAGAAGAAGAGGATTTTAAAGATACTTTTAATTTAATTGAAAGAATTAATTTCATAAATTCATATTCTTTTATTTTTAGCCCAAGACCTGGAACAGTTGCAGAGAATCTAGACTTAATTGATAAAAAAATTTCTATGGAAAGATTAGAAAAAGTTCAAAATATATTGTTTGAAAATCAAATGAGAATGAACAAATCTTTAGAGAATAAGATTATTGATGTTTTAGTTGAAAATTTAACTGATGATAAAACTAAAGCTTTTGGTAGATCTGAGCATATGACATCAGTTATTTTTGATGGTAAAAAAGAAGATATTGGAAAAATTGTGCAGGTAAAAGTTAAACAAGGTAGTAGAAATAGTTTATTTGGTGAGATTATAAATAATTCAAATCAAAGGGTTGCGTAAAATTTGAGCGGTATAACAAAAAAAAATTTCGATCAGTCTTTAAA